>JGI24143J45723_1000733_pt1 | contig 16610 bp, 14 predicted proteins | sample BarGraIncu00432A_FD_45723 | JGI IMG/M metagenome (IMG submission 45723) | reverse complement strand
CCATGAGCCCAAGACTCGATTCCCGGTGGGGCGGCTCGTTCCCCTTTCCGAGGCGGGAATTGCACCCGCTGAAAGCGCCGGGCTTATCCTGGCGCACCAAAAAACGCTCTTAAATCCGGATCGACCTCCTGCGCAATCCGGGCCGCCGAGGGAGCCAGCGCCGCCTCGGCCAGTTCGGCAAAGCCTTCGATAGTGAGATAGGAAAAGGGGGCATCTGCGGAAAGCTCGGTAATGAGGTCAAGCCATCCGGCTTTTCTCAGGGAAGGCAACCCGAGGCTGAGCGCCGTGAAGATGCGCTGGTCGAAAACCGGTCGCCCCATTTTGGTCAAGCTTTGGATGGCGTACTGGTCGCCGATCACGAGTACCATGCAGCCTATGCCGAGTTTGTGCTCCAGGGCGTTTCTGGTCTCGACTGCGAGTTTTTGGGTCGGGGCCACAAACGATGAGATGTACTCGGTCCCGAGCACCCCGACGGCCAACCCGATGCGGCGCAGCGCGCATTCCCTGGCAAAAAGAAGCGCTTCCTCCAGACCCTGGAACGGGACGAGAACCCCCTTCTCGTCGCCGGTCACCGGATGGAGCTTGACTTTCAGCATGGTACAGATGCCTGGAGTTTGCTGCTCGGACCAGCTGAAGCAGAAGAGGTTCGGCGCATCTTTATCGTTGAGTGAAAAAGATGAGCCGTCGGGTGCGACAAACTGTGCGTCCACGAAGTTGTCAGCCGAAGTCCCGTAGGCGGTGGCAAAAAGTGAGAGTATTCCCGAGCTCATCATGCTGCCGCAGACCAGCGCTGCCGGTTCGGCGACATTGACCCGATAGCCGCGTTTCACAGCCTCGCGCTGGAGATCAAACGCGGCTACCCCCGGGCCGACCGTGACGCACCAATTTTTTTCGTCGAAGGTGATTTCCTTCATGCGGTTCAGATCGATGACCACGCCTTCGTCAAGGTGTGCGCCGAGGACGTTGGAGCCGTTGGCGCGAGCCACCCAACTGGTGCCGCTGCCGTTCAGGAGCTTGAGGATTGCCGATACCTCTGCGCGGCTTCCGGGCAGGACGACATAGGCGGGCATCCTGGCCGGCGCCAAGGCGCAGGAGTCGTGGGAATACGTGAGGGCAATGGCCCTGTCGTTTGATGCCCAGAAGTCGCCGACGATCTCTCTGAGCTGGCGCAGCAGACGGTCCTCAACGGGTGCCTCCAGAGCTCCTCCGGCCGCGAGGTGCTCGGCGATATGGGTCTTGAGCGCCTTCATGACCCGCGAGGGGCGCATTCCAGTGACGAAATAACACTGGTAATCGCACTTGCCGCACAGGTCGCAACTGTCGGCAATATCCAGTGCACCTTTGGTGACCGGGATCTTTTGCTCGGCCAGAGCCGCGTACAGGTCCATCCTCCCCTCGGGAAAGTAGCTCACATACTGCCTTTCCACTCCCGAGGCACAGACCCCGCTTCCCAGAAAGTCGATCTTGCACATCGCATAATGTCTGCAGTTCTTTGCGGCTTCCAAAGAATCGTTCATGGGAAACTCCTTCCGGGGCTGGTTATTCATAATGAAGAGCAGGCTTTTTGATGGCATATCCCAGATACATGACGCTCAGGTTCGCACTCTCGACCAGAAAAAGCTTTTCGCTGAGATCGGTATAGGTCAATTCGCCTTTCGCTCTTTTTCGGAGGTAGCGTAGAGCTTTAAGGTAGGAAACATTGGGTGCTGTGCCGCGGTGCTCTTTCCATTCGAGGTTGTTTTCCCGCAGCAAGGACTTCATTTCCCGGGGTTTGATGAACATCTCCCAGACATGAAGGTCGGCAGGCATAAATGCCCAGCGCTGCCATTTTTGGCATATGTTGATTGCTACCAGCCTGCTGGCTAAAGTACGATTGAGAGTGTCGTAGATAAATATGCCTTCCGGTTTGAGTACGCGGGAGATTTCGGAGATCACCCTGGGCAGGTCCCTGACATGCTCCAGAACGTCGCAGCAGAAGACGACATCGTAGGAAGCGTCACCGTACGGTATGGCCTCCCCGGTTCCGACTTCATACCTGATGCAGAGGCGGCTTGCTTCGGCATGCCGGACGGCTATGCGCAGGGACTGTTCCGATGGATCAATTCCGGTGGTGTCGAACTGCATCCGGGCAATCTCTTCGCAAAGAATCCCCCCTCCGCAGCCGACTTCCAATGCGGCTTTTCCCGGTGGAATTGTCTTTAATATATAATCCAGTACCTTTTTTGCATACTGTATCCGGACGGGGTTGATGCAGTTCTTCAGCAGGAACAGTGCGGAATCCGGCTGCCACCAGCTCTCGCATTCCGTATTGTAAAGCTCATTGTTAATGCGCGAATAGGAGTTATGCAAAGTCATCCGCTCCCGATTGCCGGGGTAACCGCGAGCCACAAGCTCTGGAACAACTGAGCCGTAAATGGTTTCGAAGCGACAATCAATTGTTGCACCGTTAACTCTTATCAAAATGGAGGATATCACTTGAGTTTATTTTATCATCTAAGCCGACCTTCTCCAGGAGAATGCTAGCGATTCCTCTGTAATAAGCCCATCATCAGCACAACGATTGCTACGGCGAGCAATATATGGATGAGGCCGCCCATGGTATATGACGTGACCAAACCTAACGCCCAAAGGACTAACAAAACGACACAAATTGTCCAAAGCATTGCATCCTCCTCTTTTGGGCTTCCGCCCGGGTTCCGTACGTATCGTATATTCAACCCGTTTTAAACTTCTGTCACGCCCGTGATGCCGCGGGCAGCATCTCCCGCCTTGCGCCAAATCGACAAAGCCACTGAGTTGGGCTTCCACTTTTTTGTTGAAATCAGGTTTTTGAGGCCCGGAAAAGAAACCAAAAAGAAAGGAACACTAAAGATAAAAACAATGAATCGATCATTTGTGGCGCTTTAACCGAGTATAAGATATCGTCAAATTTGGACAAAACTCTGATCCATAAAGGTTTATATTGGTCTAAAACAGTCACTCGGCTGTCGATCGCCTTAGCGGCACGTCTGCCACTTTCCACGGCACCTTCAATACTCCATACCTGTGCTTGAGTTTTGGTATGGGCTCCTGCCAAAAACAGATTTAAGACAGAAGTCTTTTGTGCCGGTGTATATGCTTGGGTATTAGTTGTTGTCACCCACTTCGGGTGAATGGTTCCAATTCCTTCACTGGAGAACTCCCATTCATGCCACACTTCAACTTTGGCCAGCGGAAATTCTTTTAAACCTTTACCATTATTAGCTTCTTTAATTAATTGATCAAGGGCGCCACATCTGAAAATTTGTGCTTTTATTTCTTCTATAAATTCTTCTTTAGTGCAATTATTAACTGTTTTATGGTAAATATTTCCTGGAACACTGCTGATACAAGATGTGCCAGTCCAGAGAGATTTGATGTTATCACCTAAATATACTGTTTTATCCCACACCTGTTCAACGGCAAAAAGGGTTATATTGAATTCAGAATCACTTACCACTACAGCAGTTCTTTTCCTAGGGAATTTAATTTCTTCGTGAAAGGCTAATCGAAAGGAAACTTGGGTGTGAGGACCATCCTGAATAAGCGGTTTGAACCAAGCTAGTCCTTCCTGCATCTCAAGTGCCGGGGTCTTACTCAAAATGTCAGCCAAGATGATAGGATTAATGGCAAGAATGTATCTGTCACCTTGAATTTTATCATTGCCAGAAAAAGCTGCAGTGATACTAGTTCCATCAAACTCTATTTTCGTCAGAGGTTTACCATAAAAGAACTGGACGCCGTTTTTTTGAAGGTATTTAACCCAAGGGTCAAACCAGTATTCACTGCTAGGACCTTTAAGTAACAGCCAACCGTCCTCTGCACCTTGCTTCCAGGCGGGACCATCCGAGTCTGCTTTATGTTGGTGCACTGGCTTTGTGGTCAGTTGCTTTCTGAAAAAATCACCGGCAGTATGTAGTGAAGCCTTTGACCAATCCGAGCCAATCCACGGTCCGAAACAAGAACGCCAGGTTTTATAGGTTTCATCTTTAAGTAAAGGTTTCCAGGTTTGCGCCGCATTAAGTTTTGCATATTCCATAGTGCTTCTATTATTGGAAGTCCAAGACTTAAGCATTAAGTAAGCCGATTTAGCAAACTCCCACTTGTTCATCCTAAACATTCTGGGAATGCTTTTGAGTCCTTCATCATAAAATTGAGCCTTCCCGGTGTCCGGGAAAATCCCAAAAGCGATTGAGCGAGAGAGTGCTAAATCATAAAGGTTCCCTTTTTCGTTCATGGGGATCTTTTGCATTAAATCGAAAGTATTATGATACCAAGGCCCCATGCCATGCCAAGAATACTCCGAAGGCATATTGTCTTCACTAAGCCGTGAACTTCTATAGAATCCGCCCGGTTGATCAGTAGATTCATACAATGAAACAGTATATCCTAGTTGGATTAATTCATGGGCCGCACTCAATCCAGCTATGCCTGCTCCGAAAATGACAATGGATTCCATAGATACCTCACTCCGCGGGACTCTTGGTCTTTTGAGTTAAAAAAACAGCAATCTAGGGGGCAACTCCCGGCATGAGAAACCCTCTTATCTTTTCAGCCTGTCGCCCGGCTGTTTTCGCCAATTTTGCCTACCACTCCAGACCGACCTTGATGACGGTGATGAACCGCTCCCTGCCACCGTGCCAGACAATGGTCCTGCCGGCGATCTCCTCCGAGCGACTGTACCTGCAGCGCCTCAGTGCCATGCGCTTTGTGAGGGATAATCGCCGCAATGGACCTGTGTTTTTCAGGTTCTTTATTCCGTCGTTTTGCCGTCGAAGTGCTCGTTGTCGGCTTCCGCATCGGCGCGGGTGTGGCGGACCACGCCATCCCGATGATTGGGAGGCGCATAGAGCGTATAGAGTTTCAGCGGATTACTGCCAGTGTTTATGATGTTGTGATTCGTTCCTGCAGGAACCAGCACGGCAAAACCCGCACTGATAGCCGTGTGAATCTCGTCAAGAATTGCCTCACCCGCCCCCTCCTCCACACGGAAAAACTGATCGAGTTTGTGCACTTCCATCCCGATTTCCTCTCCAGGCTTCAGAGCCATGATAACAAGCTGGCAGTTTTTGCCGTATAAAGCACTTGACGGAAATCCTCATTCTTGATGCTGATGTCCTCTATGTTTCACACAAAACCTTTCATGGCAACTCCTTTTTATTAATGTCTTATTGTTATTATGAAATTGGAAGTAATAGTTACTTTAATGCGTCCACAAACATTCAGGATTATGGCATAACAAATTTCTTCTATTGCGTGTAAGGCTAAATAGGGTTCAATGTCCACTTGGTTTTGCTGACTTTAGCCTTTTTGTCCAAGGAACAGCAGTTCAGCCCTCAAAATAATCAGCACTAATAATCAAAGCTTTCATATCCCTACCGGTTGACTGCAGTTTATGTCTCGTGCTTCGCAGTCCCATGTGCTTATGTCGAACGGTTCACTCCTGTGTGGCCAGAATGGCAGCAGTCTTGCCCAGGTGCAGAGAAACGCGAATGGAACGCTCTGTGAACCTGGCGGTTACGCCAAGGTTCGCACGGATTTTTCCCGCTCCCATTGACGCGTCTTTGCGGCAGCAATGAAGGCATCGGTAGCGCCGGCATCCACGACACCCGCGTCGTGTCCGATATCCGATTTTTTCAATAGTGCCTGAGCGCCTCGATCGGCTGCGATGGCCTTCAGGTGACCGAACGCATCGCGTACGAAATCGATGGCGGCGCTTTCCCCGGAGAGAGCCTTGGCGCCTTCGTCGGAGAGGATGATGGCGACAGCATCGAAAAGCACCGAAGGAGTGCCGGCCAGCTGCCCATCCACCGGGAGCCGCGAGCCGTCGGCAAGCTTCGCGCTTCCTATCCTGGCGGCGACGATCTTCACAGTGGCTCCCGCATCAACTGCGGCCTTTTGAATCTTTTGGATGCGATCACCGTCCGAACCATCCGCGATCAGGATGCCCACCGCCCGCCCCTGGAGCGTATTTTTCATGTTGCCGATGAGCTGCAACGCCGGCGAAGTTGGCCTCTGCTGCACGGGGACTGCGGCAACTGGTGCGTCCGGCATGCTTTCCAGCCCGAGACCGGCGGCAACCCGCTTGGCGAGATCTTCTTCGACATGCCTCAGATGGCCGACCATCGCTTGACGTATGTGCGGATGCTCGACCTTGGAAAGTTCGAATACGAGTGCCGAGGCGATATGGGCCTGCTCGTAAGCGGTTTGACTGAGATAGAACTGCCGCGCCTGACTGTAGTGGTCCGCGAAACTCTCGGCACGTATGCGGGCTTTCTCGCCGGTTTCAGGTATCGCGGCACTGTGGAAACCCTGGGCCGGCGTTTCTCTGGGCGAGTCTGCAGACAGGGAGTTGGGCTCATAGGCAACACGTCCCGTCGGTTGTCCCATCTGCATGTGTCCGTCGCGCTGCTGGTTGGAGAAGGGGCATTTGGGTGCGTTGATCGGGATCTGATGGAAGTTGGACGAACCCAGTCGTGACAGTTGCGTGTCGAGGTAGGAGAATAAACGACCTTGCAGCAAGGGGTCATTCGAGAAATCGATACCCGGGACGACATGAGAAGGACAGAAGGCGACCTGCTCGGTTTCAGCGAAAAAATTATCCGGCCAGCGGTCCAGCACCATGCGACCGATCACCTTCAAAGGCACCAGTTCTTCGGGAATAAGCTTGGTCGCGTCCAGATGGTCAAAGGGGAATCCGTCGGCGTCCTTCTGCGTGAAGAGCTGCACCGCGAATTCCCACTCCGGGAAATTACCCGCTTTGATCGCGTCGAAGATATCGCGGCGGTGGAAGTCCTGATCCGCGCCGCAAATCTTGACGGTTTCATCCCAAATGGTCGATTGCAGACCGAGCTTGGGACGCCAATGAAATTTGACGAAGGTTGCTTGGCCGGCGGTATTAATCAGACGAAAGCTATGCACGCCAAAGCCTTCGATCATTGCCAGCGAGCGCGGCAGCGTACGGTCGGACATGATCCACAGCACCATATGCATGGATTCGGGGGTGAGCGAGATGAAATCCCAAAAGGTGTCATGAGCAGTTGCCGATTGGGGGAAACCGCGATCCGGCTCCATTTTCAAGGCATGGATGAGGTCCGGGAATTTGATGGCGTCCTGAATGAAGAAAACGGGAACGTTGTTGCCGACCAGGTCCCAGTTGCCTTCTTTGGTGTAAAACTTGACGGCGAACCCGCGCACGTCTCGCGGGGTGTCGACCGAGCCCGCACCGCCCGCTACGGTCGATATGCGGGTGAACACGGGTGTCTTCTCTCCAACCTCCGTGAGTATTCTGGCCGTGGTATATTGCTTCAATGAGTCGGTCAGTTCAAAGAATCCATGTGCGCCCGTCGCCCGCGCATGAACGATCCGCTCGGGAATACGTTCGTGATCGAAATGGGTGATCTTTTCCCGAAGGATGAAATCCTCCAGAAGTGTCGGGCCGCGGGAATGGGCCCGGAGCGAGTTTTGGTTGTCGGAAAGTGGGAGACCCTGGTTAGTCGTGAGGAAGGGATGTGCTCCCCCGGCTTCCTGGTGCGTTTCGCCGCCCGAGCCAGAGCCCGTTTGCTGTTTGGATCCCGCGGGATTGCTCGTTACCTTAGCTTTGCTCATCATCGATCTCCTTGGATGGTCTCGCCATGCAGTACCCGTTACCGCGCTCTTCTGTGGCTTGGGGCGAGGTCAGTTCGGATGTAGCGCTCTGAGTAAGGTTTCTGGGGTTGCCCATTACCTTTGAGACTTTTACCCGTATTCCCTGAGAGATAGCATGCTCTCATTGTCTGTGGGAATGAGTAAGGAGCAACCAACGTGCCAGAGCCAACCTATAGCTGTTGAAGATACAAGGGACAGTTATTGCAAGGGAAAGTATGATGGGAGGAGGCGGGAGCCGTCTTGGTAATCTACCATATATGACACAACCGTCATTTGCGAAGGGGCGCCAGGAATTTGTGTCAGCTCAGCAACTGGATGAGCTCCAGGTTTTTCCCCTGAGCTCGCAGTGAACCGAAGCTGCGTCAGCCCTCTGGCGTAGCGACCAAGAGCCGGTCCCTTTCGCGCTGCTGCTCAATCTCCTGATGGCAGTTTGCTATCGCGTCAAAAAGAACCTTGAACTCAAGCGGCTTGACCAGGTAGGCGCAGAACCCGATTTTCCTGAATTTCTCGACGCTTAGGTCATCGCTGTTCGCGCTCAGCACGATGTACGCCGCATCCGGATTGATCGCTTTGATATGGCGGGCCATTTCGATGCCGTCCATCTCCGGCATATTGATATCGGTGACGACCAGGTCCGGAGTATACTTTTTGAAGAGTTCCAACCCTTTTTTGCCATTCTCGGCAGTGTAAATGGTGCATTCAGGGAATTTTGAGCTGACTATGCGGGCAACGACCCCGCGGGCCGTGTCGTCGTCTTCCACGAGCAGCAGTGAAAACGGGGTAGGTGACTGGTCGGAATCCATTTTTGTGTCTCCCTTAAGGGTGCTGTCGAACTCCGCTAATCCATCGTTTGACTGCCGGAGGGATGCTGGACTCTCTTTCGCCCGGATTCGTCCCGGGTTCCCGGTTGCACCAGTTTCACTTAATGATAATCATTCAGAATCCCTACCGCAGAACAGATCTCGGTAAAGCCGTGGCGGAGGCGTTGGCGGGGGAAAAAACGACCCGCGCAACGGTCGCCAGAATGCAATGAAGTGACGGTCGATCCTCAGGGTATCCATTGACATTCAGCCCCCCCTAGCGGGGACGGGGGACTTGGCTGACTCAGGAAACCTGTTCATCGGGTCCGGCGCCTTGGTCCGGCAAACCGTTAACCGATAGAGAGGGGCTCGATTATCGTTCACTTAAGGTGGCACGTTAAACAGAGCTTCGATCCTGATTGCGGAGCGAGCAACAGGTAGTTCACCGGTTCAGTTCCTGCCGTGGTATACACGTTTTTTGTGTTGTGAACGTCGTGGCGGGTGGCGCAGGTCATGTAGGCAACTCCATTGGCTGCAAAATAAAGGCGGTCTGCAACTTTCAGATTAAGTGTGTTGGCAAGATAAAGCGCGTTGGCATTACGGACCCAAGGGTCGGTATTGGGATCATTGGCTGCCGTCTTGAGTGCGGCCGAGTCCAGAACTATGCCTGTTTCAGGCCCAATGGCGACTGCGGGATAGTTAAAGCCTACGGGATGGTCATTCATGAGTCCGACAGCCCCCGCAGCGATTCCGGCACCCTTACCGAGGGAGGGAAAGTTGTCGTCGGTAATAAGTGGAGCATTGCCCGTAATCCCGTAGTGCTGGTCAGGAGCAATGGCGCCGTCGTGGCAGCTAATACAAAGGCGGGTCGGTCCGTTCCCTTGTCCGTGCTGGCGTCCTTCAGTGAAATGGCATTGATGCTGGTGCTGTTGTATGCGACGTTGAACTGCTTGGTGTCCCCAATGCGTGACCAGAGTGGGAGATACTCGCCGCCATCCTGTGCCGCGTAGTGAGGTGTGTGGCAGAAGGCGCACACCCTCCCTTGAGGGTCGACATAGCCATAAATCGTCATATCATGGGGGCTGCCAACAATACCGGAACCACGGGCAGCGGCAGCGAAAGCGCAGCTGGGTACCAGGCTGCAAACCACGAGTCAAAGTCAGTAATCCTCTAAACATAGCGCCCTCTCCAAGGCATTTTTGATCGCCTGCCTTCGTGTATCAGGAAAAGTGATCTAAAATTAATGACTATATCTGTTAGGGAGTCCGGTTCTTGGGGTGCGGGATTGCCGACGAATCCAAGGATAGCTTAGGCGAAATATCTGCCATCCGGTTGCGTCCCACCGATCTGGCAAACTGTCGTTAATTAGAATATTAGCTTATTGTCAGGGCTTTTCAAGCGCTGATTCTTCCAGGGCCGTGGCGGGATCGCCAGCCATCAGGAAGGGGGTCCATGGCGGAGGCGAACTTCGGGCGGCAGTGCGCCCCGTTGGAAAAAACTTTTTCACACAAAATGATTTTCCCCCTCCAAGCGGCCTCCCCTATCCTCTTAAGAATTTTCTTTCAACCGCCTTTTGAGCCAGTTCCGTTTCGCACCGGGCCCTGTCGGTCCAATTCCCTCCTGACCGCCATACCGATTTTACCCAGGGTGTAGGGCTTTTGCACATAAGCCCCAGCCCCCAGTGCCTGCAGCGCATTGACCCTTTCCGATTCGGAATACCCGCTCGTGATGATGGCCTTTTGACCCGGCCGGGTCTCCAGGATCGTGCGGTAGGTTTCCAGACCATCCATGCCGCCCGGCATGACCATATCGAGCACGACCAGATCGGCGTCGTGAACGCCCAAGTATCCCACGGCAGCCTCGCCACTGGCCACCGTCGCAACCTGATAGCCCAGTTTACCGAGCATGTTGGCTGCAATCTGCAACTGCTCCTGCACGTCATCGACGACCAGTACCCGCTCCGTCCCGAGGTAGTTTTCCAGGACCATTCTCCGGGAAATCCGATCCTCCTGCTCGCGGGTGGCGGGAAGGAAGAGCTCAATCCGGGTCCCCTCCCCCTCCCGGCTCTGGAGGTCGACAAAGCCGCCGTGGTCCTTGACGGTCGTCCAGACCACGGTCATCCCCAGGCCGGAACCGCTGCGCCGCATCGATTTCATGGTGAAAAACGGCTCGAATATTCTGGGGAGATCTTCCTCGGCAATGCCGACCCCCTCGTCGGCTACACTCAGACAGACATATTCGCCGGGGGGAATCTCCTCATAACGCCGCAGCGGGGTTTCCAGGTACCTGTTGCAGGAGGAAATGCGAATGGTACCTCCGGCGGGCATTGCCTCGGCGGCATTGTTCAGAAGGTTCATGACTACCTTGCCCAGGTGGACCTTGGAACCCTTTATCATCAGGAGCTCCGTCGAGAGGTCGCTTTCCAGCGCCGTAGTGGGGTGATGTTTCCTGGCTGCCTCAAATTCAAGTGAAGCCAGGTATTCCGAGACGACCGCGTTCAGATCGACGACCTCGCTGATTTTCACCCCGCGCCGGCCAAGCGTCAGGAGATCCTGAACAATCGCGGCCGCTTTTTGCCCGGATCGCTGAATAAGGGTAATTTTATCGCGCAGGGGGCTGTCCGGTGGCAGTTCCAGGAGCAGCAGGTCCGGATAGGCGACCAGGCCAACCAGAATGTTGTTCAGGTCATGGGCGACCCCGGAGGCAAGGCGGCCTATCGCCTCCATTTTTTGCGACTGCAGCAGTGTTTCCTCGAGCTTTTTCTGTTTGGTTATGTCGCGAATAATCCCCTGGGTGCCGATAAACTGGTCAGGACAAGGTTTTTCACCCTGGTAGATGCCTTCCACCGAGACGCTGAAATATCCCGGCGTTTCGCCCTGCCCCTCCCGGGGCTGTGGCAGCAGCAGGCGCAGTTCCAGGCCATGGGTGGCCCGTTCTCCGGTCCGCTTTTCATTCAGCCGGCAGCGCGCCTTCGCCTGGTCCTCCGGCGCGACCAGTTGGAATATCGGCTGACCGAGCAGGGCATCGGAGGAAAAGTGGTATTTCGCTATGGCCGGGCTGATGAAGGTTATGCGACCGGCCGGATCCAGGCGAAAGATGATGTCCGGAATCGCCTTGATAATGGAATCGAGGTTTTTCTCGCTGGACTTCAGCAAAATGAGGGTGCTGTCGGCGGCTTCCCTGGCAACGATCTGTATTCTTCTCGTCTTGATGATGGTAAGGACGGCGTAGTTCAGAGGTATGAGGACGGTCGGCAACAATGGCGAGAATAAAGAGCCCCGGGCCCGCAATATGAGCACGACAGCGACCCAGCTGCCCGCCAGCAAGGCCAGGCAGACGCCGGCGCTTGACAGAATGCCCAGCCGGGCCACAGCCAGTCCGGCAACTGCTGCGACCAGGAGCCCCGCCAGGACCTCCCAGAAAAGGAAACTACCGTTCCGGATGACCGGCCGGCCGGCGAGCAGGTTGTCCAGCACCTGGGCGTGGACATCGGCATGAGTCAGCAGTGCGCGGGCAGCTGTCTGATACGACGGCGCCAGGCCGGCAGCCGAGGAGCCGACGAGGACGCACTTTCCCTTGAGCCGGCCCAGCGCTATTCCCCCCGCAAGGATGTCGCCTGCGGAAAGCCTCGGCGTCGCGTCGGCGCGACGGGAGAACTGCACGATCAGGTTCCCTTGGATATCGACCGGAATGGACCTGCCCCCAACCAACAGGTCAAAACGTCCGATTTCCCCTTGCAGTATCTCGATCTGCTGGTTCTTTCCATACTGCATTAGGACTGCCAGTGCAAGCGACGGGTAGAGGCCATCCTCGAACTGAATCAGCATCGGCAACCGTCGCAGTATGCCATCGCCGTCCGGTGCCGCATTCAGAAACCCCGAGTACCTTACGGCATCGGATAGCAAGCGACGGTTGTCGACAACTCCCTTAGCGCTGAAAAACCGCGGTTTATCCCATGCAGACGCGGGTTTTTTGATGAGGACAATGCTGGCGGGATGCAGTCTGCCGTGGCCCGTCGCTGAGGCTTTACCCTTGAACAGAAACTCGTAGCCGAGGACAAAGGGTCCTTGGGCCAGGGTGTCGGCCAGGTAGTCGTCTTGATCCTGCGGATGGATCGTGCCGCCCGGGGTTTTGGGCGGGTGGCGCAGCAGGAGCCCGGTTTCGGCCTGCTGGTTTTGCAATGAGGTACCATCCGGTTCCGCGAGGATCAGGTCAAGTCCGATACTGGCAGCGCCCGACTCGTTGATGGTATGCAGCAGTTGTCCAAGACGGTAGCGGGGCCAGGGCCATTGGCCAAAGCGGGCCAGGCTTTTTTCATCGATGTCGACAATGACAACTGACGCCGATGCAGGTTTTGCCGGCGCAAAGGCCAGGACGCAATCGGTTGTTCTGTTATTTGTTGTGGCAACAGGTGCCGGATGGACCAGGTAAGCCAAACTCGCAGCCAGAGTTACCAGGAGCCCCGTCAGCAGGAGGCTCCGGTTTGTTCCGCAATTTTTATCCTTGGGAACCGTCATATCCACCTTATTGAGCTATCTGACGTCAACCTCTACCCGGCGGTTTCTAGGTTCGCTCACATTGTCCGCAGTCGGGATCAGGGGGTTTTCCTTGCCGTGCGAAGTCGTCCGGATGGTCTGCGCCGCGACCCCCAATCCGACCAGCTGATCCTTTACCGCCGCGGCCCGACGATTGGACAGCTCCGTATTATACTCCCTGCTTCCGACAGTATCGGTATGTCCAACGACCGAGATGTCGGCCGAATTGCGCTCCTGAATGGCGGTTATGATGCTGGGCAGGAGCTTCGCGGACTCGGAGGTAAGCGAGATGTCCTTATCGAAATAGAGCAGGAAGTGGCGCGGGCGTTTGGGCTGAATGGAGAGGGCTTCGGCAAAAATCCCCGTGACCTTTTCCCTACCAAGACTTTCAGGCTTTGTCGGGCGCTCCCGGGTCCCCCCGATGCTGGTGGCCTGGTAGGGAGCGTCGAGGGCCACTTCACCTGCGTCGTTAGTGACGTAGACACTGCCGACCTTACCATCAGGATCGGGCGCCAAGGCGACCAAGGTTCTCTTGGCACAACCAAAGGACAGGGTCATGAGGATAAACAATAGTGTCAGTCGTAGCGTAGTATGCATAACCGGCCCCTTATAGAGTTAGCGCTCGTTTCGCTCTATCCCGGCAGCTGATGCTGGGACAGCAGGATTCTCAATCCACCTGGATGAGAACGTGGGTACCCCGGACTCCGACGGTCGCGTGCGGCGTTTCTATATGCACCAGGCTCGGTGCCAGTTTGGCGATCTGTCCGGAGAGAAAGGAAGCCGTGCCATGATACAACCTGGCGATGAATGACAACTTCTTTTCATTGGGCTGAAACAGGAAGCTCTTTAGGGCAAGACTGCTGTTAAATCCCATGGAGATGACCGTATCGTCCTCAAGGATCAGGCCGGCCTTCCCGTCCGCGCCGGTTTTGACCACATCGGCAAGGTACAGCTTCAGGTTGGGCTCGGCCTTGATTGACTGGCCGGCTCTGTCGACGACGACCTCCCCTGCCAGGGTTTTTATGATACCGATGTGCTCGACTGCGGCTCCCTGCGCCAACGAAGCTGCAAGAAAGAGTGCTGCGAACTGAACCTCAAAGAACATCTTCATACCACCCACCTCCCGGGACAAAGTTCCAGCGGCTTGATTCATGTGCGAGGATTGTTAATTTATCATTGATTATCGTTTTTTTGTCAAGACATGACATGAAGGTCAGCAGCAGGTTGCCGTGGTGGCAGGACGACGGTATAAAAGGGCAAGGAGCAGTAAAGCCGGAGCAATGCTGTCGAACAGTTGAGGCGCCCTGAACAGATAGCACTCCGGAATCGATCTACCTTCAGCCAATAGCTATTTGGCAATAATTGATGGAAAAGGAAAGCACGCAGGAAGACCTTCCCCCTGAAGCACCAGAGACGATTTAATGTAGCCATTCAAATCTGCGGGGACATTCTAAAGTCAACCTGAAAGCTGCGGGGGCGCTGGTAACATCTCGTGAAAAGGAGGTCTGATGCGATCCAACAGGAAATACTCAGTATCAAGGAGGAGGCGAAGGAGAATGTCGCGGTCCCCCCGGCAGAGCCGGGGGACCGCTTTGGAGGAAATTACTCCGTAGATAAATGGCAGGTTTTCTCGGCTTCGGAGTTGGTTTCTACATGGCAGTGAACTGGTGCTCGAGCCCCTTGGGATCCTTTGCCCATAACTGGCCCCACTCGGTCGACTTGGGATCGGGAAAAATATCCTCCAGGCCGTCAGTGATCCCGTTTAGTATGTTTTCGGCCGCCACTCGCACGCTGGTTTTAGGCATATGAAGGTCACGCGCCATGTCGGTGTCGATCGGGCCGGGGTAAATGCCGTGCACCGAGATGTTTTTAGCCTTCAATTCTGAGCGCATAGCCTGGGTGGCCGAATGGAGCGCCGCCTTCGATGCGCAATAACCGCCCGCGGCGGCCATGCTGACGAGGCCAACGATTGAAATGACATTGGCAATCGCGCCGGCACCCCTTTTTTCCAGAACAGGCAGGAAGGCGCGTATCACCTTGAGCGTTCCGAAATAGTTCACCTCCATATCGTACTTCACCAGGTCGAAGTCGCCCGCGACAAGCGAGGTAAAAGACGCCACCCCGGCATTGTTAATCAGCACATCGACGTCATTGGCGTGTTCGACGGCATTCCGGATCTGTGCAGCGTCGGTAATATCAAGTTTTACCGGCACCACGCGAGCATAGCCGAATTCCGGCAGATCTTCAACCTTACGCGCAGCGGCGTAGATTTTCTTGACTGGTTGAGTGAGCAAAGCCTCTACGATAGCCTTGCCGATGCCGCGATTGGCGCCGCTTACGAAGATAACTTTGTTTTCCAGATTCATGGTCCCTCTCCTTAGGCTAGTGAATTGGGTTCAAGCAGGGCCGTCTTCGGCAACCGCCTGCCGCCCCGGGTAATTATACAATATTTGCATGCCGACTCATCGTTGCCAGACCGTTCGATCATGTCATTTCACGACTTGACGCAGCTGATTGCAAACCCGGCCCCCTCACTGGCTTTTTGTCCATGCTCAGAGCGACCCCTAAAAAAATCACCCCGCCTCTTGCCATTCGCCGTATCCTCACTAGTATTAATAAACGCAAATTAAATATGTGATGTAAGGGGGTCCAACAATGTTCCAATCAGGCATTCCTTTGACGAACAACGTATTCATCATGAACCATTTCGCGGACATGAGCCATCACGCGCTAGTAGGCTGGCTGCTGGATGCCGCGACGAAACAGGAACAACACCCCTATCATGGGAAAAACACGCCTAAATGGGTGGCGGGATCGGATCGATTCAGGCAACATGCCGCCGCGTTGTCGCAGAAAGAAGAAGCGGCGAAATTTAAGGATACCCAGGCGCTCAAGGAGCGCGACCTGGAACGAGCAGCCACCTTTGACTCCATCAACGTTAACGCCTGCTACATCGTCATGCGGGCTTTTCAGGAAAATGATGAGACTCTCCTCAACAACGTCGGGCACGACTTGAAGGAAAAGACCAAGAGGACCCACGCCCCGGTTCCAATTGCAACTTCGCCGTTGAAGGTGACCGCCAAAAGAGGTGACCAACCGGGTTCGATTGTCCTGACCATCGAAAGGGATCCCGGAGCCGGTGTCTACGAGGTCCAGTTCTGTAAGGGTGCGCCAGCCGGTGAAGAGTCATGGCAGGGGTTGGGCAACTTCAAGAAAGTTAGGATTTTCATCCCCAGTCTGGAGCGTGCGGGTTGGTACTACTTCAGGGTCAGGAGCCATGGCGACAACCAGACGAGCCCCTGGAGTATTCCGGTAGACGTCATCGTCGGCTAACGGCAATAATTTAGAGTCAGAATGAGGGCGGTGCCACGCAAGCCAGCGGATGGTGCTGGCGCTTGCCCCCATTCCCTTTACCCTCGCTCATTCTCCTCATTCAAGATTTCAGCCCCCAAACCCCAGCCCTCTCCGATTCAAAATGCTACTGGTCGATAAAAAAATCCTCCCCAAAACTCAAGCCGGTCGATAAAGGTGTTGAAAGATAATTTTAATATTAAAAATCAACTAGGGCTTAACCCGAAGGAGACCCCATGAATTCTACGCATAAAAATGA
>JGI24143J45723_1000731_pt1 | contig 16638 bp, 26 predicted proteins | sample BarGraIncu00432A_FD_45723 | JGI IMG/M metagenome (IMG submission 45723) | reverse complement strand
GTGCGCCGTCCCGGCCTACTTCCGGCAGCGTTCTCAAAGATGTTCTAAATGAAACTGGGACGTTCAGGCCTGGCGCTCCCTAAACATTGACGGACGTAACAAGTGCCACAGCACCGTGAGGTTTAAGCGATAAAGAAGATGGCCGAAAGCTGAAGCCATCAGTTCCGCTTAGCCAATAGCATCGGCCCTCCCAAGCGCGCCCTGCACTTGTGAGATGTTCATGAAGAACCCCCTGCTTCATCCTGTTGGCAATGGCTTACCCCGCATTTTGTTCGTCGAGCAGCTTGCCGAACTTATCTGCAAAACACCCACGACCATTCGTACTTGCGCGACCAATGCCAAGTATCTTCATTTAATCCCTCGCCCATGGAAAATGCCAAATAGCCGCAGGCTATGCTGGTATGAACATGAAGTTCGAGCTTGGATCGAATCACAACGCCCGGCAGAACCACCGCCACCAAAGCGTCCACGAGGTCGTCCCACAAAAACGGAACAATTAGCACGCCAGCGATGGGCACAGCCATCGACTGGTAGCTCGAACACGGCAAGTTGAAGGTGAACGATGGGTTCACCACTTTCAGAAACCGATTTTTCGGTATTGGATGCGCTTGGTCACAGCACACTTGCGGAAAAACACCGACCAGCGACATCGCCAAAACGATGCGACAAATTGCTCAAGGCGGGATTCGAAATCGTAACGACACCGCCCAGCGGAAACGACTTGGCATTCACCCACGCGGTGCTATGTCAAGTTGGCCTTCCGAGAAGCAAAGTTATTGGCAGGGAGTTCCGAAGGCAATCTGGAACGATGTGGATCAGCATCCAAGCTGGATTGCTGGATGAGGGCTATGGGCCAATTGAACAACCCGTCCCTTACGGGGCCATGCCCCGTCTTGCTTTGGCGCTGGTGTCCACCCTTGCGATGAGGAGCAACTCACGCGAGATTCACATCGGACGAAATGCCGCCGAATTTTTAGAAATGATGGGGATGGACGATCAGGGTGGCCGCTATTCAACTTTAAGAAAGCAGATGCACGCGCTTGCAGCATGTCGATTACAGATTGGCAACAAGGGCAGAACGTTCAATGGCCAACCGGTTGACCAGTTTGATGCTTGGATGCAGAGCAGAGACCATCGACAAAGAGCCCTGTGGCCGGGGGTCATGGTACTTTCTGAAAACTACTACAACGAGCTGCGAGACCACGGTGTGCCGCTGGACAATCGTGCTCTAAGAGCGCTGAAAGGATCGGCCCTTGCGCTAGATGTGTACACATGGCTCGCCCACAGGCTGCACAGAATTGAAGGACGACCTATCCCGCTTCACTGGAAGTCACTGCGCGAGCAATTCGCGCAGGAATATGCTGGGAAAGACCCTGACAAAGACTTCAAAAAGAAGTTTTTACCTGCATTACAGGCTGCCCAGGCTGTTTACCCCACGGCCAAAGTCAAAAAGGTAAAGGGAGGGTTGTTACTACTGCCTTCACCGCCACCAGTCCCTAAACGAGGGACTTGACGATCAGTTTACGCAGAATATCCGGCCCACTGCGGCGGGACTTTCCGGCGAGCAATGTCTGTCGCATGTGTTCATGCGCCGATTAGGTCAAATTTAAACCGCACGACAAGGAAGCCAATTAAATTTATTTTTTAGCCTGTGGACTATAGTCCATACTAACAAATTCGTGGTGTTGCGGCTATACGAAAACGCGCTTATGATGTGGTTATCAAGACCAAATAGATCAGGAAGCGTCGATGGCCCAAATGCCTTTTTCCCCGTGTGATACCGCCTCCGGTGCTGCCTGCACCGACAGGTCGGTGTCGATGTTGCGTGACATTTTTGGGCCGGTTATCGACGCGCTCGTGCAAGGCACAGACCCCAACACCGTGGCGGCATCGGCCAACGTGATCGCCACGATGATGTCGTTTTTCAACAGCGGCATCCTTGTGATCGGATCGTTGATCGTGTCGTATGTCGCCATGATGGGAATCACGAACACGGCCAATGACGGCGAGGCGATGGGGAAAAGTTGGTCGTCTCTCTGGACTCCCGTTCGGATCGTTGCGGGCGGCGCGGTGCTTTTGCCAACAGCAAGCGGCTTTTCTTTCATCCAACTTATCGTGATGCTCTTCGCGTTGTGGGGTGTTGGTTTTGCCAATGGCACGTACAAAGCGGGCATGGCAATCGGCATTCTGTCGCCGAACGGGGTCGTGCAAGGTGTCAATGACCCCGGCCAGTTTTACGGTTTGCGTGACTTCGCGAAACAGTACCTGGCAGCGGCGTACTGCGCCAAAACCGCGAACACACTCTATCGCGCCCCTGACGGCACAGGCCCACAAGTGATGGCAAGCGGCACGGCCGACAAGACCATGACTAAATCGGGACGTACTGAATACCTTTTTGAAATCAAGGATCGGAACATCGTCACCAATTTGGCTGGTGGTGCTCCCTTTTGCGGTACGGTGAAGATCGCCACTTACGCAGCTCAGGCATCCAGTGATGCAACTGGAATCGAAACCGCTTTGGAGCAACTGCGCACATCCACTCAAACGGCCAAGGTCACTGCCGCCGCCTCAATGATGGGCAAGCTTGATGCGTGGATAAATTCACCCGCGTGGCCAAAACGTATAGGTGATGCGGGCTGGGATCAAGTCGATTCGACAGAGTTTAATAAGATCGTGAACGAGGCCGAGCAATCAGTGGCCACCGCTTTGATGGCTCAAATGTCCACCGGAGAAACGGGCATAAAAACTGGCTTCCAGAGCTTCGCCAGCTCATTGACGGACGAGGGCTGGGCAATGGCCGGTGGCTGGTTCCAGCGCGTCGGTGAGGTGCGCGGCAGAATTGCCTCCACTTTGGCCGAATCTGTTGGTTCGGTCAGTGCCCCGTCCTTCTCGGCCTTGCCATCGGATGCAGCCGCCAGTGAGCTGACAAGCAGCGTCACAACAGTCACGGAAGCCATCAATAGAAAAGCAGAAACCAAAGCGAATTTCAACCCGTCTGCAAACGGGTTGAACGACTTGACCAATGTGATGCCTTTGGATGCAAAAAGCGATGTGAACATCGGCAGCATCCAAACTGATGTGGATTCAAAAATCAGCCTCTATGTCAACGGGTTGATGGAGTCGATGGTGCAAATCGTGACCGGGGCGGGCGGGACGGGTGTCACGCCACTTTGCGGCACTGCTGGCACGATGGGCGGCTCACTGAATCGAATGAAATGCGTTGGCGACTATTTGACCGTGGCCAGAGCAGGCATTGGGGCAGCGGACGTGGCTATCAAAACGTCAGCCACGGCCCTTCGCGTCGTGGCCGGTGCATTGTCTTCGGTCAAGGGCGTTGGCACTGGCCTTGACCTGGACAAGATCGTGACACCAATTTGGGATTGGGTGATCGAAGTTCCAGTCAAGCAGCTTGCCATGATGGCTTCTTACATTGAGCCAATGGCCTTCTATTTTGGTGTTTTCCTGCCGAGCCTGCCGTACACCATTTTCATGATTGTCGTCGTTGGCTGGGTGCTGGCGGTGGTGCAATCGCTGATTGCCGCTCCACTGTGGGCAGTCATGCACATGACACCAGATCGAACCTTCATCGGATCACAAACGCAAGGTTATCTGTTGCTGCTGTCGCTGTTTGCCAGACCTGCTCTGTCCGTGGTTGGCTTGTTCGCTGCGATTCTGGTCTCTGACCCGATCATCGACTTTATCGCCCATGGCTTTTTCAGCATGCGCGGCGCGGTCGTCACCAGCACGGGCACGGTGGGCGTGATTGCATCGTTTTTGACGTTCGCATGGTGGTTCATGGTTTTTGGTCTGACGCTATTGCCAGTGTTGTACATGACCTTCGGCCTGCCTCAAATCCTGCCAGACCATGTGTTGAAGTGGATCGGTGCTGGCATCGGTGACCTCGGCGAAACCACTGCCTCGGGCGAAATGCGGCGCGGCCTGCAATCAGCCGCCGCAGCAAGTGGTAGCAGTGGCGGTGGCGGTACTGCTGGCCGCATCGCTGGGAGTGGTGGTGGTGGCCTGTTACCGGGCAGTGGTTCGTCGGGGGGCAATCCACCACCCAGCAACGGCGGTCGTAAGGGCGGTGCGGGTGCTGCAATCGAGAAGCGAGGCCTGTTAAGCGCTGGCGACCAAGGTGTTACCTCCGCTAACTCGGCCCCCACAGCTACGACAAGCGACTCCACCCGCTCCGGTGGTCAGCAGGCAAGTGACGCTGCTGGCGTTGCTATCGGACGCGCCGTGACAGGTGGCGTGGCATCCGCTGGACGTTCTGCTGGGCGGATTGGCGGTGCTGTTCTGTCTGGTGGGCGCGAGGGAGTCAGCGCATACCAAGAGGCAGGTTCAAGCGGCGCTTCATTTGGTCAGCGCGTCAAGGCTGGCTTAGTTGGCGGTGTCGCCGTGGCCGGTGCGGGACTTGTCTCGGCGGGTGCCGCTTCGGCATCCGACTTCTCTCAGGCTGGGAAAACGGCTGTGAGTGAAGGCAAGGCTGCATACAACGAAGGTGCAGATTCACGTATTGCTGCGTTCAAGTCGGAATTGCGTGGTGGTGGCTCGCAACAGCCAGCAGGGTCGGGAGTTGTTTCGGATGGCCCCCAAACGACATCCGCCTCTGCGCAAGCGCAGGAAACATCAGCATCATCTGGCCTGGCTGCACCAGCAGCAGTGGCATCTGCGGGCGGTGGATCGCAAACGCTTGCTGGTGATGACGCAAGTAATCAAACAGATGAAGGAGTGATCTAACTATGTACAAATCAAACGAATCTTATCTGGCTGAGTCGCACGGTCTATCGGTCGGCAAGTCCCACGGCCTACGCCAAGGCCGTCAGGAAGGTTTTGACGATGGATGGACTCAAGCCGTGGCAAAAATGCAGCCTCAGTATGACGCTGTGATCCGCGAACGTAACGAATTGGCGTTTGCGTTGAACTCTCTGAGCGTGATTGCATTTTCAGCCCTGTCCTCGCTGAAAAATGCCCCCCCACAACATCGGATCACAGCAGCCGAAATTTATGCAAAAGAGGTCAACCGCCTGACAAGGGCAGGCAGCAATGCACCCGGCGCTATCCGGGTGGTGCCGCATACAGACCCGGCACTGCTCGCCCATGAACCGGATTTGGCGTGTCTGATGAAGCGGTGGTTTGAAGAAGCGTTGGCGCTGGCAAATAAGCACCCTAACAACAGCCACAGCCCATCACCATGAAGCCCACCATGCCCGACTATCAAGCCGCCGCCGTGTGGGTACTCAAGCGCCTCGATGACGCGCCTGTCCCTGCTGTAACCATCGCCGAAACAATCCGGTCAGTCCATCGGGCGTGCCGGAAAGCAACCGCACCACTTCACATGCCAGACCTGTTTCCCCGCTTCGAGCTGGGCCTGATTGTCATCCCGCCGCTGGTCATTGAACTCGCGCAAGAAGAGTCTGGCCCGGTCAGCACTGAGGCTCTAGCGGCCATCGGGCAGGCCATCGTTATTGAGTTCGAGAGTACGCAAAACGACCTGGTGCATTACCCACTGGGCAAACAACTCTCAGATGGACAAATCATCGTTTTTAAACCGCAAGCTCTGCCATCAATTTTGACGGCAACCGGCCTGCACTTACTGGAGGTAGCCACCCATGATTGATCCGACTGTCCCCGCCGCCGTGCTGGCCGTGCTGCTCTCTGTGGCAGAGGCTGTGCTGGCAAGCGCCGCCCAAACCAAAAAACGCCGGAGGGTGCGGAAATGAGCTTTTTTGCAGGCGCAAAACGTGCCGCCAAATTTACCTTCGTGTCGATGCCATCTTCCATTCTCGGCATCAACCAGCTCAAGATGGGGAATCAGCATATTGCGGCGCTTTGGCGCTCGTTGTCGTACCCCGCGTGCCCCGAATGCAATGCTGGCTTATTGCATCTTCACGCCGAAACTGAAACCACTAAAAACAGTGAAGCGCTGTACCCGTGGCAGTGTCACAACGAAAAATGTGGGTTCACGATTCTTGCACCAGCCGATGTGATGAAAGTCCGAAAAAAAGCGGCTGAGTGGTCAGCAGCACGCACACGCCAGCGGCTGGAATTTCTGGGTGATCCCGAACGGTACAAGCTAATTAAGGGCCACTCCATCGAAAGCCGCTTTTGGTTCGGATGTGCATCGGCTCTGGCTGTATGGCTCATTTACCTGATCGCTTCCGGCGCTCCGTTGGGCGCTTGCGCCACGTCGCTTTCATTCGGATTTTCTGCCGTCGTCATGGGCGTGACGAAAAGCTTCCGTGCGTGGCAAATCGAAACGGGCAACATCTTTTTACCTCAAAGCCTGTTCTGGCACTTTTTTAAAAACGAAAGATGGGTGCGCTAATGACTGACGCTGAAATCCTCATACGAGCACGCGAGCTGGTCGATAAAAACGGGCAGGCATTGTGGTTCGTGATGGGCTGGAAGACTGCGACCGTTCTGGCCTGCGTGATCGCCTTCGTCGGCTCCATGCTGGGGAACTATGTGCAATTCACCGGCGCAACGCTGGTCAATCTGGTGCCAGACATTGCATTGGCGGGCGTGGTGCCAGCGCTTTTCATCGGCCCGGTGATGTGGTTGGTCTATCGCTCTTTTAGGAACCCTTATGAAAAAGCCTAAACGCATCGCGCCCTCTCAATCGGTGCAACGAGAACACCAGTGGGCCGTGCGCGAGTTGGTTGCCCGGTACTGTCTTTTGGCTCAGGTCATGGCAGCAGAAATCGAACAAAAAGCCAATAACAAAAACAGGCACGCCCAAGCATGAAAAAACTACTTTTGGCCGCGCTGGCCACCATCGCCACCACCGCAGGCGCTCAAATGCCGGTGCCGTTGCTCGACAACGCCCCACCTGAAAAGGTCATCGACTTGGCCGTATGGAGGGCTGCTGCACCAGCGCTACAAGCAGCCTTGGAATGCAAAACGAAGATCACACCAAAAATAGCCGCGCTGCGTCCTTTGCTGACGAAAAATGAACGCGACCAATGGGAAATGTTCCCGCCGGAACCATTCACAGTGTTCGGTCTGCCCGTCGATGCCGTGGTCATTTACATGGATCGGGACGAACAAATGGGGCACAGCTACACATCAATAATCATGAGCAAATCACTTGCAGAGGTGCGTGCTGCCGCCAAAATCAAGCCCAAAAACGACGGACGAAATACAAAGATTGGCAATCTTGGCGTGGGTCAACCTCACGACCCTGATAGTGTGGAACTGACCTGCACCATCGCGGGCAAGTGGCAGGATTGATGATGAAAAATTTCATCCTTCTGGCAGCACTGGCGACTGTCGCCAGTGCTGCAATGGCTGCTGATACCTGCATGGTGTCCCCAACGGCCAAGGAAACAGTTTCCGGGCGGTTTGGCAAATTCCGGGGCGGTGGTGCAGACAATCACGGGTCAAGCAATCAACAGCCGCACATGCATGATGGGTTGGATTTTTCGACCTCCAAAACGAACGCTCCGGTATTCGCCACCAGCGACGGAAAAATCACATGGATCGGCGGACGCGGATCGGCGGGCAACACGATCATGATCCAGCGTGCCGGTGGAGACATCGTGGCGTACTACCACCTAAGCGGATTTTCCACCGGTCTTGCGGTCGGAATGAACATCAAAGCAGGTCAGCAGCTTGGCTTGGCGGGCAATACAAACAGTGGCAGTTCGTCAGTTGGCCAGATGGACAAACATTTGCACTTCGTTTACGGCGCGGCCCAAAAAGACGATGCCCGTGCCAAGGCATTCTCTGAAAACTCGTCACGCGGTCCATTCAATCCGGGGCAATTGCCATCATCATTCAACCAGCAAAAGGACATCGGCTGGAAAACTGACCCATCACCGTATTTCTGCAAGACCTACCCAATTCAAGACGGCCACCCAGCTCAGTACCCGGTGCTTGGTAAAGACACAAAAGAGCAATATGCCATTCTTTTTGGATCGTTGCCAGCGGGTGGCACGTCGCCCAATGTGAAGTTTGAATCATCACAGGTGGCATCTGCCAATTCGGATGCAGTACTGGCGAATTCCAAAGGGATGGAAATTTATGCGATGTTGCAAGATAAGAATGAAAGTTCATTCGGAGCTTTGCCAACCCCGCCGATTGGTGGTTATGACACGATGTCCACATCCGAAATGATGCTGACAGAGGCAACGCGGCGGTTCAGTGATGCCAACTGGAACACCAACATCACGACGGTCTCCAGTCGGGCATTGTGGGTTGATTACAACCGGGCTATTGGTGTTGGCAACTTTCTTGCCGAAGCCACTTACCGGAAAAAAGAAAAGGTTGAAGCCCTTCTTGCTCTCTATACATCGCTAAAGATGAAGGGGATCAGGGCACAGACGACAACAGCACGGGAACGTGCGCAGCGCAATGATGTTGCTCGCAGCATTAACTGAGAGGCGGGGCCATGATCGTTTGGAAATTTAACGAGGACACGACCGAATTTGACCGGGTGTTGCCCGTCGAGATCGAGGCCGACCCGGACGGCGTTTATGTGACCCGTGAGCAAGACGGCACGTTTCGGCTTCGTGCTGGCGGCGGTGTTGAGGTCGTGCGCGATGAAACGCTAACGCTGGCCGGGGTTGAATTCAACCGGGAGCAGTTCGACCCACCAGACCCTGTGACGATGTGGAGGGGTCAATGAGCGACTACGTTGTGATGCACTCGCTCTATCGGCTGGCAGATTACCCCGTGCTGGCGGCTTTGGCGCAGGAGCGAACAACCGCGACCAAGCTGGACGGCAGGGCATGCCGATTGATCTACTCGGAGGCACTGCCCCGCATCAACTGGCAAGCCGTGTCGGCAAACGAATTGGCATTTCTGCGTTCGCTTGGCATCGAGGGTTGATGCCGTGCTGCTATTTCTCGATACCGAATTCAACGGCTTATCGCAGTCGGCCCATGCCCGTAAGTTGCTATCGCTTGCGCTGGTGACAGAGGATGGCAAAGTCGAGTGGTACGCCGAGCTTGACGACTGGGTTCTGACTGATTGCGACGCATGGGTGCAGCGACATGTCCTGCCGTTAATGACCGGGCCGCGCATGAGCCGTGGCGAGGCGCAGACTTCGCTGCAAGGCTGGTTTGCCGCCCTGCCCCGCCGCGTGCAAGCAGCTTGCGACTCATCTATCGACTGGCAGTTTCTGCTGGCCTTGCTGGGTGAATGCCCCATGAACCTTGTTCCCCAGCGCCACGATCTCGCACCGTTGATCGACACAGCCATCTACAACAACACGGTTTCGGCCTATTTTGCCAAGGGCCACCCTGAGCATCACGCCTTGCACGATGCCAGAGCGTATCGGCTGGGCTGGTTGGCATGGATAGCAGCCACAAAGGGCAGGCTATGATCCTATTTCTCGACTTCGACGGTGTGCTGCACCCGGACGCGGCCTTTTTGGTCAAGGGCCGTCCTACGCTCAAAGCAGAGGGGCAGCTTTTCATGTGGGCACCACTTTTATCTGATTTACTGGCTGACTTCCCAGAGGTGAAAATCGTGTTGAGCACGAGCTGGGCGCGTGAGCTGTCATTTAGCCGCGCCCGTCGCTGGTTGCCGGATAACCTTCGTGCCCGTGTCATTGGTTCGACCTGGCACAGCTCCATGATGTTTCCGGCGGACGGCTTTCGCCTGTCACAGACGTGGTGGGACACGGCCACCCGATACCAGCAAATCAAACGGTACGCGGATCGCGCTGGGCTGGCCGATTGGGTGGCCGTGGACGATCAGCCCGAAGGCTGGGGCGCTGACGACCGGGGCAAACTGGTGCACACCAATGGCGAAACGGGCCTTTCAGATTCTCGCGTGCTGGCATTGCTGACCGCACGCCTGGAAGATTTTAGAAAGCTACGTCATCCAACGTGATAACGCCCTCCCCTATTCGCCCGCAAAGTCGTATAGTTATGGCTATCCGCTCCCCCTAAAACATGAGAATACATGCGCTTCAAGATTGCCGAGTACATCAACAAATCACTGGGTGGCATCCGGCTTGAGGGCAACACCATCCAATGTGTCCGGTTGACCCAAGAAATCAATCCAAAAGGCCGCCGTATTGAGCGGATCATCACCACACTGGATCGGTGGGCACCTGAGCTGCCCCCAGAGGCCAAAGCTTTACTGACAGAGAAAGAGTGCGCTCAGTGGATCGAATGGAAGATCAAGCACGATTCTGAATATCGCCGTCGCCAGCTCGCCATTGCCCTAAATGCAGCAACCGGCACGATTACCGCCGCTGCAACTGCCCTGCGCGACGATGCAGGGGACGTGTCTGATCCTGAGTCGCTTTGGGAGGCCATCGACTACTTGAGCACAGAGCTGGTGCGTGCAGGGTATGAGAAGCCCAAAAAGCCGCGTGGCCGTCCGACTAAGCTCATCGAGGATGAGGACGATGGCCCCGCCACCTGGCCTCTTGGAAACACGGCTCCTTTGCCAAATTTCGCACCACCAGGTACAGATGCACACCGGCAATATCAAGCGCTGCTGGATACCTACGAGTCATTTAGGCGGGAAACAGAAAAAGCCAAAGGGGCGTGATTTTGCGTAACGGGGTTGTACGCCCAACGCCGCGAAATCTTTGACTCGTGCTTTTGAATCTTGCAAACGATGGCACCGACCGGGATGCCGACAATGAAGGAATGAAACGATGACTGACGATAAGAAGTCGCCAGAGCCATTTGCTACAGACGCCACCTACGAGACTGTCGTCGCTGCAATTAAAGCTTCCGAGGAAGCAATTACCAAAATTTTTTATTTACCCAATACATCGATCACTAATGCCAGCCTTTTTGGCATGGGCATCGGTCGCCGTGCAGTAGCTTTGTCGTCAGGCTTTAGAGCAATGGTCGAGCAATCCAATTCGCTCTGCGCCATGCCCATAGTGCGCATGCAGCTTGATACAGCCATTCGGTTTTATGCAGGGTTCTTCGTGGTTGATCATCAAAAGTTTTGCCGTGATGTCCTGGAAGGCAAACAGATCGACAAAATGAAAAGCGATGAAAATCATCTGATGAAGGATAGCTATCTTGTTGGACGTTTGGCAAAAAAAAATCCCTGGATGATCAATGTTTACAAAACAACATCAGGTTATATCCATTTTTCGCGACATCATATTTTGGAAGCAGTTCGAATTAATAAAACAGGACATGGAAAAATGGTGATTGGCCCGAACGATTTTGACAGGGAGCCAAAGCACTTTCTAGAACCCATGCAGTGCATGCTTCACCTGAATGAAATCATCAATTTTGCATTGCAGGACTGGTTTGGAAGGATGTGTGATCCGAACGGCGTCAAAATATCCGCAAGCGAGCTTTGGGGGAAAACCGATCAACAAGGGGGCGCTTCAGGAAACGGAATTTAAAGTACGTTAGCGAAGTTCCCCACCTATGAAAACAGGCGTTCGGCATTCTCAAAAGTCATGTTTTTGAATCTTATGGTTTGGAGAATGGATTTTGAGAAGGTTTGGCAGGAATCTGGCCCTCTGGATGCCTGCTTTCTCATAAAAGCTGCTCAAAAACCATCGTTTGCAAGACTCAAAAGCACGAATCAAAGATTTCGCGGGGTTGGGTGCATATTCCAGTGAATACCGCCACTCATTCCAGTCCAAACCATACCACTGCTCTAATGCAAAGCAGGCAGCCAATTACGTAGAACCGAAGTCGAACTGTCGTTTCGGAAACCGTCAGCAATGAATTGAATCGTAATTCGGCAAGGCAGCGGGAGCGGGTCTTCAGAAATTAAAAATGCCCGCCCGATACCTGACATTGGCGCCGGTTGGCCAACTGTCAGCTGTATGGCCGCGATTTTTAACCGAAGGGTACCCGGACTCTGCGAAATACTGCAGTTCATGATCGGCTGCTTTCGAGTAGGCATAACCGCTATGCTATAACCCGACACACTATGAATGACCTATATAACTTGCTGCGCGAGGATGCGTTGCAGCTTTCGAGTGAGTTCCGTAAAGCGTCGATTCAGGGACGAGGCACTTCACAGGAAGTTGCGGAGTTTCGGGAAAATGCGGTTCAAACGTTTTTATCGCGTTACTTCCCTTTCCCGCATCGAATCGCCAAAGGCAAGGTACGCGATTCGTTTGGAAACATCGCTGCATCTATTGACTGCATAGTCTGTGCGCCGAATCACCCATACACAGTGAGTGCCCGCGATAAATTTAGCCTATTGTTGGCAGAAGGTGTGGACTCTGTAGTTGAAGTCAAACCCAACATCGCAGACAGGGCTGAGCTTCACCGTGCGCTTGAACAAGGACTGACTGTTAAGAAGCTGAGACGGACAACTACGTCGCTTCTTCATGAACACCATCCCTTGTCCGAATGGGCAAAGCGGGTGCCTTTTGGCGTTTTTTCGATGCAATGCAAAGCTTCTCCAATAGAAACTGGGTTTGAGATATTGGAGTTCTATTCAGACCGTAACGTTGATCCAATAGATCAGGCTGATTTTATTGTCGTAAACGATGTATGCGTATTCTCCAACTTTGTGGACAGGTCGCTAAATCGTTGGAATATAGCTGGATACCCAAATCAAGTTGGATGGTTTTATGAAGGATGGGGTAAGGACAGTCTTGTGGGATTTTTGTTGAGACTTCATGGCGTAGCACACGCTGGGATGAAGTTACAGGAAGACATATTGCCACGTTACCTAACTCCCCCCGCAGAGGCCCGATTTAAAGTCGTGGATCTGGCATACAAATACGAAATCTACAAACAGCTTCGAGCCCAACCTGGATTTCAGGCCGCCGAGGTGCAGGGCATTCTTCGTGCGATGGCTGATGGAAGCTGAGCGCTTCACGCGCTGCGCGGTGGCTGGAACAATATCTATCAGAGTATGGCAAAGCTGCATGTCAGTGACCGTCGGTGCTGTGAACCCGGCGCGTAGCGTGCGGGGTTTTGCCAGCATGACACCCCTTGGGTTGACCGCTATGCGGCTGCAAATTGGGCATTACGAATGCCCGCCAAGGGCACGTTGCCGAATGCCACGAACGGCTTCTGACAGGAGTTGAACTGCGCAACCGGAAAGCTGCCTGTCGTGAACGGCTCTTATGGGTCTTCAAGCGACGTTCAAAGGCGTGGTTCAGTTCGCATTTTTACTGGTTATGTCGTGGAACAAATTCGTTGACATCACTGGAACACGCAACAAGAAGGATTTGAATCCGAACAGTGGCCTGGTTTGCGCTGGAACGACTGGTATGGTTTGGACTGGAACAGTGACAGGGTTTCAACTGGAATGTGTGGCTGTTTTGGACTGGAATACGCAGTTGGGCGTACAACCCCGTAACGTATGGTTGCCATCCCTGCCGTAACGTATGGTGGGCAGGCCGTTAGCTTTTTTGCTCAAAAAAAACCCGACTCAAGGCCGGGTTGGAACGCTCAATCTTACGATTGCTCGCCCGCTCAGGGAGGTGAAGCGGGGGTGCAAAACACCAGTCTTGATTATATGGTTGGCAAACAGTCAGAACGGCAAATCATCATCCATCGTCGCCACCGGCTGAGGCGCATGCTTGATCCGGGCCTCCAGTGACTTGATGAACCGGATCGAGCTGGCAACGTGGTTGAAGATCAGCAGGCTTTCCTCGTAGTTGAGGATTGGATTGTCATGGGCAAGGCTCTTGTTGTTGCGCACGTCATTGAAGGCTTCCAGCACTGAAATACTGGACTTGATGATGCGCTCGGTCATCACAGATTCAAGATGGCCAGCTTCCCGAAGTCGTTTCACGTACTCGCCAAAAATGCTGTGCAATGCCTTGTCACGATTGACCTCAATGCCTCTGGCCTCGCAAAGCGTGCGAACGTATTTGATGACAAAGGTGTGCAGTCGATCCAGTGCGGCCTCGGGCTGGTTTTTCTCGATGGCTTCACGGACGTGCTGTGCGACCGTATCGAAATCACGCTCATTCACGGTGGCCGTCAATGAGTCCAGCTCGGTGACAGGCGTATCAAGGGACAAGCGTTTGGCGACCTTCCAGCAGTCGTCAGTTAAGCCGGGTTCGGCAAACAAGCAATTTTCAGATTGGCCGTACAGGATCATCGCTTCGATTACCTTGCCAACAACGTGATTGCCTTCGACAGTCCAGAAGCTACGCATGCGGTTTGCTTTGGACGTGCCGCGTTCGCGATAGGTGGCCGCGTCGATGTCGATGCGGGTGTTTTCTTCAAAGAACTCGCTAAACGTGCGGTCGGAAAAGTCCAGCACGTACCCGCCGCCCATGCAAAAGAGCCGCTCTAACTTACGTCGTTCAATGGATGAGAGGTCAGACATTGAGCCTCACATCACAAGTTTAATAACGTCGAAATTTTCTGAGCGGCGACCTTGGCCAACTCCTTCGGCTTCATCTTATGCAAACCTCCACCATATACACGCCCCTCACTCATCAGTGACTCAAGACGAATATTGTTCAACGCTTCCCACGCACCACGAAGCACATCATGACGACCATTCAGCCACGCTTCGACATGCTGCATTGGGTAAAGCATCAAGTATTGATCCGTTAGTTGTTGATTTTGAAGCCCTAAGCGGCTTCTAGCACGCGCATTTCAACGTGCATGCCAGCGGCAGCGGCCATGTTGACCAAGGCATCTAAGCCGAATAGGTTGATTTTGCCGCGCATAAGGTCAGAGATACGCGGTTGTGTAACGCCGAACAGCTTGGCGGCTTGCGATTGACTAAGGCCAGTGCGGGCAAGGTGCGCTTTCAGGGCCATCATCAAGCCAGAACGCAGCTTCATGTTCTCGGCTTCTTCGGGTGTGTCTTCGATGGCATCCCACACGCTGGAGAATTTCTCATTGCTCATTTGCCTAACTCCTTCAATAAGTCACGGTAACGGCTCTCGGCCAAGTCCAAATCCGGCTTGCTGGTCTTCTGTGTCTTCTTCTGAAAGCAGTGAAGCACATAGACCGCATCGGCGAACTTCGCCACGTAAACGACTCGAAACGCACCGGCAGCGTCCCGAATCCTGATTTCTCGAACACCTTGCCCAATTGTCGGCATGGGTTTCCAGTCGTCAGGCTCTTGGCCGTGCTGAACTTGGTCGATTTGATGCCCTGCCTCACGCCGCGCTGGCAAGGGAAAGGTTCGCAGGTCATCAAGGGAACTGCCCCGGAATTCAACGGACTTGGAATCAATCATCAGTTCAAATATACAAAATTTTGTATTGATTGTCAAGACTTGGCAGCGCCCCAACCCGCTTGATCTAAATTAATGTACGTTCGTACATTAAAATGAGCGAATGCCACGCCCTAACAACGACGAAACTCATCTCAGGCGATTGAGAGATCAATTTGCTGTCAATCAGTGCATGCCGTCGTATGCGGGCATCAGTCGTTTGGTTGGGTTTAAGACCAAGAACGCGGCTGTTTTGCTTGTTCGACGCTTGAGTGATGCCGGGTACTTCAAAATCGTTGACGGAGGCAAAGTGGTTCCACTACGCCGTTTTTTCGAATTGCCGCTGATGGACATGCACGTTCGAGCTGGCGTGCCCGATGCAATTGATCCTCAGACTTGGACTAAGGAGACTTTCACTCTTGAAGGCTTCCTGTTTGGTAAACCATCCAATTCTGTGGTGATTCGGGTCAAGGGTGACTCCATGCGTGATGCCGGAATATTTGATGGTGATTTCGCTGTAGTAGAAAGGTCGCAGACAGCGTACAGCGGGCAATTTGTGGTTGCGGCGGTGGACGGCGAATTCACTCTTAAAGAGCTGAAGTATGAGAATCAGCGTCCTGTATTGATGGCACACAATCCGAAGTACGCACCTATTCACCCTAAAGCTGAATTGACAATTTTCGGCATCGTCCAAGGCATCGTCCGAAACTACGTTTCAGAAAAACCAATGCAAGTACCATCCAGAACAGGAGCAAAAACATGACCTCAACAAGTCGAATTGAATGGACAGAGCAAACTTGGAATCCAACGGTTGGATGCACCAAAATATCCGCAGGGTGCAAAAATTGTTATGCCGAAGCGATGGCGCACCGATTGCAAGCGATGGGCACGCCAGGTTACGAAAAGGGTTTCGAGTTAACTGTTCTGCCTCAGCGCTTGGATGATCCGTTGAAGCGCAAGAAACCGACAACCTATTTTGTCAATTCGATGTCGGATTTATTTCATGACCTTGTTCCTGATGAACACATTGATGCCGTCTTTCGCGTTATTCAGCAAACACCTCATCACACGTATCAAATTTTGACAAAACGTGCGGCACGAATGGCACGATATTTCAAGACGCGGGCAGTACCCGTCAATGCTTGGCTGGGTGTTTCAGTGGAAAACCGCAAGCAAGGTGTTCCACGAATCAACCACTTGCGAAAAGTACCTGCACATATCCGTTTTCTGTCTGTGGAGCCGCTTTTGGAAGACGTTGGTGAGCTTGATTTGACAAACATTCATTGGGTGATTGTTGGCGGCGAATCGGGACCAAAGGCCCGGCCCATGAAGCAGGAATGGGCAGATTCGGTGCGTGCGCAATGTGACGAGCAAGGGGTCGCCTTTTTCTTCAAACAATGGGGTGGTTGGGGTGCTGATGGAAAGAAACGGGCAAAGGCTGCTAACGGTCGGCTACTGAATGGACGGACTTGGGATGCAATGCCTGAGAATGTAGGTATGCAGATGTAAGCCTGACTGACAGGGAGGTTGGGCAGTGGCTTGCTAAATTAAATA
>JGI24143J45723_1000730_pt1 | contig 16645 bp, 17 predicted proteins | sample BarGraIncu00432A_FD_45723 | JGI IMG/M metagenome (IMG submission 45723) | reverse complement strand
AATTCTTCTACGTCTGATGATAAATAGTCACGGACAATACGGATGACCAAATCTACATCACGATATAACAATAGAGGCGCAACAGCTACTTTTGATCTAGCATTTAGGGCATTCCATAAATTATAAAGATATTCAATGTCTTTATGCAAATCTTCTTCACTTTTACCCTCAGCCATCGTCCGTAGAATAATTCCCATCCCTTGGGGACGGACTTTTTCAACCAGATCCTTTAACCGTGCACGTTCTTTTTCTCCAACAATTCGCCGAGAAATAGCAATATAATCAACTGTTGGCATGAACACAACATATCGCCCAGGCAAGGTCAGATTAGTAGTAGCTCGTGGTCCCTTAGTACCAAGTGCATCTTTTACTATTTGAATCAGAACTTCTTTGCCAGTAGTCAAGGTATTAGTGTTTTTTTTAGGGGTAGCATCTGTGGATAGCATATCTCCAATATATAAAAAGGCATTTTTTTCTCTGCCTATATCAATAAATGCTGCCTGCATACCAGGTAATACATTCTTAGTTCTTCCTTTGTAAATATTTCCAACATTATGACCACTTTTAGTCCGTTCAACAGCTATTTCTATGAGCTCGTTCTCTTCATAAATTGCCATTCTCGTTTCCTCTGGCGTAACATTCAACACAATTGTTTTAGCCATAATACCCCCTCCTCTCATTCTAATAATAGTGAGATAAACGTCTTTTAAAGCCGCAGAGAATTATTAAATAATCCAATCACGAAATTTTCTTTGTGTCCTCTGCGCCTCTGTTGTTCAATTTTTCATCTTACAATTGTGTTGGTTTTACTCTTGATTTGTCATCCGCAACGTATAGTCCTGTACGATTAATCATCCCATTATCCTTATCCACATTTAGATCAAACATTGCTACTAATACTTCTAAAATCTCACCCGGCTTGATACTACCAGTCGGTGTAATTCTTATATCTATGGCCAACTTAATCAAATGCCCTTGTTGAGAGACAGTAATTGGCTCTGCCATGTACTGCTTCACTTCTATTTCTTTGCGGGATTTAGGAGTTTGTCGTGTATATAAAACTTCCTGGGTCTCATTGAAACGCTCAATACTAGCTTGCGCTGCCGCGAACTCCGCTGCCGGGCAGGGTACCAAAACTTCATAGGTAGCCAAATTAACGACAGCCATTAAAGGTGCAATTTTAGTAGGCATATCTTTTGCACTTTTCACCACAATTCCAAGTGGCAATGCTGCTTTCAATTTACAGACGACTAAGTTTAAATCGACATCTTCTTTAAAATCAATATCCATATACTCTGCCTCACTTGTTACCCCTACGGCCAAAGCCGAGGCAAACGATAGTTTCATATGGGGATTAAAACCTTCAGAATAAGCTGCCGGTAATTTCGCTCTTATAATTGCCCGTTCAACAGCGCTAGCATAATCAAGATGTGAAATATAACGAACTTCTTCACCCTTAGTAATTTGTAGACGTAATTTAGCCATTATCCCTTATTCCCCCAATCGATTACCTCAACACCCAGTCCTTGGCACACACCACAAACGCTACACTGTTCATGCCTACAGTCATTTGTTAGCACTTCATCAGTAGCATTGCCATATTCTCTGGCCAAAAATTCCTTTGTCGCCCCAGAAGATAAATGATCCCAAGGCATAACCTCATCAATGCTACGGTCCCTTGTTGCATAAAAATGTGGATCAAGTTCAGCCTCTTTAAAAGCCTCCATCCATACATGATATTTAAAATGCTCAGACCAACCATCAAAGCGAGCACCATTCCGCCACGCTTTCAATAAGACTTGTCCTAGTTTTCGATCACCACGAGCGAAGACGCCCTCTAAAAAGCTGGTACCAGCATCATGATAATTAAAAGTAATATTACGATCGCGCAACTCCGCTTTTAGCAATCGTTGTTTGCGTTCAAACTCAGCAGCCGTATTTTGACCAAACCATTGAAAAGGCGTATGAGGTTTAGGTACAAAACACGCCACACTAATCTTAACCGTGGCCCCTCTGCGACCTTTTACTTGCTTATAGATATCGAGTACGCGGTAAGCCAGCTTTGCGATACCTACAACGTCTTCATCCGTCTCTGTCGGCAAGCCCATCATGAAATACAGCTTCACCGTTGACCAACCAGCCGCAAAAGCTGCGCTTACAGCTTCTTCCAAATTCTTTTCAGTTACCCCTTTATTAATCACATCACGTAGTCGTTGAGTGCCAGCTTCCGGAGCAAATGTCAACCCACTTTTGCGAACCTGTTGTAATTTCTGTGCAAGTTCAATAGAGAAGCTATCAACTCGTAGTGAGGGCAAGGATATACTGACATTCTGATCTTTAAATTCATCAATTAGAGATTGAACAACAGCAGGCAAGCAAGAGTAATCCGCGGAACTTAGTGAAGTGAGAGATATTTCACTATATCCCGTATTATCCACTAGTTCTTTAGCAATCTTTAGTAGTGTCTCTGGGGTTCGTTCCCTTACTGGGCGATAGAGTACCCCCGCCTGACAGAAACGGCATCCCCTCGTGCAGCCACGGAATAATTCTAACATAATACGATTATGGACAATATCCAAATAAGGTACTATAGGACGAGTTGCATATTCTACAGTGTTAAGATCTTTTACCACTCTTTTCGTAACAACCGAGGGGGCATCTACGGAATTAGACACGACTTGAGCTACTGTGCCATCAACATTATATGTTACATCGTAGAGGGAAGGTACATACATCCCCTCTATATGTGCTAACTTTTTGAGTAATCCTAATTTGCCATCAACCTTATCTGCTTTTTTCCATGCAGCTACTACCTCAACCATATCTTCAATAATTTCTTCGCCTTCACCTAAAATAAAGCAATCAAANAAATCAGCCACAGGTTCCGCATTAAAAGTACATGGCCCGCCCCCGACGATCAATGGATGGGTTTCATCACGCTCAACAGTCAATAAGGGAATACCTGCTAAATCCAACATATTCAAAACATTACTATAACTCATCTCATACTGCAAAGAAAAACCTACAATATCAAATTCAACTACTGGTTTTAGGCTTTCTAAGGTATACAATGGAATATGATGAGACCGCATTTCGGCTTCCATATCCACCCACGGAGCGTATACTCGTTCAGCTACAGTATCTGTACGATTATTCAATATTTGATAAAGGATTTTAAGGCCTAGATTAGACATCCCGACTTCATAAACGTCAGGCAAACTCAAGGCTACAGTTACAGCAACTGTACTATGATCTTTTTTTACACTGTTCCATTCGTTACCTGTATATCGAGCAGGTTTAATAACCCTATTTAAAATAGCAGGATCTAGAATAATCATAAATAAAAATAACCTCCAATATTTGCATCCAAAATATTATATATGTTGCATATATATATGTTGCCCAAAAATACCCAACAATTAGTCAGATATTCTAACTTATGTTCTACATTATAATAAAAAATTCCTGCCAGACTCCTCTCATATAAGAAAAGACTTGGCTTCGGCCAAGTCCGCAGACGTAGGCAAAAGCCTTAGTCGTTCTTACTTGGAATCAAGAAAGTGTTATACTTTCTTGATTCCGTAAATAAAACTTGGCTTTCGCCAAGCCTTAGTTACCCTTATTCAGTACTTAATTATGGGATAAACTCTCCGACTTTAGCATAATAACCTTTACTAGATAAACTTTCCCAAATTTCTGTTTCAGTTAACGTTCCACACACTTTACATTCTTCATTGACAATTAAAAGTACATTATACTGATTAGGCCCAAAGAGCTTGATCACATCTTTTAGCTTTACACTATTCACCACCGTGAAATAAGTCGTTTCCATTACCCCTCGGGAAATAAGCTCAGCTTTCTTTTGTGCCAGTACGCTCAAAGTACGAAATCCAGCTACCTTAATTTCGCTTTTAGCTGTTGTATATAAAAAAACAGCCGCAATCAAGAAGGTTATATTCATCGTACGACTCATGATATATTCATAAACTATAAAAAGTAGTAAACAAGCGCTCAGTACTTTACTAACAGTTGCTGCAAAGAATGTAGCCTTGTTATAATCAATATATAAGGCCAACCATGCCCTAAAAATACGTCCACCATCAAGGGGCAACCCTGGCAGTAAATTAAAAACAGCCAACATCATATTAGACTTATAATAAAATATCCATACATCTGAGTACATACCAGCATACAACATTCCTACATAAGAAATAGCTGCCAATACCAGACTTGCTGCTGGTCCGGCAGCCGCTATCATTATTTCCTCTCTTGATCCTATTGCCCCCATTCCCTCAATACGTGCCACGCCACCAAAGGGCAATAGTTCAATCTCCCGNACNTTAAATCTTAAGAGTAACGCCACTTGAGCATGAGCCAAATCATGCCATAAAACGGCACTAAACACCAATAACACCTTACTACTCAAACCAACCACAGCAAATAATATAATGATTAGAATAAACCACTTATTTAAGATTAATTGTATGCCGGCTATTTTACCAACCCGCAAAAATAATCACTTCCCCTCCACCGTGGGGAAATCTCCCTTAAGCCTTGTCAATGGATCAACAGCCTTGCCCTGTTCCCTTATTTCAAAATAAAGCATAGGTCCACTAACCATCCCAGTTTTTCCCACTTTTCCGATAACTTGCCCTTGACTTATTTCATCACCCGGGTTTACCAAAACTTCACCCAAATGTCCATACAAGGTATCAATATCCTGACTATGTTCTATAATCAATGTTTTACCAAACTGCGCACTTTCAGTCACACTCTTAACCTTGCCAGGGGCAGAGGCTCTTATATTAGTTCCAAGTGCTGCTTCGATATCAAGACCTTCATGCATGATCTCTTGCTTAGATACAGGCTGAACGCCCCAACCAAAAGGTGCTAAAATCTTCCCATTTACCGGCTTACTCATATATAGTAAGGGATTTGCCGGTTTTGACACTGCGGTTTGGACTTTTTTAAGCACCGACAAATCAATCGCAGTTGGGGCATGGCTTACTATTTGTTCAACTACATAATTGAGGTCAGTTTGAGTCGATAATGTATAATGAATTCCCTCATCTACCATCCGACCGACTATTGTTCCCGAAGCATGAGTGCAATACACAACGGTAAAAACTATGGCTGCTATAACTACTTTTTTTAGCCAGCCAAAATTATATCTTGAGCCATTATCCTGCCAGAAATATTCCTCACGGTCTCCCCACCTATGGTTTTGCCATTTGTTATTCAATTTATCCATAAAGCACCCCCCTGCCCAGTACATACTACTATGTAATATATATGATGTAGGGAAGCACATATATGCTTATAATAAGAAAAACGATTTACCCTAGATAAGAAGATAACATAAAAATAGAAGCCACATTAAACACGAAGTCCCGAAAGATGGAAGAATAGGTGCCAATACACATAATCTCCATGATCTGTTATCTTCGTGTTCCACGCTAGTGGCTTCGCGTCTTCGTGTTTCAATATTTTAAGACAACACGCTTATAATTTTGAATGCATAAAAGAGATGCACATGAATGCATCTCTTAGTTTAAAACATTATTTTTTGCCTACGCATGTAAATATTCAGCAATATTCCAACACTAATCATATTCGTAGTCAGAGCACTTACGCCATAACTCATGAGCGGTAATGGAATCCCTGTTACTGGCATAATACCTGCAGTCATTCCTACATTAACGAGCAAATGAAATGCCAGCATGGAAGTAATTCCTGTAGCGAGTAATGTCCCAAAACTATCCCGAGCTGATCCGGCAATTTTAAGGCCCCGATACAACAAAATAAAATAGAGTAACAAGACAAATATCGCTCCAACAAAACCAAGTTCTTCCCCGATAACAGCAAAAATAAAGTCAGTATGGTTTTCTGGCAGGAAATTAAGTTGACTCTGAGTCCCTCCAAACAAGCCTTTGCCAAACAGCATGCCTGAACCAATAGCAATTTGCGACTGAATAATATGATAACCAGAACCTAGAGGGTCAACATTAGGGTCCAAGAAAACAGTAAGTCTCATTTTCTGATAATCTTTTAAAAAATGCCAAAGAATTGGCATAGCCCCCAAAACCGAACCAAAAATGACTAGCAAATGTTTAATCCTAATCCCTGCAACAAAAATCATTCCAAATAGAATCGCCAAAAAGACTAAGGCCGTTCCAAGATCAGGTTGCTTTAATACTAATAGAAAAGGAATACCCACATACAAAAAAATGGGAATAATATCTTTAAATGAATCAAGTCTACCTTTCTTTTTATCTAATAAATCAGCTAAACCAATAATCATAATCAATTTAGAAAACTCAGAGGGCTGTATGCTAATGGGACCTAGCTGTATCCAACGCTGGGCCCCTAAAGCCGATTGNCCAACAAACATAACAGCCAGTAACATGAGCAGATTCATTACATACAAAGGCATCGCTAATTTCTCTAGTATTCTATAATCAAAATTTANCACCACAAATATAATCATAATATTCATGAGCGCAAAAGTACCTTGACGCTCAACATACCAATACCGATCATCGCCGGGTGTATTAATATGCGTAGCGCTACCAATAACCACCAANCTTATCACAATCAANAAAATGACTGTTGCAATGGTTGTAAAATCTAAATTCCTTAGTAATCTTCGGCTTAACATCTATACACATACCTTCCATACCAACAGTTCTGACTATATTATAATCGTATTCTCCTGTTCCGTCTAGCGTAGAAAGGCGCAGTATTAAATTACTGCGCCTTAAATCACTTTATTTCTGTGGTATTTTGCCTCGTTTCATATTGTTAACAGGAATATTTGCGATGAGTGCTACCGATGTCTCTGTATGAGCAAAACGCACTTCCATGCCATCCTCATTAATATCCATATATTTGGAAATGACTTTAATCATGTCATCTTTTAGTCCTTCCATAAATTGTGGTGTGGTATCGGCACGGTCATGAACCAATACTAAGCGCAGACGTTCTTTCGCAACATCCTTTGAACATGCAGCATCTTTACCAAACAATCTGTTAATTAATTCGAACACGGTCATGCCTCCTTAAAAATTAAATACTTTTCTTAATCGACTGAAGAAGCCGTCATGATTTTCGATTGTCATGAGTGGCACATTTTCCCCCATCAAACGTCGTACAATATTTTTATATGCGGTACTCGCCGCTGATACTGAATTGGCAACAGCTGGTTCACCACGATTAGTAGAAATGATAATATATTCATCTTCAGGTATAATACCTAGTAGATCAATTGCCAAGATTTCAATAATATCATTAATATCCATCATATCCCCTTTTTTAACCATGTTAGGGCGGATACGATTAATAATAAGTTTTGGATTATGTTTACCTTCAGATTCTAATAAACCAATAATACGATCAGCATCACGTACAGCGGAGACTTCTGGCGTAGTAACAATAATTGCCTGATCCGCGCCGGCAATGGCATTTTTAAAACCTTGCTCAATACCAGCTGGACAGTCAATAATTACAATATCAAAATCTTGGGCTAATTCTTTACATAATACCTTCATTTGCTCTGGGTTGACAGCATTTTTATCCCGGGTCTGAGCTGCTGGTAATAGATATAAGGAGTTATAACGCTTGTCACGAATTAATGCCTGTTTCAAACGACAATTACCTTCAACTACGTCGACTAAATCATATACGATGCGGTTCTCTAGCCCCATAACCACATCCAAATTACGTAACCCAATATCAGCATCAACTAATACCACTTTCTTACCCGCTAGGGCAAAACCTGTACCTAAGTTGGCACTAGTCGTAGTTTTCCCAACTCCGCCTTTACCTGAAGTTATAACAATGACGTCTCCCATGTACACCCTCCTATATGTAGACTAATGCATCATGCCCAATCTACCGTTATCACGATGGCAACGCATTACGTTGCCCTATATTCACTGCTTCAATCGTTACATTACCATCTATAATACGTGCTATCTCAGTGTACTCTGGCTGATCTAAATTATCAGGTGCCCTCGCAATAAGATTGGNAATTCTGATTTGGGAAGCCAACAACCGATTGGCTGTAATGGTGGCTTCACCATTACCATAAGCTCCAGCATGTACCAAACCACGACAAGTTCCTCTAACGATAATATCACCGCCGGCAATCACTTTTGCACCGGGATTGACATCACCGATAATGACTACAGAACCTTTATATACAACTTCCTGGCCACTACGTAAAGTTTTGCCTACAAATAATGTTTGTAGTTCTTCCGTTTCAGCACTCGCTTTTTTAATAACTACGGGTTGCTGAACAGTCTCAGTAAAAATCAAGCCATAAACAGCTAGTAACTTAGTCAATTCGTCCTGTTGGTCGGAGGTGAGTACACGCATTTTAGATGGCACCTCCACTTTGGTGCCCTTGGTAAAAAAAACAACAGTTGACTCCAGCTTGGCTTTTAAGTTCTCTAAAATCATTGCAAAATCAGCTGACTCATGAAGTATCAACTGCAAACCATTTTTACTACCTTTAAATTTCACATATTGTCCCATGTCCATCTCCAAACTTTGCTATACACGGTATAGCGCACGGTATAGCGCCTGCACCTTAAAAATTCGCGATTTATAGAATTATTCCTGCTATAAAGAGTAAGATATTTTTACTAAAGTAGCAAATTATAAAGAAAGATCACAAAAGGTAAAGCTACGTCAAACACAAACGTCACAAAGAAGTGCAAAGAACACAAAGAAAATATTATAATCTCTTCTTTGTGTTCTTTGTGTCCGCGTAGCGGCATTGTATCTTTGTATTATAAAAAAGGTTCTTTACGTATCTTACAATGCAGTCTGTGGCTTATACATTCTAACAGCCTCAATTGGAGCCTGATTGATATTAAAAGCTGCTTCCATTATCTTTCTAACGATTGGTGCCGCCGAACCTGAGCCGTAGCCACCTTGTTCAACGATAACCACGACTACAATGCGTGGGTCCTCATAAGGGCCATATGCGACAAACCAGCCATGATCACTGCCATGGGAGTTTTCTGCCGTACCCGTTTTACCCGCTATAGACACAGGAAAATCACGGAAAGCTTCAAAACCAGTACCACCTTCTACAGCAACATCCCTAAGTGATTCACGAATAAGATTCAGGGTAGTTGGTGATATTTCAATTTGACCTACTTCTTCAGGGGCAAAGGTCTTAGTGGCTTCACCATTAGGCGCAGTGATCTTGCTCACCAAATAAGGACGATAACGATGGCCACCGTTAGCAATTTCACTCATTACGACGGCCATTTGTAACGGCGTGACTAATTGAAACCCTTGACCAATAGCAGCATCAAAAGTTTCTGATAAATACCAATCTTCGCCATAATTTTTTTCCTTGTAACGCTTATTAGCCACCAAGCCATCAGATTCTCCCGGTAAATTAATACCAGTATAGTCACCGAGACCAAACATACGAGCATATTTTTCTAAATTATCAATACCTAAACGATTCCCCATCTCATAAAAGTATACATTATCAGACTTGGATAAAGCTTCTTTAAAGTTTATTAAGCCTAAAGCCTCCCCATCAGCGTTTCCTTTGTCGATCAGCCAATGCTTACCTGTATCTAAGATCTTTTCTTCAGGTGTTACTTTACCTAGCTCCAAAGCTGCTGTACCCGTTACGACTTTAAACGTTGATCCTGGCGGATACTCACCAGAAATTACTTTATTGTCCATAGGATGGTTCGGATTTTCATTAATTTCTTTCCAATCCTTACTCGAGATCCCCCCTGCAAATAAGTTGGGATTAAATGCAGGTCGACTCACCATCGCCAAAATTTCCCCTGTTTTAGGATTCATAGCAATGGCTGCAGCTGATTTAGCATTACGGAACTCAGTCTTGGTCTGCAAATATGTAAGTTGTTCATCGATAGCCACTTCAGCAGCCTTTTGTATACGATAATCGATGGTTAACATTAAATTTTGCCCTGGTATAGTTTCTTTTTTACCGAGAACACTGACTGGACGACCGTTCACATCTACCTCAACCTGATCGCCGCCATCAGTGCCACGTAACTCACGATCATACACCTTTTCAAGACCAAACTTACCCATAATATCTCCGGTTTTATATCCATCAACTTTTAGTTTTTCTAATTGTTGATCACTAATTTCACTCACATAACCAAATAGATGTGCGCCCAACTCATTATTGACATAAGTGCGAATTGGTTGAATCTCAATAATAACACCCGGCAATTCAGCGCGCCGTTCTTCAATCTTAGTGACAATCTCTTGACCAATGTTGGATTTGATACGCACTGGATCAAACTTACCTGTATTTTGTTTGATTTTAGCTTTTATTTCAGTGACAGGAATATTTAATAGACTGGCTAATTTAGCAATACTTTCTTCTGGAATAGTCCCATTAACAGGCAGTAATGATACCGTAAAGCCAGGTAAGTTTGACACTAATGCCACTCCATTGCGATCAAAAAAAATACCCCTTGGTGCCATGGTCGGAATAATTCTGATTCGATTGCCGTCAGCCTTCTGCCCATAATATTGACCTTGGACAACCTGTAAATATCCCAGGCGACTGACTAGCGATATAAACACTAATAATATAATAATTGAGAGCACTTCAAGCCTGTTGTTTAATCGCTGAGCCAGCATGACACAACCTCCCCTCACCAAACTTTTGAAAGAACACTACTTTGATGTGAATGCAGTTAATCGATATACAATATAATGTACTGGAATCGCAATGACCACATTATATCCCACTAAAGGCACTATATTATTCGTAATGGCAGAACTTATTTCAACTTTATAACCAAGCATAAATAATACTATAAACATAACGACACCATTGAACACAGTTGCTACTGCCGTAGCAGTTACGGGCAGTAGCACATGTTCTTTGAATACTTGACGCTCAGCTAGTCCAAAGACATAGCCTGTAGCTAATTTTGATAACGTATTAATACCAAAAATGCTGCCAAAAGCTAAATCCTGTAGGAGTCCCGCGAAAAATCCCATGCCTACGCCTTTTTCCTTGCCAGATAATAAGGCATATGACACAACGACAACAAGCAACATGTCCGGACAAATACCATTCACCGCAACAAGAGGTAGCAATGTGGATTGAATAATGATTGTTATCAAAATCACGCTGAGCCAAATAATAGTGTTCATTGGCCTGCTCCCTGAGTTGGTATTGTTATTTTCCCAGGAACAGTTGCGGGCGGTGACATAATCGGTATAGGCTCCCGGGAACGAACAACGACTGAAACCTCTTCTAGTCTACCAAAATCAACTGCCGGTCTCAGGTAGGCATATTTTAATAAGCCACCTTCTTCATTAACAACATCTATAACCTCACCGATTAGCAAGCCCTTGGGATAAATACCCCCGAACCCTGACGTAATAAGCTTATCGCTTTTAATTATATCAGCATCACGAGCTATATTGACCATTCTCGGCGTTAGTGGTGATACGCTACTCCCTTCCACAATAGCAGCTACTCTTGATTCAGGCCTCTGTACTAAGGCTCCTACAGCACTACGGGGATCAAGAATAAGCTGAACTTTAGCCACTCTAGTATATACATTCACCACACTGCCTACAAGCCCCTGAGGTGTAACGACAGGCATGTCTTTGGTGATACCGTCAGCGCTACCACGGTTAATAATAATTGTACTATTCCAAGTTCCTAGATCTCGCCCCACCACTGTCGCAGCGACAAGATCATACTGATTCGAAGCCTTTTTATAATCTAACATCGTCCGTAGTCGTGCATTTTCCGCTACGACCTCAGTTACATTAAGATTGTTTTGACGAATTTCCTCGTTTTCTGCTCTCAATGTTTGATTATCACGATATGCCGTCATCAATTCACCAGTAGACAAACCAATTTTACGAAAATTGAAGCCCACATTTGAAACGATAGATTGAACAGGCGCCAAAACAGTGGTAATAAACTCCTCCATAAAGACAAACTTATATTTGCCCTGGGCTTGCACACTGACTAGCAAAAACAAGGTTAATACAGCCACCACAAAGATGGCCGTCTTTTTGTGAAATAATCCCACTTTTTAAAGCACCTCTCTATCACTCTAGCCAAATTTCTTAGTCGTCATTAACACGCGTTTTAAGAGTTCAATGCTATCCAAAGCGCGACCAGTGCCCATACAAACACAAGATAAGGCATCTTCAGAAATATGCACAGGCATACCCGTTTCTCTCATTAATAGTTGATCTAGGCCGGTAAGAAGAGATCCCCCACCAGTCATAACAATACCCCTATCCATAATATCTGAGGCCAGTTCAGGTGGGGTACGTTCTAACGTAACTTTAACGGCTTCGACAATACTAGCAATGGGCTCACTGAGAGCTCGTTGCACTTCACTTGCCTTAATATTCAAGGTTTTGGGTAAACCGCTTACCAAATCTCGGCCGCGAATATCCATCGATTGATCGTCTGTTGGCACAATAGCTGATCCAATCGTCATCTTAATTGCTTCAGCAGTCCGCTCGCCAATCATTAAATTGTACGTGCGCTTGATATACTGCATAATAGACTCATCCATTTCATCCCCACCAACACGGATGGAACGGCTAGTAACAATACCACCTAGAGAAATAACAGCTACTTCGGTAGTACCCCCACCAATATCAACGACCATATTACCTGTTGGCTCATGAACAGGCAGTCCAGCACCAATAGCAGCAGCCAGAGGTTCCTCAATAAGATAAGCTTCTCTAGCACCAGCTTGAATGGTTGCATCGATTACAGCACGTTTTTCGACCTCTGTAACGCCTGATGGTACACCAACAATAACCCTCGGCCTTATAAATGATTTGGTATCAATGGCTTTACGGATGAAATATTTCAGCATAGCTTGTGTAACATCAAAATCGGCAATAACACCGTCTTTCAGGGGTCTAATGGCAACAATATTGCCAGGTGTACGACCAATCATTTGTTTCGCTTCTTCGCCCACTGCCAGAACTTCACCTGTATCACGTTGAATTGCCACAACGGATGGCTCACTCAATACAATTCCTTTTCCTTTAACATGCACCAATGTGTTGGCAGTACCAAGATCTATACCCATATCCCGAGAAAATGATCCAAAAAAATTCTTCATGAATAAAGCCCCTTTCATTAAGCAAATAACCATTGCTTATACCACGTAGTAAATTTATTATATGATTCCCTTTTCTTTAAGACTAACATACTTATTATCCCCAATGATGATATGATCCAGTACATGAATTTCTAAAATATTTCCAGCATCAACCAACTTTTGAGTCAATGTAATGTCATCTGAACTGGGAGTCGGATCGCCACTTGGATGATTATGTACCAAGATCAGTGCTGCTGCCGAATGATTGATAGCCTCACGAAATAATTCCCGTGGATGCACGATTGATGCATTTAAGCTGCCTATGGAAATAGTGGGCGTCGCAAGCACATGATTTTTAGTAGATAATAATATAATGATACAATGTTCCCGGGGCTCATAACGCAGCCGAGCCATCATCAAATTAGCTGCATCCCCAGGTGACCGAATTACGGGTTTCTCCGCTGATGCCAAGGAACTCAAACGTTTGCCAAGTTCAATGGCAGCAACAATCGTAACTGCCTTTACTGGGCCAATTCCCTTGATTATGCTTAGTTGTTGTGGCCCAAGACTCGCAAGGGCAGCTACGCCATACTCTTCATATTTTTTTAGCAGCCGTTCGGCTACTCGCAAAACAGATTCATTTTTAGTCCCAGTTCTAAGGAGTATTGCCACCAATTCAGCATTACTTAGAACTTGGACACCTTTGGTCAACATCTTCTCCCGTGGTCTCTCATCATTAGGTAATTCTTTTATCATCAGCGGCTTACTCTCACTCATAACAAAGAGACACCAGCTTTCCTTAGTATAGCAGACAATCTGTTTAGAGGTAAGCCTACAACATTGGAATAACACCCGTTAATATTTTCCACTAATAGGGCACCTATTCCCTGGATGGCATAAGCACCCGCTTTATCCAGTGGCTCACCCGTTGCGAGATAATTTTCAATTTGCTCATTTGTAATATTCGCAATACACACGGAAGTAACAACATAGTCCGTCCATACTTTTCCTGCATAAGTAACAGCAATGCCCGTAATGACTTGATGCTGCCTGCCCGATAATTTCATCAAGGTTTGCCTAGCATCATTTATATCAATAGGCTTACCATATACTTGTCCGTCCAAAACCACTATTGTGTCAGCACCAATGACGATAGCATCGATACTGGCTTTAGAGGATACATCTACCGCTTTATTTTTAGCCTGTAACATAGCTAAATCTTGCGCCGCTAAATCTTGGCTATTATCTTCAACAATATCACTGACCATAACCGTAAACTTGCAACCAACCTGTCTTAAAAGTTCCTGTCGACGAGGTGATGCCGAGGCCAAAATAATTGTCATGTTAGTGCACCTCCGAATTTTACAAATCAAACACGTTTGAACAGAAAAAAAGCTGCTATCATGCCTAAAATACTGATTAAATTAGGCTGTAAAGCAAAACCCAACATAAATCTTACCACATACAAATTAATACTTACTGGCGGTACATCGAGGACTAGGAACGTCTTTACTAAATAGGGAGACCAGTTTCCTAAAGAATCTGCACTGGAAATAAATTCACCTAAAATACCACCAAAAACTGCACCTATCATCAAAAATAATAGCAGCATACCATACCTTTTATTCTTAGCCACTCGCAAAACTTTTCCTCCTTGCACCTTTAAAAGTTACCTATATATCTCACTTGGAAACTTCATTAGAAAATAATGAGTTGTCATTCCAGTAACAAGGCCTGTTGGCAGTGCAAATAATATCAAGTATGGTAGATACCATAATAAAGTCACACTAGATACGAGAGTTGCGGCTACCATAATTTGTACCACATTATGAATGACTGCACCTATAATACTAATACCAATCACAGAAAAAGTCGGATGCCAATGGAGGTAAGCATAATTCATAAAAGCTATACTAACTATCGCCCCGCCTAAGCTCATGGCAAAAGCTGGTCCGAGAAATATACCGCCAAAGAGGGATGCTAAAATAACACGCAATACAGCCACATAGATAGCATCATGCCAACCGTACATTACAATAATAAGTAGCGATATAATATTGGCTAATCCTAGTTTTATGCCCGGCACAGGCAAAGGTAATGGTAACCACGACTCCACTATATGTAGAACACTCGCCATTGCTATAAATAGCGCTAATAGGACTAAGCGTCTCGTATTATGCATAACTCTTACTGATGCCCCTTTTAGCGGTATAATTTTTGATATTATGTCATTTTATAAACCAGTCTTGATTATTTTACCCCATAATCAGCCAACATGCAAATAAGATAAATTGAAAAAGCGCAGAAGGTTTTTCCCTCTGCGCTTTGATTACTCTATTTTTCTATTTTGCACAAGCTGGACAAGCTGTGACTACGCTTTCCTCTGTTTCAGTTCCAGGCACAATACCTGTCACAAATGGTCGAATTGCTTTGGTAGGACATTTCGTCAAGCACACAGCATCTGAACACTGCTGCTCACAAATTTGGGGATCCACGATTGCCAAATTGTTTTCCATTTTGATAGCGCCATATAAGCATTGACGCATACAAAGGGAACAGCCAATACAAGCACTACTGCATGCTTTTTTCGCTACTGCGCCTTTGTCTTTTGAACTACAATTGACTCTTACTCTTGCGCCAAGTGGCATAAGGGAAATGACGTGCTTCGGACATACGCTTACACATTTTCCACATGAAGTGCATTTATCCGGATCAATAACTGGTAAACCATCAGCACTCATTACCATAGCATCAAATGGACAATTTTTAATACATGTGCCTAGACCTAGGCAACCATATTTACAAGACTTAGGACCACCAAATAGTAAATTGGCGGCAGTACAATCTTGAACACCATTGTACTCATAGGACTTATTAGCCCTAGTATGAGAACCAGCGCACTTAACTTGTGCAATTTGTGGTTCCATAGGAGCAGCAGCTTTACCAGTAAGGTCACCCACCAGCTTAGCAACAGCATCTTTACCTGGTGCACATAAATTAGGTGGCACATCAGGATTGGTTACAACCGCCTCAGCATACGCCATACAACCAGCATAGCCACAAGCTCCGCATTGACCTTTTGGCAATACGTCCTCGACGATATGGATGAGTGGATTAATCTCAATACCAAATTTTTTGTTGGAATAAGCTAATACAAAACCAAAAAACAATCCTAAAGACGTCAATACAAGCAATATCAATATTGGTATACTCATTTTTCATCACCTTCTATCTTTTCTTATAGTGTGATCATTCCCGAAAAACCAAAGAATGATAGTGCTAACATTCCTGCTAAAATAAAGGAGATACCCAGACCTTGCAAGCATTTGGGAACATCCGCATATTGTAATTTTTCACGCAAACTTGCCATTAAAATAATAGCTAAGGCAAATCCGACTCCAGATCCAATTGCTCTCACTAAACTTGTCATAAGATCAGAATGAAGTTCTGCATTCGTAACTGGTACGGCAAGCACTATACAGTTGGTCGCAATCAAAACAAGATAAATCCCCCACATATTATACAAGGCTGGGGCGTGT
>JGI24143J45723_1000726_pt1 | contig 16701 bp, 14 predicted proteins | sample BarGraIncu00432A_FD_45723 | JGI IMG/M metagenome (IMG submission 45723) | reverse complement strand
GTGACGGACGAGTAAATCTGGAGCGGCTGGAAGAGTTTGGCTCCGTTGGCGGGAGGGGTAAAGTTACCATCCACAAAAGAGCCGAGTCCGCTGCGCAAATGACAGCCTTCACAGCTAAATGCCAGGCCCGGAAGAGCAGACTCTCCCTTGAGCGAAGTCTTCATCGCTTTTCCCGAGGGCAGGATCCCTGTTCGATACATCCGTTCACCCAGCCGAAGCTGCTGCTGGGCAGAAAGGTTCGCGGTGTCCGAGCCGGCAAAGGAGCCTGCCGTCCAAAATAGTTGCACCAGAGCCACCATGCAGAGGATAAGGCTTGTCATGCAGCGCTCCGGTTCGTTGCGACGGAAAGTTTTCATGTGTCACTCCTCGAAGGCGCGGCCGTCCCGCATCTCGACGATCCTGCCGCCAAGCCTGGCAAGTCCCGGACTATGGGTCACCATGATGACGGTGAGCCCCGCCCGGTTGATCTCCTGTAACACCTCGCCTATCTCGGCAGAGCGCCTGGAGTCCAGGTTCCCCGTGGGCTCGTCGGCAATGAGGATCTCCGGGCGGTTCACCAGGGCACGGGCAATGGCCACCCGCTGCATCTCCCCTCCCGAGATCTCCCTCGGCAGGTGCTCCCCGCGGTGCTCTATGCCGAGTAGCCCTAAAAGCCTGTCAACTTCCGCTTCCCCCTCGCCCCCCGGCTTTCGGTAGAACGCCAGGGGAAGCGCAACGTTCTCCCGGACGGTAAGGGTCGGAATCAGGTAAAAGTTCTGGAAGATATAGCCGAAGGCCTGGCGCCGCAGCAGGGTGAGCTCCGTTTCGGACAGCTGCTTACCCGCGCCGAAAATGGGCTTCCCGCCCAGGCTGAGCTCGCCGGAGCTCGGATTGTCCAGGCAACCCAGGAGGTTGATCAAGGTCGTTTTCCCGCATCCGGAAGGCCCCATGAAAGAGATGAACTCTCCCTTTGGTATGGAAAGGGAGACCCCGTCAAGGGCGCGGATCTCCTCGCTTCCCCTGCGGTAGACCCGCACCAGTTCACGCACTTCAAGCGCCATTTCGTGGTCAGCCATGGTTATTCGCTCCTGATCGACTCCAACGGTCTCATGCTCCCCGCCCTCCAGGCCGGATAGATCCCGCTGGCAAGCCCCACGGCCACGATGACCAGGAGGGTTAGCAGTGCAAGGCCGGCGTCGATCTCCACCAGCCCCCCGCTCGGTGCATAGGGCAGAATCCTGCGCACCAGAAGATCGGTGACCCTGGCAAAGATCAAGGCGAACGCGATACCCAACATGCCGCCCGCACTGCAAAGTATCAGGGTCTCGGTCCAGACCAGGCAGAAAATATCCCGCGGCATGGCGCCCATAGTCTTCAGAATGCCAATCTCCTGTTTGCGTTCCAGTACCGACATAAGGACGGTGTTTACCACTCCGACCATGGAGATCAAGAGGGCGACCAGTGCTATGGAAAACACCATAACCCGTGCCGTTGCAACGAGCTTCATGATGGTCTGCTTCACCTGGGAAAAGCTCACCACCTGCAGGTCGGGAAGTTGGTACAGCTTGTTCTCCAGCTTGGCCTGGTCGGCGTCCTTTTTCAGCGTGATGCCGATGGTGGTGATCTTGTCGGTGCCGGAGATCTTCATCAGCGTTTTGAGCGGCACGAAGATGGTGCCGTCGTCCTGGGTACCGGTGCGCTCCAGTATTCCCACCACCTTGAGACGGACGTTTTTCTCGGGGACCAGGGTGAAGTCCCCCACCTCCCGCTGCTCCAATTCGGCCGCCTCGTACCCCATGACGACCTCCGCGGCGCTCTCGCCCTTAAACCAGCCGCCATTTTTGAAACGCAGAAACGGTTTCATCGCGGGAAAGCTGGCCGCCTCCACACCGTAGAACCCTGCGATCCCGCCACTTTCTCCCTTGTTGGGATCGAAGAACGCCTGCATCAGAATCGGGGTGATGCGCTCGACCTCAGGCTCCCTGGCGATTTTCTGCACCATGGATTCTTCGATGTAGCGCAACCCCTGCCCTCCCTGCAGCATCAGAGTGGCGGCCTCGTAGGGGCAACCTTTGGCCATGATCATGAGCTGGCACCCCAAGTTGTCGATGTCGCGGTTGAGGGCGCTTTCGTAGCCGCGGTTGAAGCCGAAGAGGCTCACCAGGACCCACGAGGAGAGCATAATACCGATCAGGGTGAGCCAGGTGCGCATCTTCTTACGCAGTAGGTTCTTGCAGGCGACCTGGAAGGGAGTGATCATGGCTTTCCCCACGGTGCCGAGAACACGAACTCATCCATGAGAATAAGGTTTTTTTTAAGGCCGCGCAAAATGCCGTAGAAATCGGTGTCCAGCTCCGGCGCGGGATTAGCTATTTCTGCCAATCTCCCGGAGCCTTTCCCGCTTGCCGGATCGAAGCCGTCGAAATCGCGCAACGACACCCCCACGAACTTTCGGTAAAATGCGGCGTCCCGGAATTTCCCCGCTGAACTGCCCGTTATTTTCTGCAGGTAAAAGGTCTTGATCCGGCCGGACAGATCCAGCGCGACAAAGACCTGGATGCCGCCGAACTGCCCCTTCTGGTTCACGCCATGGATATAGCCGACCCTTTTCTTGTCACGATAGATCTCGTAGAAGGTGTAGGGAGCGTCGATCGGGGCGTAAAGCGTCAGGTACCTGTTTCCGAGGCGGTTTTCGATTTTCTTCCGCAGGCTTTCGCCTCCCCGCTGAGCGATAGAGGAGTAGCTGGTCAGGTAGCTGGTTGATTCCGGGAAGAGCCGGGGCACGTCCCGGTCGGGGTCGTTCAGGCCACATCCCACGGCAGCCAGAGCCGGTAAGGTGCCAGTGCTGCAGAGCAGCAGCGCCAGGAAAACGATCCTCAGCAGATACATGGGCATGGTGAACCTCGCGGGGAACTTGCTGCAACGTTTCGAGCGGCTTCGGCAGCTCAAAGCGGGTCAGAGATCAAACAGATAGGCGCCGCGCAACACGGTTTTCCCGCCTTTTAGGAAGCTAAAGCAGATCTCCCAGTCTCCGGGCATGACAAGCCGTAACGGAAGCAGGTAGAGCCCCTTGTTGGAAATGGTGAAATTGGCGTCGCCAGAGCTGTGCGCTCCCCTCATGGAAGGCATGTCCGCGTCCCCTTTTACCGTGAAAGAGGTGTCGCGCACCCCCTCGCGGCTGAATATCTCCACCCGCATGATTGCTGTCCCCATTTTGGGTGGTTTGGTGAAGCCGTAGGTGAAGTAGTGCCCGGCGCCCAGTGCTATCTTCTCCCCGGGTTTGGCGAGGAGCTGGCGCTCAGGCCTCGCTGAGGAAGGGGAAGCGGCAAAGGCTATCGGCAATGACACCTGGCAAAAGACGACTGCGAGCAGGATCGCGAGCAACGGTATTCTCATGGCAATTACCCTCCTGTCATTAGGTTTCCAGCTGACAAGGCGTGAGCGGCAGATAAAAGCCGAACTCGATTTGCAAAAAACGGGGAGGGATTTCCCCTCCCCGCCAGTCAATCACTACGCTCTGAAAGAGCTCCTAGTAGCCGGTAATATTAATCTCGGCGACCGAGGTCCAGGGGTTAGCATTAATCTCGGTCAGCGCTCTGAGGCGGATATACTGACCACTCGTTGCAGTCAGGGTGACCGTCTTTAAGGTGGTATTGCTTGCGAAGGTTCCGGTCGAGACAGCCGTACCCCAGTTTACACCATCGCTACTTATGTAGAACTCGTATTGGCCGATGGTGCCGTTAGTTGAACCGTCTTGACGGGGCAGGTAACGGAAGCTGTCGATTGTGAAAACTTTACCAAGGTTTATCTGTATTTCGTGGGGGCATGGAGGACTAGCGCCACTCCACTGGGTATGCCACATGGTACCGTTCTGTCCGTCGAAGGCATTGGCTCCCGCGCCGTTTTGTCCGACCGTCTCCGCGCTGTCAACAGATTTGAGAGTCCAGCCGGTGTGCGGAATGACCGCTGAAGCTGAGACTACGACGATACTCAAGGCGCGTGTTGCGGTTGCGCCGCCTGTCGCGGTGACTCTCACGGTGAAATTGGAGGTCGCGGCTACGGTCGGCGTCCCGCTGATGACGCCGGCAGCGCTCAGGGTCAGACCGGTCGGTAAGGTACCGGCGCTGATGGCCCAGGTATATGGCGTAGTGCCACCCGTTGCTGCCAAGGTCTGACTGTAAGCAACGCGGATCTTTGCGCCGGGAAGTGCTGTGGTCGTAATGGTGAGAGGCGTCGCCGTACTGACCACGATGCTCAGCGCCCGTGTTGCGGTGCTGGTGTTGGCGGCGGTGACTGTCACGGTGAAGTTGGAGGTCCCAAGTACGGTCGGCGTGCCGCTGATGACGCCGGCACTGCTCAAGGTAAGCCCTGTCGGCAGGGTGCCGGTAGCCAGGGTCCAGGTATACGGCGTGGTGCCTCCCGTTGCAGTCAGTGTCTGGGTATAGGCTGCGTTGACCACAGCACTGGGAAGGGTGGTGGTAGTGATACTTACCGCTGTTGTCACCACGATGCTGAGTGACTGGGTTGCGGTGCTTCCGGCTGAGGCGGCCTGCACGGTGAAATTAAAGGTTCCTGCTGCGGTCGGTGTTCCGCTAATGACCCCGGCACTGCTCAGGGTAAGCCCAGTTGGCAGTGCGCCGAGGCTCAGAGACCAGGTGTAAGGCGCGACGGCGCCTGAGGCAGCCAAGGTCTGGCTGTAGGCAGAACCGACAATTCCACCAGGAAGGGTGGTCGTCGTAATGCTGACAGGCGTGACACCAGTACCGGTCAGGGCGACGGTTAAGGGTGAAGTAACGTCGTTGGTGCTGAGGGTGAGTGTCGCTGCCCGCGCGCCAAGGGCCGTCGGTTTGAAGATGACGCTAACGGTGCAGGACCCGCCTGCTGCCAGACTGGTACCGCAGGTGCTGGTCTGGGTGAAGTCTCCCAAGTTGGTACCGGCAAGCGAAATGCTGCTGATAAGCAGGGGTGCCGCCCCGGGATTTGAAAGCGTTACCGGTTTCGCCGCACTTGGGAAACCTGTGGCCTCATTTCCGAAGCTGAGTGTTGTCGGTGCTACCATGGCACTTGGCATATTCATGACCATGGGGCGCATCATGTCATTTTCTTCATGCCCCAAAAGGTGACAGTGCCAGACGTACTCCCAGCCGAAGTTGGTCAGCACGTTACTTTGCTGGGCAACCGCCGGCACGCCGGCCGGAGGTGCCACGGGCAGGAAGTTCGTGGTCGAATTGAGCGGCGTTGTCGGGTCCAGCACCCGGATGCTGCTGGGGACCGGGAAAGGAAGGGTCATCCCGACCGGCCGGATCGCGACGATGATGTCTTCCATCGGGTTGGTTCTGATGGTTTCCCTCCAGCCGATCTCGTCCGCGTAGGGAGGCTTGATCACGTTGGTCCAGTCCACGCGGTTCACCACCTGCACGTTGAAAAGGTGGAAATGCATGGCATGGGAGTCGACCCCCAGGTGCGCCAGGCGCCACAGGATGGTGTCGCCATCGTTGAAGATCTCGGTCGGGGGGTCTATGTAGCGGGCAATGCCCAGGACAAAGCCGTTGCCGACGTTCGGGGTGAGCGGGTTCGGGGTCGAGCCAAGCCTGATGTCCATCCGGCCGTAATCGACGTCGAAACCTTCGGTAAGGTTCTTCCCGGTCATGGCCACGTCCGAGGCAAGCCGGGCCACGGCTGCTGCCCCCACGCCGCCCGGAGTAGTCGGCACAAGGTAGACCATCGGTTGCGAGGTGTAACCGGTGCCCGGGTTGGTGACCCTGATGGAGCCGACGGTATTGAGCGTCGGCAGCATGACCTGGCAGGTGGCGGCAGTTGTTGCTCCTCCGCCCGTAATAGTGCAGGTGGGAGCCGTCACCGTGTTGGTGTAGCCCGAACCCGGCTCCGAGATGGTGATGGCATTGACGCCACCGCCCGAGATAGTCGCCACTGCCGTGGCCTGCACGGAGCCGGCGACGTTGGGAGCGCCCAGGGTTACGGTGGGTACCGAGGTGTAGCCGGCCCCGGAAGTAAGGAGCGTGACACCGCCCGTCGGGTTAAGGCCTGCCGTTGCCGTAGCACCCTTGCCGCCGCCGCCGGTGATGACGACCCTGGGAGCCGTGGGATAATTGTTGCCCGGTGCGGTAGTCATGATCTGGGCAACGCCGCCGGGGGTACCGGCCAGATTCATGGTGGTTTGGTAGCTTTGGACATAGTTGTCGGTTTTGCCGTTGTAATGAAGCGGGTTTCCCACCGGATAGGCAGCATTGTAGGCCAACTGCGGCACGATGATGGGATCAGCGGTGGCAGCGAAGGCCTTCGGCAAAGCCGTCTGGAGCGCTGCCTTGCTGAAAGTGAAGGTGGATTTTGGGGTTCCCTTAATCCTGATCTGCATGATGGTGCGGGTATTGGGGCCGAAGCCGGCCGGGGTCGTGGGCGCACCGCCGACGGCGGTCTGGTCCGGGTCGTCCGTGAAGTAATCATTGATCGGCCAGTAGTTAGGCATGGCCGCGGGAGCGTCGTTGTAAACGATGAGCGTGTCGCCGTCCTTGTAGCTCGTGAGATCAACGACGACGTCGGCGCGCATCGCCGGCATCAGATAAAGTGATTTGCTGGTGACGCCGACCAGGGGAATGACCTGCCGGTTATAGTTGAAATCTATCGGCTGCGCCGGGGTCACCGCGACCTGCGCCAGGAACCCGGACTCGTTGCCGATCTGAAGCCAGTCCGGCCCCTTGGTAAGCGGATCGGGGACGTCGCCATCGCGCCCGTCCTTGGGCCAGGTCGGAAATGCCGCGTTGGGGACCGCATCGACCATCTTCACTTCGGTAGCGACGAAAGCTGCTGCCGTGGCGGTGGTACCCGTAACAGGAGCCGCAACCGTCACTGTGGGTGGTGTGGCGGGATTGTACCCCACGGCGCCGGTAACAGTGATGGCGGTAACGACACCGGCTGCGGAGACTGTCGCTGTGGCTGTGGTAAAGCTGCCGGTGCCACCGGTGATGGTAACCTGAGGGGGCGTTGCTGCGACATAACCGGAACCGCCGTTGGTCACGTGAATCCGCAACGGGTCCGCCTTGTACAGTTGCAGGTTGAGCGAGCGGTCGTTGCAGGCGTTCAGTATCCGGAAGCGGACTGCGTCAGGAGGCAGTTCCAGATAGGGATAGGCTGTGCCGTTAACGAGCGCGGTATCGGCAAAAGTCTCCGGAATGATGGTCGGGCTCGGGAGGGTGAGATTCAGGGGGACCATGGGGGGAATCATGAAGGGCGCATAGTCCCATCTGCCGTTAGGGGTATTTCCCGTCGGGTCAAAGGGGTTTTCCACCGGCATGTATTCGTGCCCCATCCAGATGCTGCCGCCCGGGGTGCCGACGTAGTACTGCCAGAGAGGGTCCGTGGCGAGGGTCTTCGGGGTGTGCAGATAGCCCGTTTCCGGGGCCGGGAAGACCGCTGTTGCCGCGGCTGCGGGGGTAGTGGCATCATTCACGAACGCCTTGTCCTGGAAGATCAGGGGAATCCCGTAGTGGTACACGCCTCCCAGGTCAGGCAGGATCTGGGTGAGGGCCGGGTTCCCCCCCGAAAGATTCTTACCGGTGATCAGATCTTCCTCGACCGGGTCGGTCAGCAGGTAGCCCGCGGCTACGCCGGCATAGACATTCAGTCGGGTGATCCCGTAGGCGTGGTCGTGGTAAAACATCAGCCTGCCGCTTTACTGGTTGGAATAGTAGTAGGTCCCGATACCATCGGTTGCGGAGGGTGTGAAGCACTTGGCTCCGCCGATGCAGGGAACTGCCGTGCCGTTTACCACCGAACCGGTCACCATGTCCGGGACGTTTTGGAAACTCGCCCCCTTCTGGTAATCGGGGGCGCCGGCAACTGCCGGGTCGCCGGCAGGGGTGATCCACTGGTGCGGCGTGCCGTCGCTGATCCACGGGGTGAGGCCGCCGTGCAGGTGGATATCGGAGCGGTTCTGGGTATAAAACTTGCCCACTACGGGCCCTTCGCCGGCTCCCATGATCGTGGTATCCACCGGCAGGAAGAGGTCGCCGCCGTTAACGCCGGTGGTGCCGCTCGGGCCTAGTTCGTTATAGAACTTGAAGCGCACGGCCGTGTTGCGCTTGGCGAGAATCAGTGGCCCCAGATAGTTAAGGGACGAATCCGTGCCGTTTTTCTGGTAATACCCCCTGAGGAGTGTCGGGGGAAGGTCGCTGTGCAGCTGTTTCTGGTATTGCTTCAGACCGATCTCGTAATAGTCCGAACCCAGGTAGGAAGTCTGGTCAGGAAGAGCAAGGGGGATGTACTGCCCGAGGTTATTCTCGTTGCAGGTACCGGTTCCCGCAGGACTGCTGACCGTGCACCCCGAAGCCCCCACACCGGGCATCTTGTCGACGAACTTCCTGATGTTCGGGCTCTGTGCGAAGTTGGGCAGCGTGTAGTCGACGACGGGATTCCATCCGATTCCCGGCGGGTAGAGCGGGTTAGGCGCCACGGCAGGAGGCGTGGTTGCAGCCTGAACCATTGGGGCAGCCAACATAACGAGCGCAAGGATCACCCTTTTCGCAAGGTAGCAATATCGCATGTTCATTTCGCCCCTCCTTTACCATCATCGACGGGCGGCGCGGTCGCGGTTCCGGAATGTTGCGCCTCGATTACCTGTTTCAGATACTTTTGTCCTTCATGCCTTTTCTTTATCGCGGCGTCTCTTTGTGTGCGCGCCCGCTTGGCATCGGCTGCCCGTTTTGCGGCAAAGGGGTCCGGTTTTACTACGGGCGCACCCTGCGCCGCGCAGCTTACCCCGGCGTCGCAGCAAAGGGCTGTTACTGCCAGCACGAAACTGACAAGTAAACAGTTTCTGATTCTTTCCAAGGTGAGCGTCCTCATTCTTGATCTCTTCATGGTTTCCCTCCTTTCTTTTTGCCTACACCCCGATAAAGCGCTCTAAACCGTATGAATATTTCAAGTGCACATCATCTCCTTTGCTTGTGGATTTGGCACAGAGTTACTTGTCATCTTTTTTTGCACCACTCCCCTGCTCTGGCTTTTTGACCTCGAGAAGCTCGACTTCGAACACCAGCGTGGCCTTGGGCAGGATAAGATCGCCAGCGCCGACCTCACCGTAACCGAGCTCCGGAGGGCAGAACAACTTGGCCTTGCCGCCGACTTTCATCTTCTGCAATCCTTCGTTCCAGCACTTGATGGCACCTTCCAGCTTCAGTTCAATCGGCTCTCCCTTTTTATAGGAATTGGCAAACTCGTTTCCATCCGGGAAGCTGCCGCGATAATGGACCTTTACCGTATCAACCTGATTGGGACGGACTCCGCTTCCCTCCAGAGACGCTAGATAGACCAGACCGGAATCACTCTTCTTGGCCCCCTTCTCCAAGGCTGCCTTTTCCAGGAAGCCCGCGTTCCGGGCAGCCATTTTCTCACCCTGGGCCAGGCGGCGTTTCCGGGCCAGTTCGTTGATCTTTTCATTGAAGGGGGCGAGGTCCACCTCGGGCCCCCTGCCGGCCCCGGCGTCGGCAAGCCCCTGTTTGACCAGTGCAAGCTCGGCGGCGCTCAGGTTGAACACCAAAAGCTGACGGTTTATCGCTAGCCCAAGGGCGTAAAGTGTCTCTAGGTCCTCGGTTTTGAGCACATTTTCCTGTTCTGCCGGCGTTTGATCCTTGTGCTGTTTCCCTCTGCGCTCGGCTGCAAAACTTTTCATGGTGGACAACAACTCCTCGTCGCTTAGTTGAAGTTTGTCGCCCTGTAGCGCATCCTTCATGCCCTTCACCACGAGGTCCGGGTCCATTTCGGCACCCTGTCGCTTCAGATTTTTTCCCATATCGACGCCAAGGCCATAGCTTTGCCGCTGCATCGGGGTCTTGAGGGGTGGCGCCTCGGCTGCGAACAACTGAGACGCCAAGAGAACAACTCCAAGAAATGCCATGCTTTTAATTGCCATAATCTCTCCTTTTGGGCGGGTGCCTTGGTTAAAGACGACGTTGCAGGGTGAGTCCGGAAAGGGGATGTCAAAGGGAGCGTAGGTAGCGAGGCAGTTGTCACCGAAGTGTTGTTGCATTCTTACCAAGAGGGAATCTCCTCCTCGTTGCGCACCGGAGAAGTCGCATGTTTGGTCGCTGAATGAGCCCTGGCAGATATGAGAGCCAGGACCGGTCAGGTCGCACCCCACCTCAGCCAGAGCCGAAGGTGTTGTAGCGTAACTCGACAACGCGCAACTGACGTCGGTAAGGAAAATTCGCACGCGGATCTCACGGTTCGCGCCAGAGCACGAAAAAGTCTCAATTTTGCGACCGACCACCCAGATCGTCACTTAGAAAGCAAGCCTGCTCTGATTTTGTTCTACTAGTTCAACAAGGAAAAAAGTCTGGAGCCACCTGCTGCAAGGGAAGGTGACTGAGTGCAGCTTGATTTGAAGTTTGATGAGGAGGGGTGTCTAAATGAGATGTGCTTACCGGGTTCCATCTCTCTAGACTCCGAGTCAGCTTCGCGCCTCTGTGCGCAATACCAGCGCGCGAACGGAAGCGCTGAGACACACCAGCTGCATAACATTTATTAGATATAATTAATGCAACTTGTACGTTACTTATATCAGGGGGGATTTCGCTGTCAAGTACCGCGGATGCAAGAAATGTCTAAAAAACTCTATTTTACAGAGGCTTACCTTTCACGTCTGGGTCCAGCCAGATACTGATTCGCGTCAGACAGAGAAGTACCAAGAATTGATTCTGCCACGCCGCTGCCAGCGCGGGCAACGCCCACACTTGGCACTGCCAGCCAGAAAAAATCCCTGGCTCAACAGACAGCTCAACAAATGTCTTTTTTTCCATTTTTCCATCCTTGATTCTCTCCGGGCCGACACTATTATTAAAACAAGCCAATGCTACACAAATCTAAATGCGGAAAAACCGTCGTCGCGGCACCGGATCTGCCCCGCACCTATAAAGTGGTACTCAATGAATGACATCACCAGCCCAAAGCAGGTCGTAGCGGAGCCCCTTTCCTATCTAAAGCTGCGCCATCTGGCGGCCTATCTGCAAAAAACCCGGGAAGAGGAGCGAGCCAGAATCGCACGAGAAATTCACGACGAACTGGGACAGTTGCTGGCGACCGTGCAGATGGGCATGTCGATGATGGCGGAGGAGTACCGCGACCACCAGAAACTCAGCGCAAAAATCAGTGATTTCGACCAACTGCTGCGGGAGGCAGTCAAGACCGTGCAGCGCATCTCCGCCGATCTGCGACCGCAGATGCTGGACACGCTGGGGCTGGGAGATGCGCTGGAATGGCACGCTCAGGAGTTTCAGAAAAGGACTGGCATCGACTGCACGCTGACCCTCCTGCTCCAGAGGGAGCATTTTAACCCCGAGGTTGCCACGGCAATTTTCCGAATCTTCCAGGAAACACTCACCAATGTCATTCGCCACGCCGAAGCAACCCGGGTGCTGACCACCCTTCAGGAAAAAAGAAACCATCTGATCCTGGTCGTCAGAGACAACGGCAGGGGAATCACCCCCGGGCAAAGCAGAGGCAGTCACGCCCTCGGAATCATGGGAATGAGGGAAAGGGCTTACATGTTGGGCGGGAGATTGAAAATTTTTGCAGCGCCTGAGCAAGGAACCATCGTGATTACCCGGATTCCCGTCACCCCGAAGGAAAAAGGTAAACTGCCTCATGGGAAAAATACTCATTGCTGACGACCATGCGATTTTCCGTGCCGGGCTGAAGCAGGTCATCGCCACGCTGGAAGAGAGTGCCAGCACCGATGAGGCGGAGACCGGACAAGAGGCCCTAAGAAAAGTGCAGGCCAATGATTACGATCTGGTGATCCTCGACCTTACCCTGCCGGATCGAAACGGGCTAGAGGTGCTGGCGGAGATCAAAAAAATGAAGAGGTCACTACCTGTCCTTGTCATGAGCCTACACTCCGAAGCACCGTTTGCGCGAAGGGCTGCCAGGGCCGGTGCTACGGCCTACCTGGTTAAAGGAAGCCCTTGCCGCGAATGGCTGAGCGTTCTGCGGGAGGCCGGGCTGGGCAGGCTGTCCCGCAGCGTACCCTTTTCAGGCGGCTCCCGGTCCCCGGATTTTCCTGGTTTAAACCAGTCGGCGCTGGAGGCTATCCAGGCCATTCACGACCTGCTGCCGACCTGCGACCGCAGGTCCTGGAACCGCTGGATCCTGGACGCTATGGATTGGCAGGCCAGGGAATTCCAGAAAAGGACTGGAATTGACTGCACCCTGAAAATTCTCCTGCAAAGAGAAGACTTTGATTCTGAAGTTTCCACTGAGATTTTCCGGATCTTTCAGGGAGTCTTGACTGACAACATGCGCGACTCAGAGGCTACCCGGGTCGTTTTCACTCTTCACGAGAAAAGTAACCGGCTTATCCTCAGTGCAGCAGACAACGGCGGAGGCAGCACCTCTGAGCCGAACGCCGATTCGCTTGCCACTCAGTCTTGGGAATGTGGCAGCGTGGCTACGCATTGGGCTGCGGAGTAGACTACCAGAATACGGCCTGCCGCTCCCAGCTGCCCGTCAAGAGAAGTAACGAGGTGCCAAGCCCAATGAAAAAGGTCCTTATTGCAGATGATCACGCGATTTTTCGCGAGGGGTTGAAGCAGGTCATCGCCAAGACGGTGGACATGGTTGTCGTCGCTGAAGCGGAAAACGGGCAAGAAGTACTCCGGAAGCTCCAGAGCGACGCATTCGATCTGGTCATCCTCGACATCTCCATGCCTGGCAGAAACGGCCTGGACATGCTGGCAGAAATCAAAAAAACCAACCCAAAGCTTCCGGTCCTTGTCCTGAGCATGCACCCTGAAGAGCAGTATGCAGCGCGAGCCTTCAAAGCCGGAGCGGCCGGTTATCTCACCAAGGGAAGGCCCACCAGCGAACTACTGGAGGCGCTGCAGAAGATCTCACTTGGCAAGAGGTACGTCAGCGCGTCACTTGCCGAGTCACTCGCCGGCAATCTGGCGGGCGAAGGCAAACGACTGCCACAGGAGGAGCTTTCCATCAGGGAGTATCAGGTCATGTGCCTGATCGCCGCAGGCAAGAGACCGCAGCAAATCGCCGACGATCTCGCCATTGGCGTGAAGACGTTCGGCACCTATCGAGCACGCATTCTCAAAAAAATGAACATGAAAAGTAATGCCGAGTTGATCCGCTACGTTCTAGAGAACGGGCTGGAGTAACTTCTTCCCCGATTGCCAGCGTTTTCCCCGAAAACTTCTGCCGTCCGCAGCATCACACCGATGCCTTTCCTTTCACTCCCCGTGCTGAAAATACCTACACCCACTGAAGCAAATTCCTTTCGTGAAATGCAGGTTTAAACGGACATTTGTACAGAGTCCATGGGCGTATAGTTACTATTACACGCCTAAGCAGACGTGCGAGTTGAGTCAAACGTCGGCGACACTTTGTTTTGCAATTGGAGTGAACTCCACCGGCAAATAAAAGCATACAACACAGGAAGAAATGCATACTAACTGGACCTTGCCACTGCAGAGGCATTACGCGCCAGAATTGTCGTTTGAAGGGAGGAAGCCCAACTGACCAAGTAATTTGCCAGGCCCTGAAACAGAGAAGGAGATGGTCATGATAAAAAGCATACTGCTGGTGCTGTTGTGGGTTCCTTGCACGGCGTTTGCTTCTAACTGCCGGATTATCGAGTATGCGGACCATTTCGAGGCGTCGTGCATCGGAGACCCGGAAAACGCACCCATCCAGGCCCAAAACAGAGAGCCTATTCAGGTCGAATGGGAGCAGGTTGCATCTGCTGCCCAGGCCCAGATTGCCGATCCAGAGCTACCGGATGTTGCCGCGGAGAATATAGTGAGGAACGATCTGGCCCGCCTGCATGGAGAATACTGGCTTAAAACACAGGGCCGCTGAAAGTCTTTTTCCGCTTCGACTCCGCTCAGCGAACGTCCGCTCCCTGAGCGGAGTCGAAGGGTGAGAATAACCTAAAGTTGCCGAGAAACCATCGGAAGGCATAAGCTGGGCTGAACTGGCTGAAACCTTAGCATGATTTCGCCATCACCTTCTAGCTCTCTATAGTGCGACCCTTTCCTAATCACTGGCTTTCCAAAGTCACAAAGAAAGTCTGCTTCTCTCTTTTAACAAGCAAGAGAACCTGCTCCCCTTTGCCGCTTTTCCCGAGAGCCTTGTCGAATTCTGCCAGGTTGCCGACGCTTTCCCGGTTAACCTCCTTGACGACATCACCCGGTTGGATACCGGCCTCATCCGCCAGGCTTCCCTGCTCCACGCCCACCACGATGACCCCCGACTTTTCCTCAGCGCCGAACTGTTGGCGCAGCTTAGGCGTGAGGTCGCCAAGTTTCATGCCAAAGCTCTGTACCTGCCTACCGGACTGGGCAGCGACCTTCTTAGAGGTTAACTCCTCTACCTTGACGAACAGAGACATTTCTTTTCTCTCGCGAATAACCGAAACCTCGACGGTCTTGCCAACCTGAGTTTCGGCTACTATGCGCGGCAAATCCCCGGAGCCCTTTATCTTTTTCCCAGCGAAGGTTTCGATGACGTCTCCAATCCTGATCCCTCCCTTGTCAGCCGGACCGCCCTTGACGACCTCGCCGACCAGGGCTCCCTTGGCTTCCTTTAAACCAAAGGATTTGGCTAGTTCAGGAGTTACGGACTGAATAACTACCCCAATAAAACCACGCACGACCTTCCCTTTTTCTCTAAGCTGGGTCGTCACCGACTTGGCCAATGCGCTCGGGATGGAAAAACCGAGCCCCTGACCGCCGGAAAAGATAGCGCTGTTGATGCCGATAACCTCTCCCCTGAGATTGATCAGGGGCCCGCCGCTGTTCCCGGGGTTGATGGGCGCATCGGTTTGCAGGAATTGATCATAGGGGCCGGAACCGATGACCCGGCCTGTCGCACTGATGATGCCCTGAGTGACGGTATGTTCGAGCCCAAAAGGGTTGCCGATTGCCAGGACCCAGTCCCCGACCCGCATCCTTTCCGAATCCCCGAGAACAAGGATCGGCAGGTTTCCGGCGGGATCGGTAATTTTTATCAGTGCCAGATCGGAAGCCTCGTCGCGGCCGATGACCTTGGCCTTGAATTCCCTGCCGTCGGTGAGTTTAACCTTGATCTCATCGGCGTTTTCCACGACATGGTTGTTGGTGATGATGTAGCCATCCTTGCTGGTTATGAAACCGGAGCCGAGGCTCTGCTGCTTCATCTTTTGGTCCGGATTTTCCTTGAAGAAATGCTTGAAGAACTCATTAAACTGGTCATTTTGCCCCTGCCCCGGTCCGAAGAACTGGTGGTACTGGTCGCTTGGGACTGGCACCGTTGAGGTGGTGCTAATATTAACTACCGCCGGCGTCACCCGCTCGACAAGGTCTGCAAAAGAACGAGGGAACCCGGAGTTATCCGATTTGCCTCCCTCTTCGCACCACCCCCGCGCTGCCAGCGAACAAAGGATCAGCAGCGAAAAAATACCCCTGTGGAGCAACCCGGACAGCATCGATTCTCTCATAGTAATCCTCCTTGCCAGTGGTTGCAGATACCTGTCAGTCGTGCCACTGCACGATTTCGATCACCCTTGCCACTTTTACTGCCGGGCATTAACGCCTCAACCTTGAATGTTGGCATAATCCAATCAACAATACCAAAGAGAACCTATTTCTCAAGTCAGTATCATGTTGAGCCACAACTTATCCCACACCGACAGTTCGCGTAGGTCCATTTGTGTCTCACCGGAATCGGCACTGAGTGCGCGCTAAAGGTATTTATCCAGGCATGGCACACAAAAAGGCAGGCACAGGAATCTGAGGATAGGGTTGTGGTTGACTGAGTGATCCAGAAATAACGACTGTTAGGCCCCTGAGAGGAAGCGGAGAGGAAGCGGAGAGGAAGCGGAGAGAAAGCTGTGGGAAAGTTGGGGAAGGAAATATTGGGGGCGGTGCTTGCACACCGCCGCCTAGCGGTGAATCATTGAACAATCCCCGATATAATGCCTGTTACGCCGAACCCGGCAGTGGGAGGAGGTGGTGTGAGTTGATAGAGCGTGAAAGTCGTCCCCACGGCAACCGGTATTTTAACAGATAGATCTAAAACGAAACTCCCCGCTACCAATGTGAGTGGAAAGACTAACCCAGCGCCTACCATAAAGGATGGACTGTGTATCGAGAGCATAACGGTGGCACTAGGTGGAGCGGTGACATTGAGGTGCAGGTATTCAATGATGAAGCTCTGGGTAGGTTGGATCCCTGACAGGGTGTATACGATAGTTGTTGTCCCCTGGGAAGTGCCAAAATGCCAATAGAATGATTGCATACTGCCGACATTTACTGTACCAGTCACCGGAACTGGACTAGTACCCGGATTCATTACTTGGACTTGGGTGGTAGGCATGATAAGTTAACCTCCTTTTGCTTGTTAGGTTGCAAGGCCAAGTGCCCGTAGCACGATTTGCTTTTCGGCCCCGAATAGGTTAGCTATTACTAACTATACCTTCATGAATGAAGGGTGCAAGCCGAAATAAATGCGCTATGATTACACCCTCACTGGACGTCAAAATAAGCTTTTTGAATCGACCAGAAGCTATCTTGCAGAGGGGCTCCGGCAGGAAACTTTTTCCCGAGACCGGATCGGATTGAGATAAGTAAGACATCCCCCGGCACAGCCGGGGGCTTTCAAAATCGTTAACCGCTCAAAGCGGGTTTGCAAACCATTACCACCTCAAAGGTGGATCCGGTCAGA
>JGI24143J45723_1000723_pt1 | contig 16719 bp, 13 predicted proteins | sample BarGraIncu00432A_FD_45723 | JGI IMG/M metagenome (IMG submission 45723) | reverse complement strand
ATACTTTTTCGTGAGCATAGTCCGCGATAATTTTGATATTGTTCGACGTTTGCAGCACCGTCAGGCGACCGCCGTATTTATCGAGCCGAACCAGTTCGATTGCTTCTCGAAATTTGGCTGGTAGTTCGCCACCGAAGTGACCGTAGAGGGCACCGATTGCCGACAGCATATTCCAGATTGACGGGGTAAAGTTGCCGCCAAACGTCCACGGTATAGCCTTCAGGTCGGCGATGACCTGGTCGCCCGAAGCGCTTCTCAGTACCGCCTCTTTATCGTCGTTGACGGTAATTGCCACGCCGCCAGCTTTGAGGTGCTTCGCAATATCATACGCTCCGAATGTCAGTCCGATTGGTATGAGCGCTGAATGATGCGTCGTCGCAATCGCGTCAAGCGCGCCGACGACAAGGGGGTCATCGGCGTTAAAGACCGCATACGAATCGTCTTTGTGGAGTCGGGTAAAGATAAATTGTTTCGCTTTGACGATATCAGCCTGACTTTGGATCCGATCCGACGAACCAATATGGTCTTCGAAGACATTCAAAAAGACGCCAACATCGTGGTAGCGATAGCCAAGACCCGAGATAGCACTTGAACCAAGCGAGCATTCGAGAACCGCAACACCGTTGGCGCGCAGTTCGGGGTGAGCATGAAATTCCCACAGGTAACGACCCGGGCAGACACTCGGGACGAGCTGCCAGGTTGCTTTTGAGTCGTCAAGCGTACTTTTGCGTTCACCGTTGACAAAATGTCCGGTGGTATCCACCTTGAGCACGTTGTGGCCGAGCGTTCGCAGGACATCGTCAATAACGGCAACTGTCGTGGTTTTGCCTTTTGTACCCGTAACTGAAATGATTGGTATTTTATCCATAATGTTTATCCTTACCTTTCCTAACTTAGCGCAATACGACTTATTTGGGTAGCTAATTCTTGATGGTGTCGTCTGCCGACATCGTACTGTTCGTGAAGTTGTACAAGTTGTGGCTCCGCTGCGTTCACCTCCATGACCTTCCACTGTGCTTCAGGGTCTGAGTGAGAGCTTGCATATACCCAATCAATCGCAATATTAAATTCGCCCGTACCAGTCAACCGTTGAATTGCGCGAACAACCCGATTACCACCCTCAATGACACCGCCAGGTATAGACTCGAGGTCAACGTAAAGCCATTTATCATCACGAAAGTCGGTTTCACCAGATCTGGCAATACGGCCGACGCTATCCCAGACGCCATTACCAAAATAATACATTCTCAGTTCTTTATTAACACCCTGAGCATTGGCAAATTCCAGTCGAGACTGCTCATCGGAATTAATGCCCCGTAGTTCCGGAAAAGGCGCGCTGAAATCTAATTTTTCCTCAACAATATACGGTACTTCCCTGCCCCGAAGGTTACTAATTACTTCTGTCTTTGTTCCAACCAAAACTCCACGACTACGCAATCCACCATTAGGCTTTGCTACAACGAGCGGTCCTGGAATCGAAGCAATTTTTGCATCGACGTCTTGGTCGGATTCATCTTTGCCAATATAAACCGCGCCACGACTATACACTCCAGATGGCTCCAGAGCTTTTTGGGCGATTACGTACTTATCTTTTGCAAGGCCACGCACAGTATTTGGATTTAAAAATGGCGTCGCTGTATCCGCCTCGACGGCACGTACAATGTTCCGTATCAGGCTCAAGTCATCAAGGCCGACCGTTCCCATGTTGCGTACGACTACATCACACATGTCGGACGTATACTCTGGTCGAACGACGTCCGTCACCGTCCCTTGCGTGCCCTCAAATGCTTTCGCACCACGAGAAACAACGACATCAACGCCAGTATCTCTCACCCGTTCGATAAGGTACGGGCGCGACCAACTCAACAGACCTGCCTTTTCGGAAGATCCCTGTTTGGTACCCGGAAGCGCAAGCAGTGCCGTTCTTTCGTATGTAGTACTCATAGGGCATGATTATACCATAAATTAAATTAAATTGCAATACTCCTCCCTATCAAAACTAATAGATTGCCACATACTCATCAATCATGTCGGCGAGCATTTTAATGACATCTGGTTGGTCGCCAGCGCGAAGCGACGAATAGATGGCGAGGCCAGGCGCGGTATTAAACTCCAAAAAAATATAGTTACTGTCGGTGGCGGGAAGCGTATAGTCTTTCATCATCAAATCGACGATCAACATGGCGGGGTTCAGCCGATGGGCTAGGCGCTCAGCAATCGCGATATAGCTTTTGTGGACCGTATCGGTGACCCCGTAAAACGACGCCCCCTTGCCGATCATAGTCGTTTTACTGAGCTCAATGACTTCTCCGGCAGGCACAATATCGCGCCTCTTGAACTGTGCGGAATCGACGTTGCTTTCATCCAGCTGCGGATAGACAAGTAGAGGAAACGACAATTTTTTGCGGTCGCTATTCTCGGCATCAATCAACTCATGAACGCCCCGATGGCCGTCCCCAACCACACGAGGCGATTGACGTAAAATAACCGAGCGCACCACGCCCTTCAGGATTGTAAAGCGCAGCTCTTCGCCAGCAAACTGCTCTTGTATCAACGAGCTGTGTCCGTTACGGTTGGCGAGCTCCAGGGCTGGTTCGAGTTCCCGAGGGGTTACAATATCAAGCGTCAGCCCCCTGCTACCCCCTCCTGCCAGTGGTTTCACGACCACACACTTGTACCGCTCCAGGAATTGGGTGGCTTCTTTTAGGTCGGCGGTCTGTAGCGTCGCAGGTATCGAGACGCCGTTCATCTGGGCAAACTCGTAACTCATCAGTTTATTCTTACTCACCTGACGAGTCGTCGCGGACACGAAAGGATAATCGTAATACATCCCTTTCGTAATCATTACGCGGCTACCCGGAGACCGATATTGTCGGTAGCGGCGAGAATCGAGTCGAAATTCTTCACACGTATAACCACGCCCGAGGAGGGCTCCTTTAAGTGTGGAGGAGTGAATTGGCGTAAGGCTCATCTATCTATAGTAACATTTATCGCTGCCACCGACCCTTATCGGGTGTGGTTAAAAGGTACTGCGTTTGTTGCTGGCGTTGAACTGCTCAAGCAGGTCCCTTTGTTGCTTGGTGAGTTTAGCCGGCGTGTCAACGACGAGGCTGACAATGTGCGGGCCGCGCTTATCGCTACGCATGTGAGGCACGCCGTGATTTGATAGCTTGAAGTCAGTCCCAGACTGCGTACCGGCAGGCACTTTCATGCGGATTTTGCCATCAACGGTCTCGATGTCGATCTCGGTACCAAGCGCGGCGTCTATCATACCGACATGGGCTTCGGACAGGATAATATCACCCTCACGCGTAAAGTGTTTGTGAGCTTTGACGCGAATATGGACGTAGAGATCGCCCTTCTCACCGTTGCCAATCGCCTCACCATGGCCGTTCAGACGAATCGTGGCGCCGTCATCAATACCAGCGGGCACCTTAAGGTTAATCGAACGCTTACGACGTTCAGTCCCTTTACCATGACAGACAGAACAGACCTTTTCTGGTACTTTGCCGCGTCCGCCACAGGTATCACACATGACGTTTTGTTGGATTTGACCAAAAATCGTATTCATCACGCGGCCAACTTGACCAGCGCCCTTACAGGTCGGACAGGTTTTTAGTTCGAAGCCAGGTTCAACGGTCGTGCCATGACAGTGCGAGCATTCATCATCCATATCGAGTTCGATTTTTTCTTCAACGCCAAAGATTGCCTCTTCAAACGTCAACTGCAGGCTGACTTCTACGTCTCGGCCACGTTGCGGACCACGTTGGCGTCCACCGCCACCACCAAAAAACTGGCCAAAGATATCGCCCAACCCGCCATCGCCAAAATCAAAGTGCGCACCCTGTCCACCAAAGCCTTCAAACGGATTTGCGCCACCAGCCCCACCGCCATTACTACCACCGACCCCAGCATGACCAAACTGATCATAGCGTTGACGCTTTTGACTGTCCTTGAGGACGTCGTAGGCTTCACCAGCTTCTTTAAACTTTGTCTCGTCACCACCCTCTTTATCGGGATGATGCTTAACTGCCGCCTTGCGGTAGGCCTTCTTGATTTCATCTGCAGAGGCAGACTTGCTAATCCCCAGTATTTCGTAATAATCACGTTTTGTCATCTGTATCTATGATATAAAACTAGCACTCAATATGCAAGAGTGCTAACGACATAATGAGTATAGCCTACGATATATTTGTGCACGCATACCTTTAGCGTTATACTATGTCACAAATGAAGAAACTCTTGATTCGACGGACTGGTGCGGTTCTTGGCATGCTTCGGGCAGAGTACCGTCAAATTTCGAACCGTTACTTCGGTACGATCGAACGCTTCGATGGCGACGCCCGAGACGTGTGCGCCCAAATCGTCGAGAAACTGTGGGAAGGTGATTTTTATCGGACGAGTCTGGGTCATTTTGACTTCTTTTGGATGCGCGATTTTGGGACAGTCGCCGAATCCCTTGTCCACTTGGGCCACCAGGACAAGGTTCACCACACGCTGAGGTGGGCAATGCATCACTACCGTCGAGCCGGCACGACCACGCTGTGCATCGACAAGGCCGGTAATACCTTCAATGCGCCCGCCAAAAAGAGCGTCGATGCCTTACCGTGGCTGCTTCACTCCCTCGTCGTCAGCAATTATCCACTCAACAAAGCCGAGCATGCGTTTTTGCAAACGCGCCTGCGTCACTACACCAAGAAATTCCTTGATAGGAAAACCGGCATGCTACGGCCCGTTCGGTACGCCGAGATGCGCGACGCCGTCAACTACGACCGCAGCGCCTACAGTATCGCGCTCATCGGTCGCCTAGCGGCGTGTGCCGAAAAACTCAAACTCGACGCTTTTATCTTTCCGCCAGAGTTATACCAGAAAATATTGCTTGATAATTATTGGAATGGCGACTTCTTCAAAGCGGATCTCTCCAACGATGTATATAGCTCGGAATGTGCCCTGATACCATTTTTTCTACACGTCATTAACGATCCAGTCATGGCCGAAAAAACATTTGACTACATTGAGCGACGCGAGCTTAATCGGCCCTACCCGCTCAAATATAGCGAGCATCCCGATCGCTTCAACTACCGCTTAGGTATGGGGCCAACAATCATGCCAAACTATACCGGATCGACCATATGGACATGGCACGCAACGTTTTATCTGCATCTTCTCAAGCGCTACAAAAGCCAGGCTTACAATGCGCAGTACGCTCGCTTCGCCGAACTGATTGAGCGGCATGGTAATTACCCCGAACTCGTCAACCCAAACGGTTCATGGTACAAAGCCCCCTTCTATATGGCCGATCCTGGTATGGTGTGGGCAGCGCTCTTTCTCGAACTGCCAACAAAACTACACTATAACGCGGCGTTCGATGAGGAACTGGTCTTCAAACAAAGCCGACCCGCGCACCGTCAACTAGAGCCTGTTCTATAATCTAAAACTAGCACCCGATTGCAAGAGTGCTAGTTCAAATTTAGGTTGAGCATACCGCTCTTTAAGCAAGCGTTCGTCGGTTTCCGCCCCTAAGCGCTTTCCAGGCCCACAGTGCGACTACTGATCCCAGAAGAGCGACGACAAAGCTCCATAGATTGAAGCCCGTGATACCATCTATCCCGAATAGATTCATGATAAAACCGCCTATCATGGCGCCGATAATACCTACAACGATATTACCGAGCAGCCCCTGCTCTCTGTTTGTTCCGGCGATCATAGATGCGACCCACCCTGCTAGTCCTCCAAGTATTATCCAACTGATGATCCACATAAGGCACCTCCTTTGGTTATATTGTATATTCTATTATATCACTTACGTTTGGGGTCGAAAAGATGCCCCGCCGAGCTATCTCGGCGGGGCTGTGGCTACAGGAGCTCCACTACATCTCTATTTGGCTTTTTTCTCGTCAACGATTTCACCTTCGACTGGTTCGTCGTCTTTCTTGGCGTCGCCTTCAGTTGCTGGCGCTTCTTCTTTCGAGGCAGCTTCGTACATCTTGGCGCCGATTGGCATAATGACGTCGCTCAGTGCCTTGGCAGCGGCGGTCAGCTCTTCGGTGTCTTCGCTATCCTTATGCTTTTTGGCCTCTGTGATCGCATCGGTGATAACTTTTTTATCATCATCGCTAATCTTGTCTTTGAATTCATCAGGCATTTTTTCTGCTTGGTAAATCGCACTCTCAAGTCCATTGCGCGCATCAATCGCTTCGCGCTTTTTCTTGTCATCGTCGGCGTGCACTTCCGCATCCTTGGCGGCTTTTTCGATATCTTCTTTGGAAAGGTTGCCACTATCAGATATCGTAATACTTTGCTCTTTGCCAGTACCCTTGTCTTTGGCGGTCACGTTCAAGATACCGTTAGCATCGATATTAAAGGTTACTTCAATTTGTGGCACACCGCGAGGGGCTGGGGCGATACCATCAAGCGTAAAGCGTCCGAGTGATTTGTTGTCAGCGGCCAGTTCGCGCTCGCCCTGCGTCACATGAATTTCAACTTGCGGCTGACTATCAGCGGCGGTACTAAAGGTCTCCGACTTGCTCGTTGGAACAGTCGTATTACGCTCGATCACCTTAGTGGCAACGCCACCCATCGTTTCGATGCCAAGCGATAATGGCGTCACGTCAAGTAGTAGGACGTCTTTGACATCACCGGCCAATACACCACCTTGAATAGCTGCGCCAATAGCGACAACTTCGTCAGGATTCACACCCTTGAGTGGGTCTTTGCCAAAGATGGCTTTAACTTTTTCGACGACGATTGGCATACGGGTCATACCACCGACCAGGACGATTTCATCGATGTCGCTTGCCTTCAGGCCGGCGTCTTTGATGGCTTTTTCGACAGGATCGCTCAAGCGGTCGATTAGGTCCTTAACCAGCTCTTCCAACTTGCTGCGCGTCAACTTGTACTCGAAGTGCTTTGGGCCCTCGGCATCAGCGGTCAAGAATGGCAAGTTAATCGTTGTTTCGTTTGTCGTTGACAGCTCTTTTTTAGCTTTTTCAGCTTCGTCTTTAAGGCGTTGCATAGCGGCTTTGTCGCTTTTCAGGTCAATACCCTCATTGTTTTTAAAGACATCAAGGAAGTGATTGACGATACGGTTATCGAAGTCTTCGCCACCGAGGTGGGTATCACCGTGCGTTGATTTGACTTCAAACACACCATCACCAAGCTCAAGGACAGAGACGTCAAAGGTTCCTCCACCAAGGTCAAAGACGACAATCTTTTCGTCTTTTTTGCTATCAAGGCCATAGGCAAGAGCAGCGGCAGTCGGTTCGTTAATGATACGACGAACTTCAAGGCCAGCAATTTTACCAGCGTCTTTGGTTGCCTGGCGCTGAGAGTCATTAAAGTAGGCCGGAACGGTGATAATCGCTTCGGTGACTTTTTCGCCCAGAAAAGCTTCGGCATCAGCTTTGATTTTTGAAAGGATCATCGCCGAGACTTCTTCTGGAGAATAATCTTTGTCGCCGAGGGTAATCGCAACGCCATCGCCTTTTTTGATAATTTCATATGGCATAATGTCGTGGTCAGCCTGGACCTCTTTGTCGCTAAACTTACGACCAATCAGGCGCTTAACACCGTAAATAGTGTTTTTAGCGTTCGTCACGCGCTGACGCTGGGCAACTTGTCCAACAAGGCGTTCACCATTTTTGTTAATCGCAACAACTGATGGCGTCGTGCGGTTACCTTCGGCGTTCGCAATAATCTCTGGTTTACCAGCGACCATATATGCAACTGCGCTGTTGGTTGTACCGAGGTCGATCCCAATGATTTTTCCCATATTCGTTATAGCTCCTCTTTGTCTAAAAATTTCATGTCTATGCTTATAATATTAGCACTCTAGTGCCTAGATTGCCAATGTATTCATTATAAATAAATTAGCACTCTCATGTCAAGAGTGCTAATTTAGATTTTTTAATACCAGTGACGTTACACCGTGTGAGTGTGATATACAGTTCCGCACGACGCGCAATTTCCGTTGATTCGTCGGTTGAGACCACCAAGATTGGCTTGCTAGCCGCAGAACTGATATTGGCTGGTTGTGTCGGCTCAAAGGTAGCATCGTTAACCGCCTTGTCATTAATAAGACCAAGGTATTCCAAGCCATCAAGCACGCGCTCGCGAATAATACTGGAGCGTTCACCAATCGTGGCCGTAAAGACCAGGCAATCAATGCCACCCATGCTGGCGGCCATTTGACCGATCAGTTGTTGGATACGATAAACAAACAGTTTCAACGCCAGTTTGGCACGCTCGTCACCTTGCGCTTCGCTAGTCAGTAATTGACGAATATCGTTTGAGCTGCCGCTCACACCAAGCAGCCCGCTTTGCTTATTCAAATACTGCTCGAGACCATCATCAGTTAAATCAAGTTCGCGCTTAATCGCCAAGGCTGCAGCCACGTCAATAGAGCCACTCCGCGAAGCCATCATTAGTCCTTCAAGTGGCGTATAGCCCATGGTTGTGTCAACACTTTTACCGTCCATGACGGCCGTCAAACTACTGCCGCTACCGATGTGACAAATGACTGTTTTTGGCTTCAACGAGTCACTGCTCTGCAAGTAACGCACAACCGACTCAATCGATACGCCGTGATAGCCATAGCGTCGAATGTCATATTTTTCAGCCAAGGCAGGGTCAATAGCATAATTCCAGGCGTAATCTGGCAACGTGGCGTGAAACGCACTGTCGGAGACTGTCACAACAGGAATGCCGGGGAAGAAGTGCTCAAGATGCTTGATTTCTGCCAACACGGTCGTAATATGTAACGGCGCCTTTTGCTGGATTGCCTCAAGCGCAGTCTCAATAGCGGGCGTTACTAATTTATCGCTCATAAACTGACGGCTTGGTGCGACGACCCGGATACCAATCACGTCCATCTTGTCTGTTTCGCTAATCACCTGGTGTTCGTGCAACAGTGCTAAAACGTAGCGCGACACTGCACTTAGGTCTGCGTCGTCATACTTTTGGACGTGCTTTTCGCCTGCAAACTCAACTTTACTGATGACGCCACCGTCTTCAAACTCAAAATTAATACTTGCGCGCATTTTTCCACCAGCAAAGAGGGCATACTTGCGACTTGCACTGCCTGGGTTAACAACGAGCACCAATGATTCAGTTTCCATGCATCTATCTCCGGTAACTTAATACCATTTTATTTATTACAACTTTATATAATTTTAGCACGATATGTCGTGGCGGATGCGCCTGGGCCTGATTACTGGCGCGTTACTTTCACCATGGCGTGACGAATCGGTCGTTGGTTCAGTAGGTAGCCGGCTTGTAATTCCTCGGCGATCACCTCGGTATCACCAACCGCCTCGTCGTCAAATTGAATCGCCTCGTGTAATTCTGGGTTGAACGGCGTTCCAGCTTTAGCCTCGATCCGACGTACATCCAGTTTTTCAAGTGAGGTTTCGAGGTTCTTAACGAGTCCCGTTACTCCTTGAACCCAAGTATTGTCATGAAGTTCAGCTGGCGTATAAGCAATCGCTCGCTCAATATTATCAATCACTGGCAAAAGTTTTAGAATCGCACTCGCCTTGCCTGCCTCACGAGCAGCCAATTTGTCCGCTTCGACGCGCTTACGATAATTCTCAAAATCAGCGCGCGTTCGTTGTAAATCCTGCGTTAATTCATTCATCTTTTCTTCAAAAGCAAGCTCTTTTTTTGTCTTTTTAGCTTTATCTACCACTATAATACCTCCTCTAGCATAGCGCCGGCGTGACGAACCAAGCGCATAACTTTGGCATAACTTTGACGCGTCGAACCGAGCACGCCAATATAACTCCGATCACTGTACGGCGAACGAAAACGACTAATAATTAAACTGGCACCACTCGACTTACCAATCGGATTTTCTGATCCGATATACACATTGAGTGGCTCATTCGGCGCTGCTTCACGCAACCATGGCTCGAGGTTATCGAGCAGCCGAGCGACCGCCTGGACATGATTCCCCTGTGAAAATTCTGGCTGGGAAAATAGATTACCAATTCCACTAAGGTAAAGCTCGTCACCAATCGTGGCCAGACCCAAATTGTGCGTCAAGTCAACAAGGCTATCAACGGCGCTACGAATCGCCCGGTCAGCTCGGTCCGTTTGCGTTCCCACGCGGGCTTCAATCGCTCTCGCATTGCGATCGGGTAGGCTTGGCAGGCGCTCATTTTCGTGCGCTTCGGTCAACGTATTAACGTAAAAACGGTAACCGGCATCGGTTGGAACACGGCCAGCACTGGTGTGCGGTTGAGCAATCAACCCCATTTCTTCCAGTCGCGCCATTTCACTACGAACCGTGGCACTCGAGACCCCAAACAGCTTGGCGAGCATAACACTCCCAACTGGTGCGGCGATTTCGGCGTGTTGCTCGATAATTGCTGCTAGAATCTGCATTTGACGCTCTGTCATAAGGCTATTTTAACCCATGCTGGCACTCTTAGCAAGTGAGTGCTAGCGCTAGACTCGTGATCGCCAGTTTTGAAATTCACGCAAAATTAATTCACGTGTTTGGTCTGGATTATTGGCTCGTGTATCAACCACAAGATCGTAGTTTGAGATGTCATAAGGGTTAGCCGAGTACAGCCTTTGGTACTTACTAGCTTCGCCATCTAGGCGCACGCGTAGTAATTCTGCATACTCGATTGGGTCGCTAGGCACATGCTCGTTGTCGGTGCGCGTTGCGTCCATCGACGCGAGTATGCGCTCGGCGGCAGTATTTAGATCTAGATCCAAAAATACCTTAAAAGATTCAGGCATCCAGAACCACGCCATTCGCGAATCAATTACTCTCCGGTCTTCCGTACTACCTATCTCCTTGAGTCGAGCATCAACGGCGTGATCAATCTCTGACAGCCGTTCAGATATTAAATGCGCCTGCGTTAGTTCGATACCTCGTTCATTAACTATGCTTCGAAACAGGTCTCCCGATGAAAAGTGGGCATAGCCCAACTCTGAGGCTAGTGACTTAGAGGCCGTAGATTTGCCGCTTCCGGGTCGGCCCGCAATTGTAATGATATCTTTTTTCATATTCATGTATTTAACAGTTTAACATATACCAAAAACGTTACTTTTTATAAGTCAACTACCTTAAGGGCTAGTGAGCAGCGTGGTGCTTTCCAACACTGTTATATCTAGCGCCATACTTCCTGTCAAATATATCACCGCCCCAAAAACCAAGTGTAATAGCTACAGCCGTCAAATAAAGCGGGACGGGGGTGTCAAGCCAAGAGGAGCTAAGTGCATTTGTGACTATCTGCGTCACCGTTGGAGGGTTAGCTTGAGTACCATTCACCTGAACACTCGTGCTTACGACACTTTGACTGTCTTTTGCATCAACAAGGTGTACTTTTATATTGTAAATACCGGCACTAGCATATTGAAATTTAACCGTCTTATAGCCTGGTTTTGGAACACTAACTAGCGTGGCGTCTTTTGAGTCACCCCAGTCCATACGTAAGGCGTAAGGTGGCGATCCGCCCCAGACCAATAGACCCATCTTTTGACTTACCACTGGATCAAATATCCTAGGAACACACACTACCATGACGTGAGACTCGCCGCCGGCTTTGAGTTCAGCTGGAGCTGTATAGTTATCACAACTAGATACATTTGAATTGACACCACCCGTAACAGAAGGTTTATCTGAAAACATATCATTAGTCAGGCCAGTTATGATTGATGGGTTATCTGGCAATACGGGTCTTGGAATATCAATCACAGAAACTGTTAATTCTACTGATACGGTTACTGCGGCGGTTACAGGACCTGACTGATTAATATTGTCATAATTTTTTGCAGTCAGAATATTCTGTCCCGATGAAAGCTGGATTTCTAAGCTAAATACCCCAGCTGGGGTACACGACGTTGATCCTGCAAGCGAATCGTTATCAGATACAACTACAAAGCTACCTGGTTGGCAAGTTCCATTGACAGTCAGCTGCTTGATGTCTTTTAGCGTTACGCCCGTTAGAGGATACGTAATAGACGCCCCAACTGCTGGCGGAGCTCCACGAACGACTACTTCAATCGACACAGAACCAGCTGCAACTTGTTGCGTAGCCCATGCAATTTGCTGACCAATGTATATGAAAAAACCGGTGACAAGCAGCATGAACATCAACGAAAGATGAGAAGTGTGATGACGACTCAATACCTTACCGGTATGCTTATGTTCTACTAGCCTTAGATGCCTCAAAAATACAGACTTATGTCCTACCCGCTTTACGGGTTTCACGCGCGTCTTGCGTTTTATCACCCTCTTAGCTGTGTTTCTTGTTTTTGGCGCTATTTTCATTTTTCGCCTTTGCAATTATTCGCCTATTATATGACTTTACCATCCTCGATAGCGCATAAATCAAGGTTGTTATAACCAGTATAGCAACTAACAACAGCTTATACGGTATTACCCAAAAACTTGTAGTTGCCGTAATCGCCTGCCCCGTAAACCCATAGTCTAGTGTTAGATTGACGGTATAGTGACCCAAATAGAGTTACGGTAAGTAGTTATACTGTTTCACCTGTCCACAGAAGTATGTTCCTTGACGGAGGCGCTTATCAATTGTCGGTAGTCCGCAGGACATAAAGTCCGTATCAGCCCTAATAGTATCTACGTTCTGACCATAAGAGATAAAGCCTCCCGCCCCACTACTACTGCCCAAAACTCGATACTGCCAATGATATGCTCCGTCTGAAAGTCCGCTAACGGGTACAGACATATGGATCTCATTTTGTGGATTAAGATTTGTCCAGGTATTGCCTGTAAGGTCAAAGCTATAGGCATCGTTATAAAGCTGCGCCGCAATGCGACCGTTAACGACAATAAATCTGTTGCCAACAGGATCATACACACCACTCGATGACCGGCGGCAAGTGGGTGCAGTTATACTGGCACAGTCGTTCGGAAATGGCGTTGACCATGCGCCATTTGTCGTACTAAGATCAAGGACATCCAGGTCATTATAATGAGTCAAGCTCCCGGCATTATAACCACCGAACGATATCAATTTAGTACCCCCAGTCGTTGATAATGCGTATGCCATACTGCGCCTCACAGCTGGTGCGGTTCCAGTAGGCGTGAGCTGCGTCCACGCTGGCGAAGCCCCTAGACTAAGAGACCAGACATCATTATAATCCGTTGGTACGCTGTCAGTGCCTTTCTGACCCCCAAATATTACCATGCGATTATTTGGTTGATCGTATACTGCCGCACCAGCCCAACGAGCGCTCGGAGCAGTTCCCGATGGCGTTAATTGAGTCCAAGTGGGATTGGCACCCAAAGATAGTGACCATACATCATTATAATCTGTATTTCCTGTACTTTCATGACCTCCAAATATGACAAATGTATTGTCTACACTATCGTAAACGGCGACCCCTCCCCAGCGCACAGGAGGCGCGGTACCGCAAGATGTCGGACTACAAAGCTGCGTCCAGACCGGTTCTTTCGTTCCGTCTGACATATCGGCCACCCACGTATCGTTCAGATTGGAGTCGACATAGAGCCCGCCAAATACATACAGTTTTTTATTCGTACTATCTGCCGCAAATGACGGAGCCTCCCGCTCCAACGGAGCAGCGCCACCGGCCTGATACTGCGACGAGACGTTGCGCCATCTTGGAACTCGACCGTTTGGCACATCAAGCCGAAATGTCTCTGCAATGTGAATACCAAAATCATTCACCCCCGGTAACGAACCATTACCATATCCACCAAAAGCGTACATATATTTGTTCACAGGATCGTAGTACACCGCGCTTTGATCGCGGGCATTCATAACATTATTTGCAGCAATACCGCGCCAAAAAGTAGCAGCCCCACCCGAAGGTAAATACAATGCAGAAAGATCTTTTATTACCCCCGCGGTATTCTTAAGGCCAGCAAAAATTACCATTCGTTGGTTTTGAGGATCATAAACTGCCGTATGATAATAACGCGGCACGGGAACCGCACTATCTGGTGTCGCAGCCGACCACGTCGGTGTCGTATCAAGATTCGTAAGAATATCAACCGAGTTTAAATAAGTAGTATGCGCAGAATCGTAGCCCCCAAATAATACCATTTGCTTATTAACCGAATCGTATACCCACTTGCCACCATCTCGACGCGTAGGGCATGAAGTAGTACAGCCATCCGCAAACACCTGTGTCCAGGTATTAGTTGCGATGTTAAATTTCCACACATCGTTAAAATCGGCTCCAGTATACGTACCCCCGAACATCCATATGAGTTTATTTGTCGAATCGTAGTCCATTGCCTGGCCAGACCGAGCAGCCGGAGAACCAGAAGTAGGAGTGACAAGTGCCCATGTCGGTGTTACTCCAAGCGAAAGTTTCCATGTGTCGTTCTGATAAGTGCCGTTTGTTCCTCCAAAGGCAACAAGTTGATTCCCTACAGGATCATAAATCATCCTTCCGCCTCGACGGACTGAAGGCGCTGGCACCGAGCGGGTTACGAGGTGCCATAGCACCTTCCGTGAAAGTACCACAGGCTGAAGTGCTACAGGTGGCAGTCGCAGGAGTTGGTAGTTCGATTTCAAAGTAGATAGGACTAGCACTGGTAAAGAGACTTGGACTGAGAGCTGTGACATCACCAAGCTGAACTGAGAATAGTCCATTTGTGACTTGGACACGGTTGGTGGTTTCACGGGTTTCTGTCCAGAGCTGAGTACCAGAAGTCAGAGCATCAAAGAGACGGAATTTCATGTTGTAGAGACCATCGGCCATGATCGTTCCAGAGCTGTCCGTCAGGCGGCCTTGGAGGTTCATTTTGTAGGGGATGGTTTGGGAAGCGTAAGTAGGCTGGAAAAACGCAAAATAGACCACTGTAGCGGCCAATAAGGAACTTATAACAATATGCCAAGGATATCGGAGATGCCGAAAACCGGACCTCCTACCCCTGTGAAAATATCTCACTTTTTGCCTCATTTTTTTGTTTCTGCGAGCCGGTCTCAAATCGGCTTTTGCTGTATCTAAAAGTATAAGACCCTAAATATTAAAGTACAAGCATTTTACTAGATTGCACCATCTTGTCATCTCATTTGAATAACGCTGCCGTAGAACTGAATATTTTTCAGCGAGCTATTCTTATAGGCATAGAAGCCCACGCTTAATGGTTTCAACCTCAGGAAGTTCTGGCATTCTTTTTATTATAGGCTATCCTAAGCCAGGACAACTACTGACCAATCTTTGTGTTGCCGTTAATAGTACTATTGCCATTAATAATGATGCCGTTTTGGGTGTTTGAGGCTGTCGTAAAAATCGAGATAGATGAAACCGGGCTAAACGTGTTAGTGCCACCAGGATCAATGGCATAGGCTCGCCACCAGTACTGCGTATTGGCAGACAAAGCGGTAGCTTGGTAAGTGTGGATAGCCATCTGGCCGCTCGAGTAAGCCGTTGCACTTTGTTGGCTCTGGCTCGCCCACCCAGTCTGAGAGCTTGTTTGGTCAATAGTGCGTACGATGGATGAACAGTCGCTGGTAGAACAAATATCAATTTTGTATCTGAGGTAATCACCGTCAGGATCAACAGAGTTAAGTCGTAATTCTGGTGTCGTCGACACGCCTGTTTGACCAGCGGACGGCTGAGTCAGGGTCGGAGCCGGTGGTATCTGATTGGTAGTGAATAACTGAGTAGCCGAATAACTACCAAAGGCGTTACTCCCTCCCGGGTCGATTGCTGCTGCTTTCCAGCAGTAGGTGGTACCAGCTGTCAAGGCCGTGGTTTGGTAAGTGTGGGAAGCCAGTGTTGAGGCACCCAGGGTAGTGCCCATAACATAGGCTGTGCTGGTCTGGGCATCCTGACCGCTCCAACCGGTTTGAGAACTGGTCTGGTCGATTGTCCGCACTAGAGTACTGCAGTTGCTTTGGTAAACTTCAATTTTATATCGGGCATAAATATCGGCCGTATCGGTAGTTTTAAGCTGAAATAGTGGTGTCAGACTGACCGAAACTGCCCCGCTGGTCGGTACTGACAAGGTAGGTGCGTATGGCGACACCGCAGTGTAATTGACGGTGATATCGGTCACAGTACTGGTACCACCACAGCTCTGGTCGTTGAGAGTAATGACGACTCTGACATAGCGTTTTGCGGTTTGCCCAGTCAGGGTGTAAGTCGTGCCAGCAACGGCATCTGGCAACAAGGTATTGAGTGAACCAAATATACCGTCACTACCAGCCGTGGCATATTGGATTTCTTCGCCGCATTTAGCCGTACCATTATATTGAATAGAATCAACACTACCCGCCACACTGCCAATGTCCACAGTCCGTTCGTAGTGAGCGACTTGGGCCGGACTCTGCATAGACAGGTGTTGAATGTCGTTTTGCATAGCTCCGTTATAACCTCCGACCACGTACAAATAGCCGTTATACACAGCTGAAGCATGGCTATCACGAGCAGTAGTAAAGGCTGCTGTTTGTTGGACGCAGGTGCCGACCGAGCCATCGGAGTTTATCGGGCAATGTTGGATATCGTCCTGATCGGCAGTACCACTATAACCCCCAAGTATGTAGAGGTAGCCATTATAGGCGACCGAGGTATGACTATCACGAGCGGGAGTAAAGGCTGCTGTTTGTTGAACGCAGGTGCCGACACTACCGTCGCTGTTTATCGGGCAATGTTGGATATCGTTTTGCCATGTACCGGCATTACCCCCAACGACATATAGATATCCGTTATAAGCAGCTGTGGTGAGACCGTCACGAGCGCCAGTAAAGGCTGCTGTTTGTT
>JGI24143J45723_1000721_pt1 | contig 16733 bp, 11 predicted proteins | sample BarGraIncu00432A_FD_45723 | JGI IMG/M metagenome (IMG submission 45723) | reverse complement strand
CCCTGTAAGATGGACCACCCTTTTCTCGCCCTCTCTGCCTTCGACCTGGAAATCTCCGACCTGGAGAAGACCTTCCATACCCGCCGCTTCATGAAACAAACCGCCACCCTGAAGGAGATCGTGCAGGTGCTGCGCAGCACCTACTGCGGCTCCACCGGCGTCGAGTTCATGTATATCCAGGACCCGGCTGAGCGGCAGTGGCTCATCGACCGCATGGAGCCCTCCTGTAACCGGGGGGACTTCAGCCGCGAGGAGCGTCTCACCATCCTGCGCAAGCTGAAGGAGGCCGCCTTCTTCGAGCGCCAGCTGCAGAAGAAATTCCCCGGCCAGACCCGGTTCTCGCTGGAGGGGGGTGACGTGCTGATCCCGCTTTTGGACACCGTCGTCAGGAAGGCCGCGGATCTCGGGGTGAGCGACATCGTGTTCGGCATGCCGCATCGCGGGCGTCTCAACGTATTGGTGAACATCTTCGGCATGCCGCATGAGAACATGTTCGCCGAGTTCTCGGACAACGCCGAGTACGGCGTGGTCGGCGAGGGGGACGTGAAGTACCACAAGGGGTTCTCCTCGGACCTCACCCTGCCCGGGGAGCGTTCCATCCATCTGACCCTCACCGCCAACCCGAGCCACCTGGAAGCGATCGACCCGGTCGTGGAAGGTAAATGCCGGGCCCGCCAGGACCGCATGGGCGCAGACGGCGAGGCGAAGGTGTTGCCGCTCCTCATCCACGGCGACGCGGCCTTCGCCGGTCAGGGTGTGGTGGCGGAAACACTCAATCTTTCCCAGCTTGAGGGGTACCGGACCGGCGGCACGCTGCACATCGTGGTGAATAACCAGATAGGGTTCACCACCGCGCCGGCGGACGCCCGGTCCAGCCTGTATGCCACCGACGTGGCGAAGCTGGTGCGGGCCCCGGTCTTTCATGTCTATGGTGACGACCCCGAGGCAGTACTGCATGCGGCGGAACTGGCGCTCAGCTACCGGGACAACTTCAAAAAAGACGTGGTGCTGGAGGTTATCTGCTACCGCAGGCACGGGCACAACGAAGGGGACGAGCCGTATTTCACTCAGCCGCTCATGTACGAGCAGATCAAACTGCGCCCGCAGCTGCACGCCATTTACCAGGCGGAGCTCCTCAGTGAGGGGTTCAGCGAGGCGGAACTGAAGGCGATCGACGCCGAGGTCGCAGCGCAGGGGCAAAGCGCCACCGAAAGAAACGCGGTCACTATGGAATCGTCGTTCCTGGCGCGCTGGAGCGGGATGAAGCCCGGCCAGCCCAAGGAGCATGTGTCGACCGAGGTCGCCGCGGTAACTTTGCAGGAGCTCTCGGACAAGCTCTGCATCATCCCCAAGGGATTCAACGCGCATCCCAAGGTCGCAACACTGCTTGCCAAGCGTCGCGACGCAGTTGCCAAGGGGGGGCCGCTCGACTGGGGCTGCGTCGAGACGCTCGCCTTTGCGACGCTGCTGCATCAGGGGTTCCCCATCCGGCTCTCCGGCCAGGACGTGCGGCGCGGAACTTTCAGCCACCGGCACGCGGTGCTCAATGATCAGGTCGACGGGAGCACCTATCTGCCGCTGCGCTCGGTCGCCAATGACGGAGCGGTCTTCAACGCTTTCGACTCCATGCTTGCCGAATACTCCGTGCTCGGTTTCGATTACGGCTACTCCCTGGAGGCGCCGGATGCGCTCACCATCTGGGAGGCCCAGTACGGCGACTTTGTCAACGGTGCCCAGGTGATTCTGGACCAGTTTCTCGCCAGCGGCGAGGCGAAGTGGGAGCGCTGCAGCGGCCTCGTGCTGATGCTTCCCCACGGTTACGAGGGGCAGGGGGCCGAGCACTCCAGTGCCCGTATTGAACGCTTCCTGGCGCTGGCGGCGGCCGAGAACCTGCAGATCGTTTATCCGAGCACCCCGGCCCAGCTCTTTCATGTGCTGAGAAGGCAACTGCTGCTGAAATTCCGCAAGCCTCTGGTGCTTTTCACCCCGAAGAGCCTGCTGCGGCATCCGCTGTGCGTTTCCAGCCTGGATGACCTTTCCAGGGGAGCCTTCCATGAGGTGATAGCCGACCCCGCCGACAGCGAGGTGCAGCAGGTGCTGATCTGCACCGGAAAGATCTATTACGATCTTTCCGAGCGGATCCAAAGGGACCAGGTGAAATGGACTGCGCTGGTGCGGGTGGAGCAGCTGTACCCGTTGGCCGTCGACCAACTGAAGGACGCGCTCGGGAAGTATCCAGCCGGCACGCGTTTTAGCTGGGTTCAGGAGGAGCCGCGCAACATGGGAGCCTGGCGTTCGATCAGGAACCCGCTTGCCGAGCTTTTGGGGGCGGAGCCGCGCTACGTGGGGCGCCCCGATGCCGCAGCACCCGCATCCGGTTCGCACCGTCTGGACCGGGTGGAACAGGAGCGTATCGTGGCCGAGGCGCTGCAGATCCCGTAAGGTAACGGCAACCGTAGGTGGGAACCCGGAAGGATGCGCCGCCAGTCGGGCGCTGACCGTCAAGCTGGAGCACGTCCTTGGAACCCCTCGCCCCGCGGGAGAGGGGCAGGGGTGAGGAAGGTGCCACGAAGCGGCAACGTCGCTGGTCACCGGCCTGGAACCTATCCATTTTTTTCTCAATTGAATTTATGCATCGCTATTATCCGTAGGGGGAAGCGTTATGGAAATAAAAGTACCGGCTGTCGGTGAATCCGTGTTCGAAGCGCTCATCGCGAGATGGCTGAAAAGTAATGGCGAGCACGTGGAGCTTGATGAACCGCTTTGTGAAATCGAGACCGACAAGGTAACCCTGGAGGTCAACGCTGAGGCAGCCGGGGTGCTCTCCATTTCCGTCCAGGAGGGGGAAACCGTAAAGATCGGTGCGGTCATCGGTGCCATCGACGAGCAGGGAGCCGTGGCAGCGCCGGCGGCCGAAACCGCCCCGCAAGCAGAGCCCGTGCCGGCGGCACCGGCAGGACCAGCGCCGCCCATGTCTCCCTCGGGGCGCAAGCTCGCCCGTGAAATGGGAGTCGAGCCGAGTGACCTTAAGGGAAGTGGCCGCGGCGGTCGGCTGACCAATGAAGACCTGCTGCAGGCGGAACCGGCCAAACCGGCGGCTGCCGCAGCGCAGCCCACGCCGGCACCACCGGAGCCCTCCGCACCGGCTCAGGAGGAGAAGCCCGCTTCGGAAAAAACTGCTGCAACTGCCGGAGAACTGGCCCAGGCTAAGGGTGGGGCAGAGCGTGTCACCCGCAAAGCCATGTCCCCGATTCGTAAGCGGATTGCCCAGCGCCTGGTCTCGGTGCGCCAGAATACCGCCATGCTCACCAGCTTCAACGAGGCGGACATGAGCCAAATCATGTTGCTGCGCAAAAAACACGGCGATTTCTTCCTGAAGCGCCACGGGGTTAAGCTCGGATTCATGTCGCTCTTCGTGCGCGCCTGTTGCGCCGCGTTAAAGGAATTTCCCGAGGTGAACGCGAGCATCGAGGGGGACGACATCGTCTACCACAACTTTTGCGACATAGGCGTCGCCGTCGGGGGCGAAAAAGGGCTGGTGGTCCCGGTACTGCGCAGTGCCGAGACTATGACCCTTGCCGGGATCGAGCAGGCCATCGCGGGTTTCGGAGAAAAGGTGCGCACTAACCGCCTGGCTCTCAGCGACCTGGAGGGAGGAACCTTCACCATATCCAACGGCGGGGTCTACGGATCGCTGCTTTCCACGCCTATCCTGAACCCGCCGCAAAGCGGGGTGCTCGGGATGCACTCGATTCAGGAGCGCGCCGTCGTGCGTGACGGCGTCATCGTGATCCGCCCCATGATGTACCTGGCGCTTTCCTACGATCACCGGATCGTGGACGGCAAGGGAGCCGTGAGCTTTCTGAAGCGCGTGAAGGAGTACCTCGAGGAACCGGAGGAGATGCTTCTCGAGGGCTAAACCTAAAGGCATATCGAAACACAGAGTCACAGAGGACACAGAGAAAATCACCAGGCAAATCCGGGTAAAAAACTGCCACTACTGATGGTGGGATGCCGTATTTAGTATCTTGAATTCAAACATTCGGATTATGACTGTTTTTCTCAGTGTCCTCTGTGGCTCTGTGTTTCAATTGCTTTTAGCTTCTTAAACGCAAACCTAAAAATGGGGGTTCAAGGCAATGTCTGAAGAGATTTTCGACTTAATCGTTATCGGCGCGGGACCCGGCGGATACGTGGCAGCGATACGGGGAGCACAGCTCGGCATGAAGGTCGCCGTGGTGGAAAAACGCGAGGCGCTCGGTGGGGTCTGCCTGAACGAGGGGTGTATCCCGAGTAAGGCCCTGCTCGACTCGAGCGAGCTCTTCCACCTCGCCCGGCACCGCTTCGCGGGGCACGGCATTGAGATCCCGGCGCCGACCCTGAACCTCGGCACCATGATGGCACGCAAGGATGACGTCGTGAAGAAGCTGACCGACGGCATCGCCTATCTTTTCAAGAAAAACAAGATTACCAGCGTTCCCGGCGTGGCGAAGCTGATCGGAGCGGCTGCGGACGGATCGCACCAGGTCCAGGTGAGCGGCGCCGCACCGGTGACGCTCCTCGGGAAAAAGCTGCTGCTTGCCACCGGAAGCGAGGCCGTGCAGTTACCGGGACTCACCTTCGACGGCGTCGACGTGGTGAGCGCACGGGAGGCGCTGAGCTTTGATGCGGTCCCGGAGCATCTGCTCGTCGTTGGGGGCGGTTACATCGGGCTCGAACTCGGCTCGGTCTGGCTCCGGCTCGGGGCCAAGGTGACCGTCGCCGAGATGCTGCCGCGCCTGGTGGCCGGCTCCGACGGGCAGATCGCCGATGCGCTGATGCGCACCCTCAAGAAGCAGGGGATGAGCTTTCTCATGGGCGCCAAGGTAGCCGGGGTCGAGAAGCGCGACGGCCGATTGCTGGCGCGGGTGGAAATCGAGGGGGGCGTGCAGGAGATCGTCTGCGATAAGGTCCTGGTGGCGGTCGGCCGCCGTCCGCTCACCGCGGGGCTTGGCCTGGAAGAGCTCGGTGTGAAGACCGAGGCGGGGCGGGTTGTCGTCGATGCCGATTACCAGACCAGCGTCCCCGGGATCTACGCCATCGGCGACCTGATCGCGGGGCCGATGCTGGCCCACAAGGCGATGGAGGAGGGGGCGGTCTGTCTGGAGCGGATGCAGGGAGAGCCGAGCCTCGTCGATTATGGCTGCATCCCGGGGGTGTGCTACACCTGGCCTGAGGCCGCCTCGGTGGGGAAAACCGAGGAAGCGCTCAAGGAGGAGGGTATCTCCTACAAGTCGGGCAAATTCAACTTCATGGGGAACGGTCGGGCCCGCTGCATGGATGAAACCGAGGGATTCGTGAAGGTGCTCGCCGAAAGCGAGACCGGGCGCGTGCTCGGCATCCACATCCTCGGACCGCGCGCCTCCGATATGATTGCCGAGGCGGTGACCGTCATGAGTTTCGGCGGCAGCGCGGAGGACATCGCTCTCACCATTCACGCCCACCCGACCCTCTCGGAGGCGATGAAGGAGGCCGCCCTTGACGTCGACAAAAGGGCTATCCACGGTTGAGTATCACGCTAGATTCTGAAGGGTAGGCAGGTATGAAGGGGATTTGGGGATACGGCAGACGACTTTTTTGTCCTGCTCCCTGCATCCCCTTTATTCATGCTAAACTATGTGTGTGACTTTTAATTTTGAAGCGGAGCGCAGGCCGTCCGCGCCAGGAAACCAGGGGTGCCCCAATAATGGTGATCAGGGATCTGGGTCTCATCGGTTATTCCGAGGCCCTTGAAATACAGCAGCAATTGGTCTCGGAGGTCAGGGACGGCGGGCCGGAAACCCTGCTGCTGTTGGAACATCACGCCGTGTACACGGTTGGCGCCGGCGGCGACCTCGCCAACGTGCTCGACCCCGCTGTCAGCGCGTTGCGGGTGAACCGGGGGGGGGACGTCACCTATCACGGACCGGGCCAGCTGGTCGGCTACCCGATTCTCGACCTGGCGGGACGCGGCCGGGACCTGCACCGCTACCTGCGCTTTCTGGAGGATTTCCTGGTGCAGCTCTGCGGCGCATTCGAGGTGACAGGCTACCCCGTCAAGGGCCGGACCGGAGTCTGGACCAATGAGGGCAAGCTGGCGGCCATCGGGGTCGGGGTACGGCGCTGGGTGTCGATGCACGGCTTCTGCCTGAATGTCGCTGCGGACACCTCGGCCTTCGATCGCATCAACCCGTGCGGCATGGCCCAGTGCCGGATCACCTCCCTGGCCCGGGAACGGGGCAGGGACCTCCCCATGCAGCTGGTAAAGGAGCTGGTTCGCGCTCGCTTCGAAGCTTCCCTGGAGCAGCAGCTCCCCCGCCAGTAAATCCCTTTATTTTCGGCTTTTGCGGCAAACTCGGCAGTTTTTTCAAGGAGGCTCGCATGTCTGATGCAGATTGCAAGGTCCCTGTAAAGAAACTCCGGTGGGTGTGCGACCCCGCCTTTTTCGGATTTCAATCGACCGATGAGATCGCCATTTTGGAGGGGAGCATCGGGCAACAGCGGGCGCTTGCCGCCATCGATTTTGGGCTTGGCATGGCCAACAACGGCTTCAACCTTTATCTGGCCGGTGAACCCGGCACCGGGAGGAGCTCGACCATCTGCAGCATCCTGAAAAGGCGGGCCCGGGAGGGGGACCCGCCCAGCGACTGGTGCTACGTACACAACTTCGCCGCACCCGACGCGCCAATGGCGCTTTCGCTTCCCGCGGGGAAGGGGGCCGAGCTGGCGGCCGACATGCGCGAGCTGCTTGATTACGTACGGGCCAACATACCGAGCGCCCTGGAAAGCAAGGAGTACGAAACCAACCGGGTCTCCATCGTCGAAGAGTTCCAGGAGAAAAACGGCGAGATCTTCTCCGCCCTGGAGAAGGAGGCGGGGGAGCAGGGGTTCGCCCTGCAGCGCACTGTTTCCGGCCTGGTGGTCGTCCCCCAAAAGGAGGGGCGCAACTTCACCCAGGAGGAGTACGATGCCTTGGAGGGGGTGGAGCGCGACCGAATCGACGCCCTCGGCAGGGAGCTGACCGAAAAGCTCAATGATGCGCTGCGCCAGGTCCGCGAGAACGAGAAGGCGCTACGAGACGCCCTGGCCCAACTGGACCGCGAACTGGGACTCTCGGCGGTCGGCCACCACCTGAACCCTCTTAAGGAGAAATACGCCGGCTTCCAGAAGATTCTAAGCTTCCTGGAAAGCGTGCAGGAAGATCTCCTGCTGAACCTGGAGGACTTCAAACCCCAGGCGGCCCCCCCCCAGATCTCCGGGCTGCACCTCCCGAAGCAGGAGCCGACCTTCGAGCGCTACGAGGTGAACGTCTTCGTAGAGAACAGTCCTGATAACGGCGCCCCGATTGTCTTTGAAACCAACCCGACCTACAACAACCTTTTCGGCAGAATCGAAAACGTCATGCAGATGGGGGGGGTGGCGACCACCAACTTCACCCTGATCAAGCCGGGCGCGCTGCACCGGGCCAACGGCGGGTACCTGATCGTGGACGCCCGCGAGGTGCTGATCAACCCCTTTGCCTGGGAATCGCTAAAGCGCTGCATCAGGAACTCGGAGATCAAGATCGAGGACGTGCTCGAGCAGTACCGCTTCATGACCGTCGTATCGCTGAAGCCCGAGCCGATCCCCCTGCACGCGAAGATCATCATGATCGGCTCCTTCATGATCTATTACCTCCTTTTCTACCTGGAGCCGGATTACCGAAAGTTCTTCAAGGTAAAGGCCGACTTTGATTCCAAGATCGAGCGCACTCCGAAAATCATGCAGGACTACGCGCTCTTTGTCGCCGGCCACTGCCGCAAGGAGGGATTGCTCCACTTTGACGCCAGCGGGGTAGCTGCGCTAGTTGAGCACGCAGCGCGCCTGGTCGAGGACCAGGAGCGGCTCTCCGCCCAGTTCATGGAACTCTCTGACCTGATCCGCGAGGCGAGTTACTGGGCGGCACTGGGCGGCGCGCAGCTGGTGGACCGGGCCTGGGTCAACAAGGCGGTACAGGAAAAGACCTACCGCAGCAATCGGATTGAGGAGCGCATGCAGCAATACCTGGCTGACGGTACCATCCTTTGTGACACCCAGGGGAGCGTAACGGGGCAAATTAACGGGCTTTCCGTCATGACGCTGGCCGACTACACCTTTGGCCGCCCCTCCCGCGTCACCGCCCAGGTTTCGCTCGGGCGGGCCGGCATGGTGAACATCGAACGGGAAGTGAAGCTTTCCGGACCGATCCACGACAAGGGAGTGCTGATCCTGACCGGCTACCTCGGTGGGAAGTTTGCCCGGGAGAAGCCGCTCTCCTTTTCCGCGTCCATCTGTTTCGAACAGTCCTATGAAGGAGTAGAGGGGGACAGCGCCTCCTCCACCGAACTCTACTGTCTGCTCTCCGCACTGTCCGGGCTTCAGGTGCGGCAGGGGATAGCGGTTACCGGAAGTGTGAACCAGCACGGTATGGTGCAGCCAATCGGCGGGGTTAATTACAAGGTTGAGGGGTTCTATGCCGTCTGCAAGGCCAAGGGGCTGACCGGCGACCAGGGGGTAATGATCCCCAAGTTGAACGAGCGCAACCTCATGTTGAGCGACGAGGTGGTGGAAGCGGTGCAGGCGGGGCGCTTTCACATCTGGAGCGTCACCGATGTGGATCAGGGGATCGAAATTCTGACCGGTGTACCGGCAGGCAAGCAGGCCGAGGATGGCAGCTATCCGGAGGGAAGTGTGAACTTCCGGGTAAACCAGAGGCTAAATGCGATGGTGGAGAGTATGCGGCACTTCTCGCGGTCGCCGGATAAAAACGATGCGAAAAATGGAGCGAAAAATAATGCAAAGGGAGAAGAAGGAAATGAGGAGTGATGGGTGAGGGGCGAGGCGCTAGAGCGCTAGAGCGCTAGGCTGGTGCGCGGGGTGAGCTAACTTGTACCAATTCTGCGGGGAATATGATAAACAGAGGTAACTGAAATCGACTTTTTCCCACGTACACCTCGGCCGGGTAAGGTTGCTGATCACTACTTTTCATTGGGCCGCACCTCGCGGCCTTTTTCATGTTATCGGGTGACCTGAAATGGCTTTGGCAAGACACTGTTATCTGATCGTGAACCCCACCTCGGGAAGCTATTCCCAAAACAAAATAGAGCAGGTCATGGCCTCCCTGAGGCGGGACGGTCTGGACCCCGAACTGCTCCTCACCGGAACTGCACAGGATGCGACCCTTTTCGCCGCGCGCATCTGTGCCGAGGCTAGCGATCCTTTGCTGTTGGTTGCGGGGGGGGACGGTACGGTGAACGGGGTGCTGAACGGCCTGGTCCCCGGCGCAGCGACTCTGGGGGTAATTCCGCTGGGCACTTCGAACGTACTGGCGCGGGAACTGAAGATTGGCTCGCTCGACGACGCTCTGGCCAGGGTGGCGAAGGGGGCCTCACGCCCGATCTCCATCGGAGAACTTGAGTGTGTCGGGGAAAAGAGGCGCTTTCTGCTGATGGCCGGCGTCGGCGTGGACGGCGCCGTCGTTCATGCGGTGCGCTTGGGTGAGAAGAAGCTGATCGGTAAGGGTGCCTACCTCCTCTCGGCCCTGCGGGTCCTTGCCAAATGGGACCGCGGCGAACTGCGGGTAACCGGCGGCGGCAGGAGTCTGGCCTGCCACAGCGTCATCGTATGCAACGCCGCTCGCTACGGCGGGAATTTCCTGCTGGCGCCCCAGGGAGACCTTTTTAGCCCTGGCTTCCAGGTGCTTTGCATCAAGGGAGGGCGCTTCACCTATCTGGGGCTCGCCCTGCTCCTCGGCTTGAACCGGGTTGCTGAAAGCGGCTCGATCACCACTTTTCACGCCAGCGAGCTTGAAATCGCTGGGAACAAGGCGGTGCAGATTGACGGGGACTATTTCGGTTTGGCTCCGCTCAAGCTCAGGTCCCTTCCGGACTTCGTGCGACTCATTTCCTAAGCACCCTTGCTGCGGAGCACTTCAGAACGGTTCCGGCTGATTTCTGGCTTGACAAACTGCCATGAGTGTTGGATTAATGAGCCTAGTGGCAGGTGTCGTGAAAGTAGCACGGTCGTGAACACTGCGCGACTGGACCTTTGCAGTAAAGGGAGTGGCTCGCCGTGGCTAAACCTAAGATCCTGCTGGTGGATGACACCAGGCTGGTACTGGAATTGGAGAAGAGCTTCCTGAAGCTTTCGCACCTTGAGGTGCTGACTGCGATGAACGGAGCCGAGGCGCTGGAACTGATTAGGAAGGACCCTCCCGATCTCATCTTCATGGACATGAACATGCCCGTTATGGACGGGATTACCTGTTGCACCCAGTTAAAGGCCGATCCCTTCCTCTGCTCCATTCCGGTCATCATGCTGACTACGGCGGGCCGCGAGGGAGACCGGGAGCGCGCCAGCCAAGCCGGCTGCGACGACTTCCTGACCAAACCGATCGACCGCCGCGAATTCCTTGAGAAGGCACGCCAGTACACCGACGCCGTAGACCGCAGAGACCTGCGGATTCCCTGCCAATTCCCTGTCGTCTTTCTTTTGGGTCACACCCCGATCGGAGCCCAGGTCATGGATATCGGGGATGGGGGGCTCTTTCTGGCCAGCCATGAGCCGGTACGTCGGGACACGCTGGTCAGGCTGGCGCTCTATCTCCCCGAGGGAAAGCCAGTGCTTCGGGAGTTTGGGGGGAGAATCGCCTGGCTCAATGAGGATGGCAAGCGGGTGAATCTGACGTTGCCGACCGGTTTTGGTGTGGAGTTCCTGGACTTGGATGAGACTGAGCGCAGTGCGCTGAAGCATCTGGTGGATAGTGAAATGCAGAACGGCGCGGCGTAGGGTGTTAGAACCTTGATCTCAGCAGAACCAGTTTAAACCAGACCCAGACCAGCGCCGCAGCGGTCAGGTTCGCTGGCGCGTTGTTCAGCAGACGCGCCAGGTAGCGGTCGTGCCAGACAAGCAATTTCCCACCCTTTCCTCGTTGCACCCCTCCCATTAACATATCGAAAAAAAACGGAATCTGCCAGGCGTTGCCCCGCACGTAGCTTCCTGTCGCATACCAAAAACGCTTCCTTTCAGCACCTGGCAGCGCGGCGATCCATTGTCTGATGTGGGAGAAATAAGGCTGGAGTTGCAGCCCCTGCGCAGCATGCTGACTTTGGTAGCAACCTTTCAGTTCTTCGATCAGTCCGAAGCGACCCAGGTCGGCAAGATTGGTCAAAATGGCGTTCAGGGTCTGGCGTGGCAGCAGTCCCTCGCTCAAGAAGCGGCGCGGGGAGGTCTGGATACCAGAGGGGAGGAGCAGCCAGCGCCCGTTTTGCCTGACCTGCTCGGCAAAGAAGGTGTCTTCCATGAGCGGCAGGGTGGTGTCAAAAGGGCCGACTTGATAGAAGTAATCGGCGCTCATCAAAAAGCCCTGGTCGCCATGGGTGCATCCCGGACGGTCCAGGGCCGCCTTGGCGCCGTAGCAGCGGTAGGGAAAGGGGATCGACTTCTCGAAGTGAAATTCCAGGGCGAAGTGGCCGGCGACCCCGGAGGTTTCCTCCCCGGCGGCGGCTGACAGTGCATCGAGGGCCTTGCGAAAGGCGAGCGGGTCGGGAAAGTTGGAGTCGATATGCAGGAAGAGGAGCGTAGCCGCACCAGCCGCGCCGGCACCACGGTTTAGTTGGCCGGCCCTGCCGCGCGTCCCTTTTATGACTTGGAGCGGGAAGGGGAGCCCATCCCGGCAGCGTATTGCCTGGGCGACGCTGCCGTCGCCCGAACCACCATCCGAAAGGATCAGTTCCATCCGGACTCCCTGCTGACGGGCCATGCCGGCCAGAAACGGAGCGATGTTCGCCTCTTCGTTGTAGACCGGCACGACTACCGAGAGTTCGGGTTGTTCCTCATAGGACAAGGCTATCCGCCTTCTCGACCAGGTTCGGCAGGTCCGGTTTGGTCAGGATGTCGCTGGCACCGAGGTTTTTCCACTTCGCCTTGTTGTCTTCACTCGCCAGTGAGGAGAAGATGACCACAGGAACAGGGTCCAGCGTCGCTTCCTTCCTGATCAGGGAGGTCAGGTGTAGCCCGTCCATGCGCGGCATCTCGATGTCAGTAATGATGAGATTAAGCAGGTCCTCGATCCCCTTGTCGTTTTCTTTGCATTTTGCCAGCATGCCGTTCACCAGGTCCCAGGCCTCCTCTCCGTTTTCTGCTTCCACCACATGATATCCCGCCTCGCGCAGCGACCCGCAGATGGTGTGGCGGATGAATTTGGAATCGTCGGCGACCAGGATCGTCTTCGCCCCGCGGTTTATCGTGGAGTGTGCCAGCATCAGCTCCTGGGTCGGGGTGGAAAGCGCCTCGCCGGAGGAGAGCTCACCTATGATCTTTTCGAAGTCGAGAATCAGTATGATGCGGTCCTCCATCTTGACGACACCGGTGATGTTGGCGTCATGGATCGCCTTGACTGGCGGCTCCACGTTTTCCCAGGAGATCCGGTAAATGCGGGATACCGAGTGAACCAGAATCCCCACGATAATCCTGTTGAACTCGAGGACGATCACGCGGTCAGCCAGGAGGCCTTCGGTGTTTTTATTGAGGGCCCGGGACAGGTCGATGAGCGTGATAACCTGGTCGCGCAGTTTTATCATGCCGCTGATGGCGGCGTGGGCGTTGACAACCTTGCGCAGATTAGGGAGCCGGATGATTTCACGGACCTTCGCCACGTTGACGCCGAAAAAGCAGGGGATGACGTTTCCCTTACTGTCGCACTCGTCGATCCTGAATTCCACGATTTCCAGTTCGTTGGTGCCGCTTTCTAAAAGTATCTTGTTGTTCGCTTCCATATCTCGCCCCCGTCCCAAGCCGTATTTGCCGATCAGTTCTAATCACATCGGCGGTTCCCGCCAAAACATGAGGCAAATATCGGGTTGCAACGGACCTTGTCCCCGCTATGGAACAGGGGGGAAGCCGAACGTTAGAGAGGCAGGGGGGNGTTTTGGCCGGGCTCAATACCCCCCTGTCTTGCTACGCGAGCCCTCCCCCCTGTGGCAGGGGGGACCAGGCAACACCAGTCCCTAACTCGACGGCAGTGCGACCGTTCCCACGCACCCAGCGCTACTCGCGCCGCACGTCGACCCGGTTGTCATAGAAGGTGCTCCCCTCACCTTCGTCGGTAAGACGCTGCGAGGTGAGCGCGTTAACCGAGCGGCTTCCCGGCGCGAAGGAGAGCCACCAGACCCCTTCGGCAACCACTACGGCGCTCGGTACCTTCTCCGTGAGGCTCAGCAGAAACGTGACTTCGCCGAGGTCGTTCCAGGCGACCACCCGCTCCCCGTCGACCAGTCCCCGGGCCGCGGCGTCCGCCGGGTTCATCTTGAGCTGCATCCCGCCCTGCTTCCGTCTGAGCTCTTCCTGCTCGTAGAACGATGCGTTCAGGGCGAACGGGTTGGGCGCGGTCATGAGCCGGAAGGGAAGCGTGCCGTTCTCCTCATGGGTGGGGAGATAGCGTGGCAGAGGGTGCTTGAGCTGCTGGTTCAGGATCTCGATTTTCCCCGAGGGAGTGGCAAAACCGCCCCGCTGGACGGAAAGCTCCACGGCCCGTCCCTCGCTCAGCGCGGTCAGGTCGATCCCCTGGCGCAGAGGAGACGGAATCGCCAGCAGCCGGTCGATCACCTGGTCGGCGCTCTCCTGAAAAATCGGCTCCTGAAAGCCGAGCGCCGCGGCCAGCAGCGCAAAGACCTCCCAGTTCGAGCGGCTCTCCCCCACCGGAGCGATGGCCGCCCCGGCGCGCTGCAGGCAGTAGGTGCCGTAGGAGCGGTAGATGTCGCTGTGCTCGAGCGAGGAGGTGGCGGGGAGCACCAGGTCGGCGTAGCGGGCCGTGTCGGTCAGGAAGCGCTCGTGCACCACGGTGAAGAGGTCCTCCCGCGCCAGTCCCTGGAGCACCGCGTTTTGGTCCGGTGTCACGGCCGCGGGGTTCGAGTGATAGACGTAGAGTCCCATGACCGGCGGATCCGAGAGGTCGTTCAGGGCATGTCCCAGCCGGTTCATATTGACGAGCCGGGTCGGCGTACTCATGAAGTCTTCGTGCAGCAGTTCCTCCATGGCGAAGGCCCCGCCGGTGGAGGTGTCCGGGAAGCAGCCACCACCCTCCTTGGCGTAGGCCCCGACCAGGGCGGGGAGGCAGCTGATGCAGCGCACCGTCATGGCGCCGTTTCCGTAGCGCGACAGGGCGCTCCCCAGGCGTATGAAGGGGGCGCGTGCCGCGGCGTAGCGCTTTGCCATGAGCTCGACAGTTTCCACCGGAAGTCCGGTGAGGCGTGCGGTCTCCTGCGGGGGATACTGCGGCAGCACGTCGCGCCGCAGCTCGGGGTAGCCGAGCACGGAGGAGGCGAGAAAGCCGTCGTCGGTCAGACCGTCCCGGGAAAGGATGTGCATGATGCCGAGCGCGAGCGCCCCGTCGCTTCCCGGGCGCACAAGGAAGGTGCGGTCCGCGGATGACGCAGTCGGCGTCTGGTAGGTGTCAATGAGCCAGACCTCGCCCCCCCTTTTCTTGACCTCCTTCACGGCGTGCAGGAAGTGGATGCTGGTCGCGGCCGCATTGATCCCCCAAAGGATCAGCAGGTCGCTTAGGCCCGCGCTATCCGGATGCGGCGTCGGAGTGCGCCCCATGACCGCCTGCCACCCGGCACCCTTGGCGGGCGAACAGATGGTCCGGTCCAGCCGGGAGGCGCCCAGCCGGTGAAAGAACGGGTGCCCCGCGTTTCTCTGCACTACCCCCATGGTTCCGGCGTAGGAGTAGGGGAGGATCGCCTGCGCCCCGTGCTGGTCGATGATGCCGCGCCAGCGCTGCGCTATGGTGGCGATCGCCGCAGCCCAGGAGATCGGGGTGAACTCCCCGCTTCCTTTGGGGCCGGAGCGTTTGAGCGGCGTGGTGAGCCTGAGCGGGGAGTGTACGCTCTTTTCGTAGTGCAGCATCTTTGGGCAGAGGGTACCGCGCGTGAAGGGATGCAGCGGGTCTCCCTGAACCCCGACGGCCCGGCCCTCCTCGACTTCTACCAGTATGCCGCAGGTGTCGGGGCAGTCGAAGGGGCAGACGGATCTCTTCGTGACAGTGCTCATCGCTCAATCTCCTTCGCTAGGTTGCTCTACATTCACCCTCACGGGCTTTTGGTTTCCTTTTGTAAGTGTTTTTAGCGCTTTGATCAATAAAAATCTGCTGCATTTCCCTTGCGGGGCGCTCTCTGTTCCTGCTATAAATCGCGGCATGAAAAAGGACATCCAAAAGATACCCTTGTCCCAGATCGCCGCGACCTTCTTCATGATAGGGGCCACCGGCTTTGGCGGCGGCATGGCGATCGTCGCCCTCGTCGAGCGGCGCTGCGTATTGGAAAAGAAATGGCTCCCACACGACGAGTTCCTGCATGGCCTCGCCTTCGGGCAGATCCTCGGCCCTTTTTCCCTCAATATCGCAACCTTCGTCGGCTACTACCTGCGCGGCAGCATCGGCGGAATCTTGGCGGCAACCGCATTCATCGCTCCCTCCTTCCTGCTGGTGACCGCGCTCAGCTACCTCTACTTCCGGTTTCACCAGGTTCCCCAACTCAATTCGGCGCTTCTCGGCTCCAATCCAGTCGTTATCGCCCTGATTGTCGTGGCGGGGATCGGCATGGCGCGCAGGAAGGCGGCCCGCCTGGAGACGGCGGCAGTAGCCGCGAGCGCCTTTGCCGCGTCGGTACTACTCGGGGTCAGTGCCCTGAGCGTGCTACTATTGGCTGGCTGCTGGGGGCTCTGGAAGGGATGGCGCACGGGGAGGGGGCGCTGATGGCCGGCATTCTTAAAATCTGCTGGCTCTTCCTGAAGATCGGGGTGGTTTTCTTCGGCGGGGGGTACGTGCTGATTCCGCTTTTACACCGCATCATGGTGGACCAGCTGCACTGGCTAAGCCTCAGGGAGTTTCTGGACGGGGTGGCGCTTTCCCAGCTCACTCCCGGACCCCTTGCCATGCTGGCGACCTTCGCCGGGTACAAGGCCGCGGGTTTTTTTGGGGCGCTCGCCGCCACCGTCTGCATCTTTTTCCCCTGCACCGCCCTGATGCTCTTCCTCTCCAGCCGCTACCAAAAGTTTCGCCGGGTGGAGGCGGTGAACCATTTCCTGGACGGCATCCTCCCCGCAGTCGTGGGTCTGGTGTTCGCGGCGGCCTTCAACCTGGGGCGAACCTCTCTCTCGAGCACCAGGGACTTCATTCTGCTGGGGGCCGGCTTCGCGGTGCTCCAGTTCACGGCCATAGCGCCTATGGCCGTGATCCTGGGAGCAGCCGTCGTCGGTCTCCTACTGAAGCTCAGCTAAATACTTCCTACTTCTTGTGGCACTTGGCGCAGTTACCGGCGGGCTTGAAGGCCCTCTTGCCGTCGTGGCACACACCGCAGTACTTGCCCGCGTTGATGTCCGCCATCTTCATGGTGGTGGATCCCTGCTTCATCTTGAAAATCTTCGAGTGGCATTCACTGCACTTGATTCCCTTGCCGGCATGGTCGTCACCCTTAAAGGTGACCTTTCCCATTGAAGTCTTCCACTCCACGCTCTTTCCGGTGGGTACCGCCATGGCCTGCGCCGCTGCCATTACCAAGATGAGTGCCGCCGCGATCGCTACTTTTTTCATAAGGCTCCAGCAATTCCCGCTGCCGCAGTAACAGCCTGAAAAAGAGTGTGTTTTTAGAAATAGTTTCTTAATGATTCTCTCATATTGGAGCATTTCAAGGTCGATT
>JGI24143J45723_1000711_pt1 | contig 16819 bp, 24 predicted proteins | sample BarGraIncu00432A_FD_45723 | JGI IMG/M metagenome (IMG submission 45723) | reverse complement strand
CTAAGGCTTCGTTCATCAATCCTTGCGTCGAAGCTTTGAGTGTTTCCATGTTGTCATCGAATTGACCAAGAGCGCTGACCCCTTCATTACTGACGACGGCTCCCACGTTATGCGCTTCTTGCGCTAATCGATTCAGTTCTGAAGATCCAGCTTTAATCAGTGGATTCAGTTCAGTCGCACTTTTGCCGAAGATCTGCATGGACAGCGAATCGCGTTCGGTTTCATTGGTGACTTTCCCAAGCGCATCGATCACTTCATAGAAAACTTGTTTATTGTTTCGTAACGAACCATCCGCATTCGTTATCTGAACACCCAGTTCTTGATACGCCAATGCTTGATCATTCAGCTTTCCAGTGGCCATTGCATCACGTGCAGAATCCATTGTTTTGGTCATCTTGTTCATCGATCCGGTCATGGTTTCAACAGAGACATCCACAAACCGAGCCGCATAATCCAACTCTTGCAGTTGGACAACAGAGATCCCGGTTTTGTTGGAGAGTGTAATGAGATCATCGGCGAAATGCCCGGCATCACTCATCAGTTTCCCAAGCGCTGCTCCGGCTGCTAATGCGGCGGCTGACACCGCGACCAACGCTTTCTTGCCGAGATCATTCATCGAAGTCGTGAGTTCATCAGTCTTCTTCTTCAGATTTTCTTTCTGCTTTGCTAACTCGACCGTTCTATTACTCAGTTGATCCAGAGAATCGCGCGATTCATTGAGTTCGAGTTGATTACGATATAAAGAAGCCGATTCCTTATTAATCGTCACTTCAAGATCTTGGGCCGCTTTGGAATTAGCACCATAGGCTTCCGAAACTTGTTGATGCTGTTCTTTGAGCGCACGTACTTTCTGTTCTTGAATATCCACGATGGTGGTGAGGCTTTTAATTCGGGCACTGAGTCCGTCGGCATTTTCACCCCAACTTCCCATACTCGCAGCGGCAGCTTTAAATTCAGAATCAGCGATGCGGATCAAGCGATTAGCTTCCGTCAGTCCGGCTTTCAGATCAGTGGTATCAAGGGTCCATTTCCCTCCTAAGACATCTTCATTTGCCACACACATCACCGTCCCTTTCCTAGAACCAATTCACTTGATCCGCCAGTACTTTCTTTCGAAGGATTCCATTCGTCGGACGTTCGGGTCTCTTGCGTCCCTTGCGTGAGAGTTGATTGATGAGTCGAATTACTTCATCCGCTTCAGTTGCTCGTAGGATAAAGGGATTCAATGACGGAAAAACCTGACATAGATTCATCATCAAGTCAAATAGAATCTCAGAGAGCGGTGAAGTCTCCTCATTGAATGTTAAGGAGTCTTCACCGTTTCCACGTTTTTTTCGTTTGTGCCCTCGATATTTTTTACCACAGATACAATCTGTTGGAAGCAATGTTTGATGTCATTGACATCGGCTTGACGCAACAATTCTTTGGTGAGTTTGGGGAAGACGAGTTGAATGAATTGTCCCATTGCTTGAATGGCTTCTCGCTCGGATTTCCCTTCCAATTTTTCGGAAAGATCCACAACATCTTCGATGATGCCCCAGCGAATCCGGTTTTCGCGGAATTCCGCAATGACAGCATCTTGGTCATCATAGATGGTTAAGTTAATACTTGAATTCATACTCCCTCTTTTCTTTTTCATCCACTTCTGGTTGTGTTGCTTTTCGTAAACATGTATGATGAAATTAACATTCCTATGGGGGGGATAAAACATGTACAAATTATTGAAAGTCGTTTTTGGATGGATCGTGATCATTCCGATGGCTTACATTTTTCTAGCACTTGCCTTAGCGATAGTTCCCGGTGGAGATGGGACTGGCCAAACAGTGATCGCTGGCGTTTTCCTTCTCGCTTATATGCTTTGGCTTTTTAAAGTGGATATTGACGAAAAGCTTGATCGGTTACTCGAACAAAAAGAGAAGTAATTCTCTTTTTTTAAGGAGTCTTTGTAATCACAGTCAGGTTTTCCGGAGTGACAACTTGCGTGAACCAACTATCAACCTTCGCTTTTCCATCCCGGGCATCAACCACGAGTTGCTTCCCGGGTTTTTTTGTGGCATCCGGCAAATCAAATCGATATTTCGTGGTAATGCCGGTGAAGATCAATTTGTGATTGTTGGTATCGGTCGAATTGTCTTGTGCTTTCGCACTTTCTTCATCCAAGCGGAAGGTTCCTTTATGCCGCCAGACGTAGCGATAGGTTCCATCGGTAAAACGTAACCGATACCCGATCGCAAAGTATTTCGTTTGCGTTTCTCCGGTATCCAAGAGAGCTCCAGTACCGGTATCCACCACTTTCCCCAATAACCGCGCCACTAAGGCAATCGGTAGTACCGGGACAGTCAGTGTAGCTTCATCAAATCCTTCAGCTGTGACAATAAGATAAGGTTGATTATCATAATATTTCGGATCAGAAGCTCGATCGGTTTTCACCGAAATCTCCCCCGCTGGGGCAAGAACTTCTGGTGTTCCGGCGGTATAAGCAGTCGCATCATCTTTCGTAATTTCAGCGAAGTAGAGGCTATCGAAACCTTGGTATTCTTCATAAATGTAGTTATTCGCCATTAGCTATTCCTTTCTGTGGATATAAAATTCATACTCCATCCATAGTGTTCCCCTTCAAACCCTAAATCTCTTCCTCGACTATCCCGAATGAATCCTGCAGCTCGACAAGCCCTGAAGATCTGTTCAGGGAGTGTGGTGAGGGCACTCATTTTCTTGGAGTAAAGAACGACTTGAACGCGGTTATACGTAACAAGGGGTCCGTCCTCATAAAACGATCCATCCGGACTATCGACAATAAAGTAAGTGATGAACGTCTCCGACAATGGTTCATCTTCTGCATAGGATCCCTGCAATCGAACTTCGAATCCAAGAGGTTCTAAGGCACTGATTAAGTGGTCACGCACATTCATGGCTCTAACTCCTTTAGGATCTTCGTGAGAAGTTCTTTTTGAATCTTTCGCGAGATCGACTGATTTCGTTGAATCGATCGTTGAATAAACGGATCCGCCTTTATATGCGGCGTACCGTATTCAAGAAACAACGCGGGAAGTCCACCTTTTCCTAAATCAAAGCCCACGTTCAACGTGAGCCGATTTCCTTCCCGTTGGATCTGGGTTGGATCATTCAATGAAGCTTCGGTAAGACCAGTTCGGTGATGTTTCTTAATCCCGGTTTTCAGGTCTTCTACAAAGGGTTTTGCGCTTTCTATGAGTGCTTTTTCAGCGGCTGCATCAATATTGCCACCCACCTTTTGAATCCGCTCTAACAGTTCTTTAAAGCCACTCAGATCAAGTTTCATCGTGTTCTTAGCCATTAAGCACCTCCACTGATCTTACGCACTTTGAAGATCAGATATTGATTTCGCATGTCGATGTTTTCCGGTTCTCCGATTACTTCCCAGAAGGTATTGTCTTGTAATAAGACCACACGATCAGCCGCTTGAATGTCTTGTCGGTACCAAGTGATGAGGGTCGCTGTATTCAAGAGAACCAAACTTCCATTGGTGATTGTCTCCGTTCCTCCATAGGTCTTGAAGTTGCAATTCAGAATCGGATCCAACGCATCTTCATAACTGAATTCTGGAGCTCCACTGACAACAGTTCGAATGCGTTTCTGCAGTTTAACAGCTGTCGTTAAGTGAGCTGCACCTGCAGGTTTAAACATCTAGAATCTCCGGATCGGGTGATGTTTTCAATTGGATCAACCGTTGATAGAAGAACGGGCTGAATCCAACCGTTCCACTCTCTGTATTCCAAAGATCCGCAATCCCTCGTAACAGGAGTCCGACGGAAACTTCACTATCGATGAGATCGGACCGGACACCGGCACTCGCCATATAGGCTTTGACATCCTTCAAGTGACGAAGGATCGTTCCATCTTGATAGTTCCCGGTCACACCCAGTCCTTTTTTAATCTCAATCAATTGTTCGGCTTCCGTCATCGGATCTCCTTTCTACACAGCAGCTTTCTTTTCGATAATCAGAAAGCCATTCGAGGCAACGACGTTGCCCCCGACAAAGACACTTCCTTTAATGGCCAACATGCCCTTCTTAAAGGCAGCGTCTTCCGATACTTTGATTTCGTACGGGCTGAACAAGGCCAGCTCATAGGAACCCGGGATGCCATAAATCATGCACGGAGTGGTTGCGACGGTTGCCGCATCACTCAGGGCTTTCAGCGAACTGTTGATGACATATCGAACCGAGAGACCGCCGTCTTTCAAAATCCCGGCATTCGGATTGGACGTATCCGGGGTAATCTCATAAACCGATTTCCGATCGGTTGTACTACGAATGTCCCCAAACGCAATTAGATCATTCTTATTCAACAACAGGACGGCATTCCCGATGATGTTTTCATCCCCACCATAAGACATCGCAATCTTGCGAAGCGTTTTCTCATCGATCGCACTGAACTCCAATGCGGAATCGGTGATCGCATCCGCATGCAGAATACCGGTAAACTCAGCCGGAGTCGATGCTGGATTTCCTAAAGGAATCAAACGCGCGACTTTCTTACGCAAGGCAATCAGAGCTGCAAGGCGAATCTTTGTCAGATATTGGACCGGAGTCAGTTTCGAGACTTCTTCGGTGACTTCGGTATAGATCGTAATCTTGATCGGTTTGATCGATGCATATCCAAAGACCGGTTCGCCTTCGGTATAGTCCTGACCTTCGCCGATAATGCCGCCTTCACTGTAACTGACGACGTACGGCACTTCGTATTCAGTCATGCCTTCCGCTGAAACCACATTGACCAATTCAACAACAGACGAGACTTCATTGAATTTCTCATTGATGGTATTCTGAATCGGCTTCGGAGAAATCAGATTCCCGGATCCAATCGTAACCGCACGAACTTCCTCAACACTGAATTCCATTTTATTGGACTGTTTGAAGGCCACCGCACGTTGCTCAAATTCATCCTGATTTTCGTGTTCCTGACGTTGCTCACTGCCATTGTCCTTTGGAGTTTTAACCCCATAGGTCGCTAGGATCGTTTTCTTTTGCGTGCTGCGTTGTTCCTCAGCGTCTAGATCACTCACTAATGAACGCAGGTTCTCAAGTTCATTTTTCAGCTCTTCCATTTCGGTATTCAGAGCTCGGAGTTCTTCTACTTTTTCAGAGGCTTCCGAACGCTTTAAGAGACTCTCCATTTTGGTTTGCTTGTCCTGAATCAACTTCAGGAGTTTTTCTTTATTCATGTTTTCTAGATTACCCTCTTGCTTTCATTTCCAATAATCGATTCTTCAACTTCCAAACTTCGGATCCTTGTCGCGCTTTCTCCAAAGCGGCACGCGCATTTTCCAATGTTTGCTCATCACTCTCCAGTGATCGAGCCTCCCGTGCATTTATTTCAGTGGCCTCATAAGCAGGAAAATTCACTGCCGAGACTTCACGAACCCGCGCTATTTTTTTGATACGTCGTGTTGGAACCGACGCATCCAAGTCTTCCCACGCATCTTCTTTAACCGTAAACAGGAACGACATGCCGGTAATATCACCACGTTTGACGGCCGAATACAGGGCTCGTGCGTCTGCATTATTCTCGACGTCCAAGGTGGGTTCAACGTTTAATCCGCGTTCATCGATCTTTAATAGCATCGTACTGTTACCATTGTTTCTTCGACTCCGTGCTAACGGAATCTTGGTCAGATCATGATTGACGAAGAAGAGGACATCCGTGAGATCGGATTCATCAAAGGCACCGCGTTCGATCACTTCATAGAAGAGATTTCCAATATTGGTCCGGCTTTCATAGACCGCCGCCAATCCGATCAGTTTGTTTCCTTCCGTTTTAAATTCGGAGGTGTAAGCGCGGCAGATTAGATTAGGAACTGGGTTCATTAACTGGTTTTACCTCCGAAGTGTTTTTCGTTTTGTTCATTTGATACTGATTCGCAATATTCACATCGACATAGTTCAAGGACATCAAGCGGACATTGCCTCCTTCATAGGGTGGATACCCAAACAAGGCAAGTAGATCATTATTCGTCAGTGCACCACGATTTCCTAAGAGATCGCCGACCGCCACGCGTTTATCCAACGCCATGTAAAGTAGGTTATTCGCATAGAAGACAATCTTGTTGCCGAACTGTAATTCTCGTTGGGTGAATAAGCTTTTCGTAAAGACTTGATTCAGCGAATTAACCAGAGGCTCAAGTGTTTTCTCATAGAAACTTTGATACTGCTCGGGTGTGAAATCACCGCTCAAGACGGGTAAGGATACGCCATAGTGACGTAAGATCTTCGAATCAATGAAGGCAAGTGTTTCTGCATCCACCATTTTTGGATCTGGCTTGATTTGGATATATTCGGACTTGAGATCGGCTCCGATGATCCCGTTTTTATTCTCGGAAAGCATCTTTTCGAATCGGAGGATCTCGGCTTTCATGTTGTCTTCATCCAGAATCGTGTTATATTTCATAACCCCATAGATCTGCATCGAACTATTGACCGATTTCTCGATCGATTGAAGCAGCTTATGATTGATATCAACCGTCTGCAGGATGGCTTGGGTATCCGGCTGGCCATTCTGATTGCCTCCCATAAATGGATTTACTGAATACCGATAGCGCCAATGAATAAGATCGCTGTATTTTACGACGAGTTTCTCACTGGAATTGAATCGGAAATCAACATATAACTCGTTCTTGCCATCGATAATGAAACTGATTTCCGTTGGATCCAAAGGATAGAGGGCACGATAGGTACGGGCTTTCCCTTCCGCTGTATTCCACTCGTCATACACTGGAAGAATGAAAACGTTGTAATTCAGAAAGAGTTGCCAGGTGATCTTTTCGAGGAAATCCTTGGTGGTACTCCACTCATTGGGTCCGTATTCCAACAGTTGACTGATGGAATCATAGACCGGTATCTGAAGATCATTTTGATCGTAACGGATATGTTTCGGCGTCAATTTACTGATTTCTTGGGCGATACACGCAATGGCTTGTTGAACAACATCACTTGCAAAGACATTCTGACCAAATTGCGCATAGATGGGGACATTTCCATTGACCATAGCGAGTTGACTATTCCCACTGGTGGGTTTATTGAATCGTTGTAGAACTGAATCAAACCATCCCATGTTTTGGATCACCTCACCTTGTCATTTCTAGAAATTCTGTGCGATAGCGTTGCCACATAGCATAGAGGATAATCATAGTCGCCGCTCCATCAATACGACGGTTGCGCATATCATTCACTTTGACTGGCATCACCAAGCCAAGGTTATCAATCTTGATGGCGGTATTTCCTAGACACCAGCGATCAATTTCGTTGTTGTTATAGTTGACCAATTTTGATTTTAGATCGGCTTCAAGTAATTTCATCGGATTCGAGAGTGTGAAACGGTTTTGATCCACGCGCTCAGTCTCTAAACCATAGTTATCCATCGACGTTAACCACGTTTTCGCAAAGCGGTTATCATACCCAGTCTTATACGTTCGGATTTTATATTGTTTATAAAGATCCACAAACCATTTCGCAACCCGTGCCAGATCCACTTCGTTGCCTTCGGTAATTTCGATCAGTCCTTTACGGGCCCATTCAAGATAATCTTTCTTGTCTTCGATAAAGCCTTTGGTAACTTTACTCTCGGGAATGAAGTACCGGGTATGGATATACTTGGTGGGATCCCCTTTTTTCATGAGGAGGATCTTCGCACAGGTGAGATCAGTCGTCTCGGATAAATCGACAGCTCCCAGTGCCAAACATCCAATAAAGTTTTCGAGCTGGAACGTACTTGTATTGACGTAATCTTGTTCCATCAGCCAGGCTTCCGCATTGTTTTGTTTAATGTTGAAGTCTTTCGCTAAGACGTACATTCGATCGCCTTTATCCATCTTGGCTTTATTGATCTGATCCCGGAGGTAATCGATTTTCTTAATCAGTCCTAAGGAAGGATTCGACTTGACCCAGGTCCGTTCATCTTGCCAGATTTCGGCTTCACTGTCTTGCGTATACAGCCAGGCGAGTAAGGTATCATCTTCATGTTCTCCGGCCATGACACGTCGCGCATATTGCAGTTCTTTATCTAAGTACCCATCATTGATGAATCCTTCGGTGGTGATGTTGATGAAGAGTGGTTCTTCTTTGGTGGATTGCGATTGTTCGATTGGTTTCGCAATCGAGTTATCTTTCATCTCATGCGATTCATCCAGGATCCCAAACTCGATGTTGTAGCCTTCTTTGTTGTGAGTTTTCTCAGAGAGTTTGAAGACTTTGCTTTTGTTCTTTTTATTGAGGATCCAGCGCAAGTTCTTATGCGTTCGTTTATCGTTAGGATCAAACATTTCCCGCATCGCACCGATCTCCAAGAAGATGATTGAAGCTTGCGCATCGTCATTGGAGGAACAGACAATATCCGATCCACCACTTCCCATCATGAGCTCTGTGAATGCCAAAGCCGCAGTCAGGGTTGATTTCCCGTTCTTGCGGCTGATGAGGAGAATGACTCGTTTGAAGCGTCGTTTGTTGGTCGAAACACGAATGAAGGAATAGATGACTTCGATGAAGGCTTTCTCCCAGAGTTCTAGGTTGAAGGGCTTGCCATGAAATGGGGATTTAGTGTGCTTACAGAAACGTTCAATGAAGGCAATACGCTTCTTCGCTCGCTGAGGTTCGTATCGATAACGTGGATCCTGCGTTTCTTGAATCAGTTTCTCGAGGACAGTAAGTAGTTCTTGACCAACAAGCAGATCGCCTTGCTGAATCGCTTGAACATATTCTTCAAGATACGTCATTCAGGCTCATCAGTTTCATTGAGGAATGTATCGAAAGCGTCGTCCTCTTCAAGGATATTCTTCGTAAGAACGGCGCTTAACGTCTTGATCACCACCGAGTACGCTTGCAGATTTTTTAGATATTGTTTACCGGCTTCTGTCGGTTTTTGTAGATTTGGATTGGTGGGATGGACTTTAATCATCCCAGTTGTTTGAATCAACGCTCGCAAATTGTCATTTTGATCCGCTAGGAAGGCAGCTTCTTGAATCAGTTTCTCGACAAGTTTTTGTTTATCCGGATCTACCTTTTCAAAGATTGCTTTTAGTTTTTCGAGCTCTGTTTGGGGAGGTAATTCTTCGATCAAGTTGAGCCCTTCTTTCTGGAGTTTCTTAATATTGATTCAGTTTCTCGACTTTTCCCAAAACCTGGGAGGAAATCTCAAAATTTGGGCTTGCGTGCTTCCGACGTCCCTTGTCCAGTTCCCAGTTGATTGCTCCTACATTTCGACCGGGGGGGAGTCCGGCCGAAATGCAAGGAACCAATCGTGGATATATTTCTGCCATTCCTTTTGGAACGGCAGTTTATCCGTATCATTAAATAATCTAGACAGACATTCATCTTTAGTCGCTTCGACATAGATCAACTCCGCACCCAGTACTGATGCCAGTCGTTGTCGCTCTGTCTGTAATGGATAACCACCGATGATCCAGGCTTGCGACCATTTACCTGTGCGTGTTTTGATTTGATCGATGAGACTATCTCTGAGTTGGAAGACATTGCTTGCCAGCTCTGTTGGCTTATCATAGGCAGGTAAGAGTGTGATTGCTTGGTAGAGTTCATCGAGATCTAAGACGATGTCCTTGTGTCCCTTACTGGCTCTTACATAGCTAGTCTTTCCTGACAGTGGTGCTCCATAGACGATATAGACACGCTGCATCATTGCTTGACCGAATCGTTCATGGATCGCGTTATGACAGCGATGATGTATTAGCAGCACGTTCTTTGGATTCAGGCTGATGTTTGCATCGTTTACATTCTGAGGTGTAAGTTCTTTGATATGGTGCCCGATACAGTCGATGTCTCGTAAGATTAGTTCATGGCAGTGTTCACATTCCAGCCCTTTGGCCGGACTGCTGCGTTGGATCATGAGCTGCTTTCGAAGATTGATCCATTCAGGACTTTTATAGAAGTCAGATAGGACTTGGTACTTAGCCATTACCAGTCCCCTTGTTTAGCCAGGCGTTCTCTTAGTTCAAGTTCTTGTTTCTTGAGTTGCAGCATCTGAGGATTATCGGAGTAGTGTTCCGGATCTTTATTCTTCAGAAGTCCGAACAATGCTCCAGTATCTGGAGGTTGATGTTTCTTCGTGATCTCGGTATAAGTCACCGATTGACCGCTTTCTGTCTTGGTATAGACTTTCTTTTCTTCATAGTCATATCCCAACGCCTTTTTAATCAGAGCATTTTCGAGTTCGGTGATCAGGGTTTCCTTCCCCTTTTTAAGGGACTTCACTAACTCCGGATAGGATTTCTTATAAACCTCTAATGTTGTGACTGAAATACCGAGATTTTTGGCGATCTGATCTTCACGAAGTCCATCGCGAGCCCACTTCTCAATCAGGTGCAGTTTGGCTTGAACAGACTCCCATTTACTTTTAGCCAAAGAACCACCTCTTTACATGAAGACGGTACCATACAAAAAAACTCCGGTAAGTACCGAAGTGTTGAAAGAAAGCTTCACAATCAGAAATAAGTTGATCCTGAAAAGTACCATTTCGGAATGGGATTCCTCATATTGTCATACCATTCAAGCACTTCTTTTGCCTGATTCAACATTATATCAATTTCGCTTTGGCCAAAAGGAATTGCCCAACAAATTGAAGAAAGTGTATTGCTCGCAATGTAAAGAGCAAGCAACTTCCAGAAGTCCATAGGTACATTGCTGTTAAAGTAACCGTTTACAATACCTGAAGCAAATATCGGAGAGCTTTGAGCACACCATACGATGCGATTGAATTCTTCCCACGGATCGCCATAATCGTTGCGGTTAAAATCTATTATGTTGAGCTGACCATTACGGTCAATCATCATATTGCCGATATGATAATCACCATGCTGATACATTTGCGGACGATTCTTCAGTAAGTGTCTATTCACATTTATGTATTCAATAAAGGCATCGCCACCATCATATTTAATCGGGCAATCAACATAACCTTTTATATTGCGGTCAATTTTTTTGTTAAAGAGAATTTCCCAATCCTGCTGATCGGCAGGAGCAGGAATGGAATGTATTAACTTTAGTACCCGACCTGCTTCAAGACCATACACATAAGCTTCTGAATCAGAAAGGGTTGAGATGATTTCCTCCGCATCTTTACCATCTATCCAGCTTTGAATAGAATAGACTCCTTCTTCACAGGTGCCGAATTCAATCGGCTTACACATTGAGACACCCAAAGACGCCACTTGTTGCATCATCTTGAACTCTGATTCTTTTGTGCTGAACTGATCGAGTAATGAAATACGCAACAGATACCGTGTACCATTTTCGTCGGTGACACAGTATTTTTTGTCTTTTGACCAGCCTTTATTTATCGGTTCTTTACTTGTGAATCTGAATTCGGGCATTCTTTTTCTCCTTGATAAACTCGATAGTTAAAAAAGCGCCTTCGAAATTTATGTAATCATCATATAATATATTCATCTAAGTTCATATTTTTTTCCACTTTATTGTCCAATTTCTTACGTAATATAACCCTAAGAAAATATTACGTGCCGGAAACTGTCGTTATAGCCTTTAAATAAAGGGTTTAGAGCACGAAAAAAGGGATCGATACTTTTTGAGAAAATCGACCCCTCTTTTTTGACTATTTTTGACAAAAAAAAGAAGAACCCTTAGGAGTTTCACCTAATCGCTATGATACACATTGGGGGAGTTCATAGCAGGTTCTAGGAACTATTATAACTTATTTTTTAACTTGTGGCTGATTCAAAATTTACTTGAATTGCTTTTTCATCGCTTAGAGCTTCCCAGCGTTCAATGATCACATCCACATATCTAGGATCCAGTTCCATGCAGTAACAGGTCCGATCTAATTGATCCGCCGCAATCAGTGTAGAACCGCTTCCTCCGAAAGGTTCATAGACCAGCTGATCTCGTAAGCTGCTGTTCTTAATCAAGCGGCCAATCAACGCTATTGGCTTCATGGTAGGATGTAGGTCGCTCTTTACCGGTTTGTTTTCATAAAGAATCGTTGTTTGAGTTTGTTCTAGGAATTTAGCGAGGAGTTCAACGAGCTCTTCTTTTTTTAGTTTCTCGATGTTCTGCGTTTCATCAAAGATGGTCGACTGGGTTCGGTCATCCACGAAGAAGTGGCCGGTTCCCTCTTTCCACCCATACAGAATTGGTTCATGACGCCAATGGTAATCATGACGACTTAGGTTGAAGGAGTTCTTCACCCAGATTAGGTTCTCCGAGAACTTGAATCCAGCGTTGAGGAAAGCCGATTGAAAGCTGATCCGTTCCACATCGCTGTGGAAGACATAAACGACTCCTCCCGGTTTAATGTGCTCGTAAGCTAAGGTATACATGGCAAGCAGGAAATCATAGAACTTGTCGCTATCCATGTGGTCGTTCATGATCTCATTATTCTTTCGATTCTCATTCTTGAAATTCTTATGGTAGTCAATCTTGTTTTCGTAGTTCACATTGTAGGGAGGATCGGTCACAATTAGATCTGCTTGCTTGCCATGCATCAGGAAGAAGACATCATTCGGGTCCGTAGAATCGCCACACATGAGCCGATGTTTCCCAAGGGTGTAGATATCTCCTCGCTTGGCTTTCGGCTCTTCAATCGCTTCGTAAGCAGCCTCAACATCGAAATCATCATCCTCAGCGGTTGTCGTATCCATCTTGGCTAAGAGTTCTTTAAACTCTTCATCATCGAATCCAGTAACTCCAAGATCAATCTGATTCTCAAGTTCCAGTAAGAGATCCTTCAACTTGTCCATCTGCCATTCACCACTGATTTTGTTGAGAGCGATGTTCAACGCTTTCTCTTGGGTCTTGTCGACGTCGACGAGTACAACATCCACTTCTTCGTAACCTAAATCTTTTAGAACAGTGGCTCGTTGGTGGCCACCAATAATCGTATGATCCGAATTAACGATAATAGGATCCACATAGCCAAACTCTAGAATACTTCGTTTGATTTTCTCATATTCCGCATCTCCGGACTTTAACTCCTTCCGGGGATTATAATTCGCATACATCAATTCACTTAACTTTAGGGTTTGAAATTGCATTCTTCCTCTTTCTAGAACGGTTTGATTAACCGCTGGTAAGCAGCCTGCAGCGTCATCTCATTCACTAATCGATTCCGCCACACATAGTACGTCGTCTTCTCAACATTCAACCTCTCGAAGATTTGCTGTTCAGGAAGTTTCAGTTCGTATTTGAGATGAAGAAGATTTCCCATTTCGGTGCCTTCGTATTTAGCGAAGATCCGCTCAACGATGGATGACCATTGTTGGTTCTCTGGATCTTTGCTTAATTGGAGTTCCTTTCGGTTGTACAGACACGATTCCACATCCATGCGATATTTATTCATGATTTTGATTCCTTTCTCGTAAACGCATATTCATTTTTTGATTCCGATTGAGTTCTAAGACATAAGTCCCTGCTCGTTGGAAGATCCGGGAACCGATGGCTTCATCGATTCCCATGATCTCTCTTAATAACTTTTCTGAACTGAGTATCGTAATAAGATTCGGATTGTTGTAACGGGCATTCAAGATCTCGAAGGCAATATTGATATCGGACATCGTCGGTGGTTTCCCTCGTTCGGATTTGAAGAGGTCATCGATGTACAAGACTTTCGTCTTCTTGAAAGCATCGATCGTTTTAGCGTAGGCATCCCCTTCCATCACATTCGCTTTGAGCTTCATGATCTCATCTCGCCACAGCAGATACAGCGCTTCATGGTCTTGTTGCATCAACTCATTCACGATCGCCGTACAGATATGGGTTTTCCCGGCTCCGACTTGGCCACCGATGAAGAACCAATGCGGCACTTTGTCTTGGACAAACATGAGGGCTTTTTCTTTGATGTAGAGTTGCCAAGATTCATTCGCGATGAATTTCTCAAAGGTATACTCCTGAATGAGTTTCTTGAGTCCACTCTTCTCGATAAGTTTCTTACTCTTTCGAGCTTTAAAACATTCGCATTCTTTCAGAGCGGTATACCCATTTTCGAGAATCATGATGTAGCCTTTGTTTTTACAGAGTTGGCAATCATTTCCTTGAAGGGTTCCGGGTTCATCGTTATAGCGTTGTACTTGATCTTCTACATTAAGTTGAGAATTAATTAAGGGATCGATTTTCAAGAAGTTCGCTATCGGATTCATTTATTTCTCCACGAGTTTCTTCACTTTTTTCACTCTTTTCGTTTTCTCGCGCGCACGTTGTTACTACTCTCTGTTTTATCTTTTCTTTATCTTTTCTTTTATCTTTTTCTAATTCTAAATCTAATTCTAATTCTGTATCATGACATGTATGACATTTCATTGACATGTCACTGACAAGAGCCGCTTGTCGTTCGCGTTGCCGACGCTTTGCTTCACGATTGTTTTCGCGTATGACATCCAATTTTGCGAGACTTTGGTATTTCTCCCAATTGAGTATCATAATGAATCCTTCCTTCACTCGAATCATTCTCATCTCTTCAAAAAGTTGAACGGCTTCCGTTACCACTTTCTCTGGCTTCAACAAGACAGCAGCTAACGTTTTCATTGTATGGGGGCGATCTTGATTAAAATAGACAAGTCCTTGATTATTGATCTTCCCCGCTAAAACCATAAGGTTGATCCAAATTCTGAAATAGGTATCCCCTTTAGGGAGGGTATCCAGATTTCGTATCTTGGGATTATCGAACAAATCGACACAGAGTTTGATCCATTGCAAGTCGTTCATGAGTTAGTCCATCTTACTGATATTCTGGTAGAATTCCCAATTCTTGATGCTTAATTCTTCTTCAACTAAAATCATCTGGAACTCTTCAAAAAGTCGCAATGCCTTTTCAATAAATTCATCGGAGCGACCTACTTCAACCGCTAACTCATGTATACTATACGGGTGATTCAATGTAACATAGATCTTTCCATCATCTTGCGTTTTTTCCGCAATGCAGAGAAGCTGGATCCAGAACAGTACCAGTGCGTCTCCTTCCGGAAGATTACGAAGCTGTTTAATTTTACGGTGGTTGAATAGTTCGGCATCCAGTTGTACAAAATCATAAAAGTTCATTTAGTTTTCCCCTTTTCTCGCTACTTGTTGCGAGGTCTCATATTCTCTAACTTCTTTCTCTTTTCGTCCAAGGTGGATCGAGTATAAATCCGGGTTGTCTCTAGCGAACGATGACCCAATATATCTGCCAGGTCCAGGACGTTGTTGTATTGCTCCATAAACTCTTTGGCGAACAGATGTCGGAAACTATGCGGGTGGACTTTGTCCAGGGACACTTTTGCCTCTCCAGCTGTCTTCTTCATCTGTCGCCAAATCGTTGGGATGCTCAATGTAAAGATCTTTCCTTCACGGATGTGTTGATCTCGACAGTATTTTCGTAGTTCACGGGCGAGTTCCTGGGTCAGGAGTATCTCGCGTTCTTTGCCTTTATTAAATACTTTGAAATGATATTTTTGGATATTCTCAACGGTGAAATACTCTAACTCGCTGATGCGTATCCCAGTGATGCTTAGGATCTTCATAATCAAGTAGATGTCTTCTCGATTTCGCTTCTTGGCGTACCGGAGTAGTCGCTTGGCATCCGAACTGCTGACAACGTCCGAAATACTGGACTTTTGTTGTGTCTTAATTTCTTTGACCGACAGTCCGGGGCCGATAGCCCACCGATGGAAATGATTGAGAATGACGAGATACGTATTGATACTGCTGGTCTTATACTTACCGAAACAGAGTCGCTCCTTGTAAGTTAAAACATGTTCTTTAGTGATCTCTTCTTCTTCCGGAATAAAGTCGACAAATTTCTGGACATCACATAAATATTTCCTGATCGTATTCGGGCTTTTCTCAGAGAGTCTAAGATCTTTCGCAAACTGAGGCAATTTTAGAATGTAATCACTTTTCTTCATCCAGGATCCCTTCAAGTCGACCTAACATCCGAAGCAGCTTCAGATCCTCCACATACTGTTTCATCGGAAGCATGGTATTGAAGTACTGAGTTTTGAAATGGCGAGCCTGAGCTTTCGCATAACTCTCGATCTCGGTTCGGTTTGCATAGTCGATCCGGATATAGATCCCCTTTCCTTTTTCCGAAGGGATAAAGAGAACGCCTTCTCTTCGAAGTTGGCTTAAGATCGAACGAATATTTCGTTCATTCGGGTAGTCAGCTGTACTAACAAGTGTTTTTTGCTTGATTTCATTTTTCAGGAGACAGGTGTCCAAATTTCTACCCCTTCGTCTCTCATTTCTTCAATCACCTCGAGACTCTCTTTATATTGCTTCATCGTAAAGTTATAATTAATTCCAAGCACCTTGAAGACTAATTGACTGGGGACTTTATTTGGACGCAAGTCCAGGGGATCCTTTTCCAAGAGCTTACATTGGTCAAATACTTTTTGAACCGATTGCCAATTCCCGCCGCCCATTAATTCGCGAATATCACTCTTTGTCGCATAAGGCTTAAACAAAATCTTCACTTTCTTACCTCCTTTCACTCATCTTGAAAATGCACCACATTTCGTGTTGTCAATCCTCATAGAAAAGAGAATCCACACTTACTCCGTAATACCTCGCTAATTTCTGCTTTGCTGTGTCCTCTGCCAATCGGTAGCCGCGTTCATACGATTCCAACGATTTACAGGTCAGTTTAGTAAAATAAGCCACTTCTTCTCGGGTTTTATCCCCTCTCAATGCCAACAAGCGCTGTCCAATCTTACCACGATCCATGCTTCTCGCTCCTTCTTCCCTCTTTGGGGGTTGGACCGAACTCTTTCGGTCCGTAAGAATATTCTAGAAGACTTCACAGAGATTGTCAACGCATTTTGAATTATTTACGTTGCGTTCCCACG
>JGI24143J45723_1000709_pt1 | contig 16828 bp, 13 predicted proteins | sample BarGraIncu00432A_FD_45723 | JGI IMG/M metagenome (IMG submission 45723) | reverse complement strand
ACTACTCAAATTGCTCAGGCTGCCTATAGCTTATTAGAAAAAGATCTACTTATTATTGAAGATGAAAACTATGTTAAGCCATCTTTATTAGATAAACAAGGAGTTTATCCTGTATTTAGGGTATTTGAAGACAAGGCTTCAGAGGCAAATTACGTAAAAAATCTTATTTCTACACTTTCAAAAAACTATAAATATGGGGATATAGCAGTAATAGCTAGGACTAATGGCCAGATTAAGGAATTTAGTTCCTACCTTGAAAATGCAAATGTACCATATAAACTTATGACGAGGCAAGATGGATATGAATTTGGAGATGATAAAGTTAAGATTCTAACCATGCATTCAATTAAGGGGCTTGAATTTAAAGTTGTAATCATGATAGGACTAAATTCTAAATCGATTCCATTAAAAATGAGTACTATGGATGATGATGGAACTTTTGAGACCAGAGAACGAAAACTTATGTATGTGGGCATGACTAGATCTACTGAAAGGCTTTACTTGAGTGCCGATGGAACACCATCAAAATTTATCAGTGATATTAATTCTAAGTTTTTAAAACACGATGAAAATACATTAATAAGTAATTTTTACTCCATTACTCAAGGAAATTTCGCATTTAAAGAAAAACTTACGGATGTATATTCAGCCGAGGAAAAAGTAAGGCAGTGGATTATTAATGAACTTAAGGAAACATATAAATACCCTGAGAGACTCATAGATGTAGAGTACCAAGTTAATAGTTTCTCTAAAATTGGTTATGTGGATGTGGTGGTTTCAATCTATAAGAATAATGTTAAAACACCTTATATTTTCATTGAAGTCAAAAGACAGGGCGCTGGAATTATAAATTGCCTTGAACAGCTAAAAAGCTACATAAATGCATCAATAACTTGTATGTATGGATTAGCTACAGATGGTATAGATTTATTATTCATAAACCGTGCACTTAAAGTTATTGAGGATATACCTACATTTAAGTCTTCTATGTTGCCTTCTAGTTTAGAAAATTATTGTTATGTAGACTTAAGAAACAATATTAATCATAAATTCATGAGAGATTACAACAATATAAGTGAACTGATCTTTGAAAATGAAGAGGTATCAGAGAATAAGGACATGAAAAAATTGAATGTATTTAGTGGAATAGCTGCTGGAGATCCTATTTTATTAAATTCTATCATTGATGAAGAATTTTATATTCCAGAGATATGGGTTCAAAGAAATAGCATTAATTACATGATAAAAGTCAAAGGTGATAGTATGATAGATGCCAATATTAACGATGGGGATTTAGTAGTTATCCGTCAGCAAAATACTGCAAACAATCATGAAATAGTAGCTGTGGATTTAGATGGTAATACTACATTAAAAAAATTCGTTAAAATGGGAGATACAATACTTCTTATGCCTGAAAATTCAAATTATGAACCAATTAATGTTACGGAGACTCAGATGAGTATTTTAGGGGTCGCTGTTGGGGTGGTAAAGAGTGTTAATATGTAAAGTGTGGGTTGCTATTTGGCATTATAAGGATATATCGTAAAATGTACGCTAGTCAGAGACAACCGACAATGAAAGCAACTTTAGTAGGCCCAATAAAATGTAGGTAGAACGATGAAGTTACATGATTAATATATATGGTGCAAAATGCTAAATACAGGAGGGGTTAAAATATGATTAGTCTTACAGAAAAACAAATAAAGCTTACGGAGCAGCTATTGATGACGGTTATGAGAAAAGAACCTAATGTAGAGTATAAAGAACTGGGAGATAGAGTTATGCCAATAATTCATCAAAGGCAAGTTGCACCAAATATTATGGTTATTTCAAAGTTATGCTTTGAGTTGGGATTACCGCTTCTTTCAGGAAAGGTTATTAGTAAAGGTAAAAATGAAGCGGGTATAGGATTTTATAATCTTTATGTTGAATATTTTCCACAAGCTAAAAAATTAACCCCCAGAGAAGTATTTAGGGAAGAATGTAAGAAAATTAGAGAATGCACTGAATGGTATAAGCTTGCAGATTATTTACATATAGATATTAATTTACCAAGACCTAGTATGAAAATCGTTAATGAGGTTAAATCAGCAATAAGAATATTGCCAATGAGCAGTAAAGGTGAATTTCCCGGAATGAGTATAGAGGATGTTCAGAATAACTATTTTTTAGGAGAACTCATTCATAAACAAAGTGGTATGTATTACTATAAAAATTCTGGAATTAACGCACCAGAAGGCTCATTAATACTATTTCAATTCGACAACATGATTATTGCAGCAGCAAGGTTGTTGGGTGTTGAAAAATATGTTGTGCCGGTTGATGGTCAATATCACGGAGCATTTAAATTTGATGTGAATTCTGTTAAAGTGTTTGAACCAATTACACTAGCCGAAATAAAGAAAATAGATAGTAACATTACTGCTTTTTCACAAGTAAAGCTAGAAATTAATTCTCAATTTATGGTTGAAATACAGGATTTAATTAAATTAAAGCAAATGCCTATTTTACCAGATGAAATTCCAAGTCAATACTACGGGAAACTTACAGAAGGAGCAAAAATGCAGATTGTTGTTAATGCATATGAAAGAAGCTACAAAGCAAGGAAAGCATGTATAGAACATTATGGATTTAGATGTGTAGTTTGTGGTTTTGATTTTGTAAAGTTTTATGGACCTGAATTTGAAGGGAAAATACATGTTCATCATGTGAAGCCACTTTCTAAAATCAATGAATCATATGAAGTGGATCCAATAACTGATTTGAGACCAGTTTGTCCTAATTGCCATTTAGCTTTGCACTCTAAAATTGATGGTAAGGTTTATGATATAGATGAAATAAAATCTAAGATTAAAATTTACAGTGAATAGTTTATTACCCTAAAAGGTAAAACAAGTTTTCGCAATTACTAAATGCATTGAATTAAAGGATGTGGAAATCTTTATAATTTAGAAGCACAATTATATGTACATTATTATCTTATACTTAACAACATCATGAGAATAGGGATGTTTTTAATAAATATGAAAGAAAGAAGTGATGCAATGTCTAGAATAGCATTAATTTCATGTACAAGTTCAAAAAAAGACTATGTTTGCCAGGCTAAGGAGCTTTATTCTGAAAGTGCTACATTTCGATTAGAATATGAACTAGCAAATATACTTGCAGATGATATCTACATACTTTCTGCAATGCATGGTCTTATAGGTAAAGATACCGTTTTGGCTCCGTATAATTATACTTTAATGCATAAATCTAAAGATATTAAAAGGGAATGGAGCAACAAGGTTTTGAATCAGTTAAGAGAGAAATTTTCTGTAGAAAATGATGAGTTTATTATTTTGGCAGGTAATGACTATTGTGAATATTTATTGCCTGCAATAAAAAAATATTGGCTACCAATGCAAGGGAAGCGACAGGGAGAGCGGCAACCTATGCTCCATAATTTACTGGAAATTGAGCGTGAAACTGATTTGTGTAAAGCAGTACATCAATTCTTTAATCAGATGCCAAGAATGGATTATACGACAATTGGAGATATCTCATTTAATAATGGAATTTATATTATGTTTGAAAATGGTCAAAAACATGGAAAGTTTGATAGAATCGTAAGAGTAGGAACTCATACAGCAGACGATCGGTTAAGGAATAGGTTGAAAAATCATTTCAATAGCAAAAATAAAGACGGAAGTATTTTCAGAAAAAATATCGGCAAAGCTTTACTAAATAAAGATCACGACGAATATCTGGATTCTTGGACGCTGGATACATCAGACAAACAGCATAAGGATAAAATCGACCCAGAGAAACAGGCGGAGATAGAGAATGATGTGAGTAATTACCTACAACAAAACATATCTTTCGTGTGTTTTCCTGTTGAGGTAAAAGAAAATAGATTACGATTGGAAGAAGCATTGATTTCATTACTAAATAAGTCGGATGATTTTTATCCTGATATTGATTGGCTAGGAGGTTTCAGTCCTGTGGATAAAATTCGTCAAAGTGGCCTATGGTTAACACTGGGTATTGATGCAAATCCATTGACACCTGAGGAATTTGATATTATAAAAAATAGTGTGAGGTTTGCCGGACGTTCATATTCTATGAGCATTAAACCTCCAATGAAAGATATTATTGTAGTTTTGAATAAGAAGGTGAGATCATCAACAACGAATATGCCTATATCAGAAATAAGAATGTATATATCAAATCTTCTGCAGCAAAAAAAAATAGAAGGTGAAATTACATATACATTGAGAGCGGGTGATTTGCAAAAGCAACTTGGACTTGTTAATGCAACACCTTCCGTTTGTGATGCAATGACTAAAAAAATCAATTATAAGTATGAAATTATCTTCGCACCTCCTAAAGGAAAATCAACAAGATTAACTGTAAAGTATTTTTTGTGATTGAGGATATGATATTCAATATGAGAAGGATCGCTCCTTATTAAGGCATTTCTTGAAAATCACGTGGATTTAAGTAATTATTTTTAATTATTAGTAACAAAAAACTGAGTTTTTGATGATACAAAATTGACCTATTTAATTAAAGTTGATTTTGTAATAAGCCCTAAGCAGTGGGTAATATAAGTTCCATTGATTAGGGCTTTAAATAAAATCAACTAATTTATAATACATATTAACTTAACTTTCAAGGTAATCAAGCCTTTCCTCTTCGGTCATCTTTGATATAATATCTTCACTCAATGCACCCACAGTATTTTCAACTGATTTAATAGGGTATATATTGCTGTTTAAGGCTTTAAATATAGTTTCTTTAAGATTAGAAAGACCATCACCATCAATGAGTACTATATTATTAGCTTTTGCCAATATAATTGCTGATTTAGTATAGTAACTGTTTGTAACAACCATTCCTTTATGAGCATTATAAAAGTTAATAGCACCTGTTATTTCTTGAACTGCTTTATTACCAACGGAGCCAGTATAATATTTTGCTTGTACTACTGTAATTTCTCCTTGTTTTTGAATTATTAAATCTGCGCCTTGGTCACCACTTGCTTTCGTAACTTGTGCTTCAAAACCCAATTTCTCAAATACATTTCTTAAGTAATGTTCGAATTCATATCCTGTCTTAATATTATTAAAATTAAATCTATCCAGTTCAACAGCATTCTCTAACGTAAAATCACCATTTAAAAATCGTTGTTTTTCTTTTAATAATTCTCGTTCACGTTTAGTATCTTTATATAACTGTATAATTTCAATATATCTACTATAGTTTTCAATCAGTAATTTAGGTGGTAATATGTCTATTAAATTATATATTATGAATGAATATAACATATGGAAGCTAGCTTCAGTACCTGGTTGATTAATTTTCGAATAAAAGCTATCCCATTGTATATCTTTTATAAAATTGCTGAAATTAGAAATTAATATACTAAATGATATATCTTTTGTTCTTATATCATTATTAACATTTTCGATCAAATAACTAATTTTATCTTTTATTGGGATATACTTTTTTTCTAAATAATCTGAAAATGGGTTATCTTGCTTGTCCATAACTTGTGTAAGTATTAATAAATCTGTAAAATCAAGTAATTCTCCAAATGTATTACTATAAAATTCTTTATATATAGGATATAATTTATTACCCATATCCGTAATATTAGGAAATTGTTTTCTTAAATTACTAATAATTGTATATAACTCAGTATTAGAGGGTAAGTTGTTTTTATATCTCGATATTACTAAAGCTCTATTCAATGATTTTACACAATTAAACATACCTAACATTAAGGACACCTTATAACTAATAATATTCCACTTTACTCCTGTTTCATCTCCTTTATACAGGTTAGCTTCTACTTCTTTTAAATCGTTAACCCAATCAATATTATCTGTTAGATGGTCAAATAATATAACATCTATTGTAAGCTTATCAGTTAATCTTTCATTGATATAATTTGTACAAATATCTTTACTAATGTCTAAACCAGGAATAGTACTATAAAAGTCAAAACGGTTAGTTAATATCTCTAGCTTTTTATCAACATTAAGTATATTTAGAAATTGCTCAACACTATTAACATCCTGTGTTAATTCATAAATTTCTATAAATATTGAAAAAAACAAATCTTTACTATTGGGATCTTTACTACCTAATAATTTATTGCTTAGAATTTCATATCTTGAGTATATTAGCTGAAACATAAGATCAAATGCCCAGTAAGTTTTGCCTAATTCTTTTGATAATTGCTGATTCAATTTATTTAATTTTTCTAATTTTTCTAATCTTATTTTTTCTTTCTTGTCCTCAGCCTTTTGTCTGTATATTTTTTGGTCTTTTAATCTAATTTTTTCCTCGGATTGATGTCTCTTCCTTTCCTCAGATAGGAATATAGTTCTTTCCACAGCTTCAGCTTCTTGTCTATCTATTTCCTTTTGTTTTTTTTGTTGTCGTTCCTTTTTGTTTGAAAATAAATTAAATATATGAATGCCCCCTTAATAATTTATGTATTATATTAATAAAACTTGAACCTTTTACTATAGGTATTATACCCCCTCTTTTATAATTGTACTATGGTAAATTGTGGAGTTATATATATTATATTAAATCAGTAAGCAAACATAAATTGACCACTGCGTTACCAATTTATATAACGGGGTCAGACCCCATAGAAGAAACTGGAAACAGTTTCTTCTTACTACTAAGTAAGAAATATCAGGGGTGAAAAGTTTATTATGAGTTAAAGGTATTAGGACATTTAAGGTATCATTTTAGGAGAGTCCACATGGTGGTGTGGACTTTTTCTGTTTTCAATTACCTAATAGGAGGTCTATGTTTCGCGAGAATCGTAATGAGCTTTAACATTATAAAAATAAATCCAGAAAATAAGGGATGTGGAAATGAATTTGCAGAATAGTTTAAGTTAGTGTTAGCTAGCAAAAATATTAATTAAAAGCGGAGATGAATATATATATGCCGACTATTAAAAGCATGATTGAAAAATTTAAATATATAAATGAATATGAGTATAATGATATTGAAAAGTTTTTATTAGGTAGAGAAAGTTATTCCTTAGTTATGCAGGAAGAAATAATCCGAATACTTGATAAAAATGTTATTAAGACTTAGCAACAAAAATTGCTCACTACATTTCCAATTTTTGAAAGGTACCTGACCCCTTACAAAAACTGGAACAGTTTTTGCTGCTAATGGTTTGATCTTGTAGGGTTATAACAGATAAATATGGAAAAGATACATACGAGTAAGGTGGTTTTTGGGCAGTTAATAAAACTAAAAATAAATATTATCAATATAATTTAATACAATAAGGTGATATAATTAGTTTTAATAAATAGAATTAGAAATTTGTTTAGAATGATTAAATTTTATGAATCATTCATGGATTGTGAAATAGTGACGACAGTGTCGGCACAATTGACTTGGTCTCATTTTGTTGAGCTTATATCAATCGAAGATGATTTGAAAAGAGAATTCTATGCTACTATTTGTAGTAGTGAAAGATGGAGTGTAAGAACTTTAAGAGAGAGAAAGAGTTCTATGATGTACGAGAGAACGGCTATATCTAAGAAACCAGAGCTTACAATTACAAATGATTTAAAGCTACTTAGGGAAGAACATAAAATGACGTCAGACTTATTCTTCAAGGATCCATATGTACTTGATTTTCTCGGACTTGAGGATACATATAGTGAGAAAGATTTAGAAAATGCCATATTATCAGAGCTTGAGAAATTTATATTAGAGATGGGAATTGATTTTGCTTTCTTAGGTAGACAGAAAAGAATTACTATAGATAATAAAGATTATTATATAGATCTTTTATTCTATCATAGAAGAATGAAACGACTTATTGTTATAGAACTTAAGTTAGAAGAATTTAAACCAGAGCATAAAGGGCAAGTTGAACTTTATCTAAGATGGTTGAATAAGTATGAGAAAATGGATGGAGAGGAGAGCCCTCTTGCTATAATATTATGTGCTGAGAAGTCTAGTGAGACTATTGAACTTTTAGAATTAGGCAGTAGTGGCATACATGTAGCACAATATTTGACTCAGATGCCTTCAAAAGAAATGTTTGAAGATAAATTGCGTAAGGCAATACAAAAAGCGAAGTTACAGTTTGAGCAAAGAGTACAAAACAGTAAACGATAGTTGGCAACAGAGCGTGTACGCTTCACTGATTCCTTCTTCAATTACTTTTAAATATTTCTGCAAAGGCAAATTTCTAGTGAATATTTTTGAATGGGTAAAGGTCTTTATGGGTATCCCATTAAGTGTATCTAAATTTATTATAAGGTTATACCATACTGAGCTTTCTTGTTCATTTATATCATTAAATTGTTCCTCAGTTATAAGATACATTCTGCCAAGAGTTTTGTGTTATCATCTCTTTTAGGTCCCAGAAAAGCAACTCCTCCACCTTCCCAGCTTCCTGAATTGTTTCCGAAGTATAATTTATAAGGAATGTTAATAGGTTTATCCTCTAAAGGAGCGCTTTTATCATTACAAGGTATATAGTTTCTATTATTAAATCGACTAAATCCACCTTGAATATAAAGCATAAACCGTTCTCTTAAGATATTTGAGCCATAACAGGCATACCACACATATTTTTTATTCATATCCATTTTATACACCTCTAAGCAAATTCGCTTCGCTCATAATAACCCCCGTTGGTCGTGAACAAATTGTAACAACAATTTGTTTGGCTAATTTTAATCTATCCATATTGGAATGTAGATGTAGATAACCCAGCAGAAGATATTGTAGAAGCTTTAATTTGTAGATTAAGGTGAATCATAATGTATATTTAATGGAACAGTATTGTCTTTACCATATATCAGCAGTTTGTATAGTATCAATAAGTTGAAATTATATTTTTGAAACGTATCAAAAGCATGTTTACTATTTGATACTGTAATTATATAATTATAGTATCAGAAAGAAATGAAAGGATTGATACTAAATAGTAATGATTTGTAAGAAACCGTGTTATTTACTAAATGTATCCTCGCTCAAAACTGCACTTCGAGTAATTAGTTAAACAGTATAAGACTGACAATGGTATGCATTTATTAATAAAACCATTCTAGGGGGGAAGTATAAAAATCATCCCTCCGGGATTGATATATATGTGGGCCTAAGGGTTTCCAAATTCACTACTATATTAAAAGGGGTTGCATAACATGGAAAGAAAAATATGTGCTATTTTACCTTATAAAGAGCTTTATGACATTGCAAAGAAATGTAAGAATGAATATTTTCCTGAAATTGAAATTAAGGAAGGCAACATTGACGGAGCTATTTATGGGGCTCAACAAGCTGAGAAAGAGGGGGCAGAGGTAATCATTAGTAGGGGCGGAACCTCGGCTATCATAAGAAAAAATGTCAATATACCTGTTGTTGAAATTAAAGTTAGCTATTTAGATTTACTTAAAACATTGTATCCTTTTAGAGATGCAAATAAAAATCTGCTTGTAGTAGGGTTTAAAAATGCAGTATATAGGTGCAAAGCAATTAGTGATATATTATCAATAAATCTAAAAAAGATAATAATTCCTTATGAAGCTGATAAATACGATTTTAGCTATATAGAAAAAGAAGCAGAGCAAATTAAAAAAGAATTTGAGATTGATGCTATAATTGGAGATCAAACAGCTGTAATTAAGCTGGGTCACTTATTTCATATGTCTTGTTTGATTACTTCAGGGATTGATGACATGATAGAAGCAATAAAAGAAGCAGAAAATCTTCTCGATGCGAAACATCAAGAAAAAGAAAAATCTAAAAGATTTCAAGCAGTTATAGACTTTATAAGTGATGGTGTAATGTCCACAGATGAAAATGGTATTTTAACAGTGTTTAATCCAACAGCAGAAAAAATATTTGATCTTAAAAAGGAAATGGCAATAGGAAAGCACATAAGTGATGTTATTAAAAAAGATTTTAGTTCAAAGATTATAGAAGAAGCACGCATACCAGAACTCGAGTGCATAGTTAAGTCACCAAATGGATCAATAATGATTAATAGAATACCTATAGTTGTAGAAGAACAAATAAAAGGTGTTGTTACTACATTTAAGGAGATATCTAAAATTCAAGGTGCAGAACAAAAGATACGGGAAAACATGTACACCAAAGGATTTGCAACAAGATACAAATTTGATGATATATTAACAAAAGACACAACTGTTAAGGAAACAATTCAGATGGCAAAGGACTATTCAAAAACAGATGTTACTATTTTGATCCAGGGCGAAAGTGGCACGGGTAAGGAAATATTTGCGCAAAGTATACATGCAAATAGTAACAGAGCAAATGGTCCTTTTATTGCGGTTAATTGTGCTGCATTACCACCTCAACTTTTGGAAAGTGAATTATTTGGATATGTTGAAGGTTCTTTTACAGGTGCTTCAAAAACCGGTAAGATAGGACTCTTTGAAATGTCACATAATGGTACTGTTTTTTTAGATGAAATAGGAGATTTAGATAAAAGTTTACAGTCTAGGTTCTTAAGGGTACTTGAAGAAAAGCAAATTATGCGAATAGGATCAGATAAGATAATACATATAAATGTAAGAGTTATTGCTGCAACTAACCGTAATCTAAGAGATCAAGTTGAAAAAGGGAATTTTAGATCGGATTTGTATTATAGGCTTAATGTTTTGAATATACATGCTATTCCTTTGAGAGAGAGAAAAGGAGATATCGAGTTTCTAGTTAACCATTTTATAAGAGTAAATAATAAAAAGTATGGATTTCAAGTGGACAAACTATCTGAAGATGTAATTGAGTTATTAAAGGCCTATTCTTGGCCCGGTAATATAAGAGAACTTAGAAATGCTGTAGAAAGGATTGTACTTACTACAAGAAAGGAATACATAAGATTAGAAGATATAAAGTTAATAGCAAATGAATTTAAAATTAATATAGAGAAAAAAGCTGAAGATACATTAGATGGTACTTTAAAGGAAGTAAAGAACAAAATAGTTGCAAAAGTATTGAAAGAAGAAGGATACAATAAAAGTAAGGCAGCAAAACGTTTAGGAATAGATCGTTCCACAATAGATAGATTACTATAGTGATACATAAACCATCACTAGTTGCTGTAAAATGCAACAGTAAGTGATGGCTTTTTAAAAAAATACATTATATTGTCTGAATATTAAGGGGATATGACTTGGCACGGTATATGCTTATTAATATGTAAACATACACTATTTAGTAAGTTAATAAATTTGGAGGGTTAGGTATGATAAGAGAAGTTATTTATACAGAGAAATCTCCTAAAGCTATTGGACCATATTCACAGGGAATAAAGGGTGGTAATTTTATTTTTACATCAGGACAACTTCCTATAGTTCCTAAAACAGGAGAAGTTTTATATGGAGATATTAAAAAAGCGACAGCTCAGTGTTTAGAAAATCTTAAAGCAATTGTTGAAAAGTCTGGATGTAATTTACGAGATGTTGTTAAAGTAAACGTATTCATTAGAGACATGGGACAATTTAACCAAATGAATGAAGTATATGCATCATATTTTACAGATAAGCAACCAGCAAGGTCTTGTGTGGAGGCTAAATTAGCTATGGATGTCGATGTAGAGATCGAGGCCATAATATTTAGGGAAGAGTTATAGGGGGGTAAAATATGAACGAATCAATGCATAAGTATATGAAAGTGGGGTTAATCCATTTTATGGCCTATCCAAATTGTATTAAAGGAGAGGGGCCTATAGAAGAGACATTAAAAAAGATAGCCTTAGATGACTATTTTGATGCCGTTGAAATCACATGGATAAAGGACAAAGATGTAAGACAGAGGGCAAAGAAAATAATTGAGACATCTCATCTCTCAGTGGCGTATGGAGCCCAACCTAGACATTTAACTACTGGGCTTAATATAAATGATATTGATGAAGAGGGTAGACTAAAAGCCGTTGCAACAATTAAAGAAGGAATAGATGAAGCTTATGAAATTGGGGCTACAGGCTTGGCATTTTTAAGTGGTAAATATGAAGAAAGTAAAAAGGAAGAAGCTTATTATTCTTTGATAAAATCAACAAAGGAAATTTGTGAATATGCAAAATTAAAGGGAAGCCTAATGATAGTTCATGAAATATTTGATTATGATGTAGATAAAAAAGCATTAGTTGGACCTGTAAGTCTAGCCAAAAGATATGCTGAAGATATAAGAAAAGAATATGAGAATTTTGGACTGATGGTAGATTTAAGTCATCTCCCACTTATAAGAGAAACAGCAGAAGAATCAATACGGCCTATAAAAGATTATTTAGTACATGCTCATATAGGGAACTGCGTTGTAAAAGACCCATCTCTTCCAGGTTATGGTGATAATCACCCAAGATTTGGATTTCCAGGGGGTGAAAATGATGTTGATGAACTAGTTGAGTATTTAAGAGTACTTATGGAAATAGGCTTCTTAAATGAAGAAAAGAGACCATTTTTAAGTTTTGAAGTAAAACCATATGGGGATGAAGAGCCTGATTTAGTTATAGCAAATGCGAAGAGAGTATTAAATTTGGCATGGGCAAAATTATAAACTAATTTACAATTTAGGAGGAATATTTCATGAAAATAGTAGTACTAGATGGTTATACTTTAAACCCTGGAGACCTGTCTTGGAAGGAGATTGAGAAGCTAGGTGAATTAAAAGTATATGATAGGACCAATGGCGACCTTATTGTTGAAAGAGTAGGTGACGCAGAAGTTATATTTACTAATAAAACACCTTTGTCTAGAGAATCAATGGCTAAAATGCCTAATCTTAAATTCATAGGAGTTCTTGCAACTGGGTACAACATAGTTGACGTAGAGGCTGCAAAAGAAAAAGGAGTTATAGTTACAAATATACCTACTTACGGAACAGATTCCGTTGGTCAATTTGCAATTGCACTACTTCTTGAGTTATGTCATCATGTGGGTGCACATAGTGATTCTGTATCTAAAGGTAAATGGGCAAGTAATCCTGATTGGTGTTATTGGAACTATCCGCTTATAGAGCTTGCAGGAAAGACAATAGGTATAATAGGCTATGGAAGAATAGGACAGACAACTGGGAAAATAGCTAAAGCTTTGGGAATGAATGTTATTGCAGTTGATTCATATAAGAATGAATCGTTAGTATGCGATACCATGAAGTATGTAGAAATTAATGAACTTTTTACTGACTCAGATGTAATTGCTCTTCATTGTCCACTTTTTGATAGTACAAAAGGGATAATTAATAAGTCTAATATAGCAAAGATGAAAGATGGAGTAATGATAATAAATAACTCTAGGGGACCACTTGTCATAGAACAAGATCTTGCAGATGCTTTAAATAGTGGGAGGGTAGCAGGTGCAGCAGTTGATGTTGTTATGACAGAACCTATAAAACTTGACAATCCACTACTTAAAGCTAAAAACTGCATAATAACTCCTCATATTTCATGGGCGCCTAAAGAATCAAGGCAGCGGCTTATGGATATTGGAATAGATAATCTTATAAGGTTCATTGAAGGCAATCCTATAAATGTTGTAAATAAATAAAAATTATTTTAATTTTATATAGTTAAATTTGTTTGTGGTTTCTCAATTAAAGAAAATAATTTATTAATTAGGGGGAGTAGTAATATGCAAATTAAAAGAACTATTGACAAAATACCAGGGGGACTCATGGTTATACCTTTATTATTAGGTGCTACTATAAATACTGTCGCTCCAGATGCATTAATGATAGGTGGATTCACAACAGCAATGTTTAAGACAGGTGCTTTGGCAATTTTAGGCGTATTTTTATTTTGTATGGGGTCTCAAATGAGCCCAAAGGTAGCACCAAAATCTCTTAAGAAAGGTCTCATTCTTACAATAACTAAATATGCCATTGGCGTAATAATAGGATTAGGTGTGGGAAAGATATTTGGACCGGCGGGACTTTTAGGATTAACACCTTTGGCTATTATAGCAGCCATGACCAATTCTAACGGTGGACTTTATGTGGCACTAGCAGGAGAATATGGAGATGAGACAGATGTAGGGGCTGTATCTGTTCTTTCATTAAATGATGGGCCGTTTTTCACAATGGTGGCGCTGGGTGCATCTGGCCTTGCAACAATTCCAATTATGGCCTTTGTAGCTGTTATAGTTCCTATTGGACTTGGAATGATTCTTGGAAATTTAGATGAGGAAATGCGTAAGTTCTTAGCTGGTGGAGAAAAATTACTTATTCCGTTCTTTGCTTTTCCTTTAGGCGCAGGAATGAATTTAGCTAATGTGTTCAAAGCAGGAGGATCAGGTATATTGCTCGGAGTTGCAGTTGCGATACTAACTGGCTTTGGTGGATATTATGCATTAAAACTATTTGGAGAGAAAAACGCCATTGCAGGGNTTGCAGAGGGATCCACAGCAGGTAATGCAGTAGGAACACCGGCCGCAATAGCAGCAGTTACCACAGGGTTTGCACCACTCGTGGTAGCAACGGCGACAGCTCAAGTAGCGGCAGCTTGTATTGTTTCTGCATTTTTATGCCCAGCAATAGTAGTTTTTATGGCTAAGTATTTAAAGAAAAAGGAAGAAATGAAATTACAGCAGAGCAAGAATTCTGTGAGTTAACTTAAAAAGAGGTGCAAGACGTGGATAAATTTTTAATTATTGCAGATGATTTCACAGGAGCGTGCGACACAGGAGTGCAATTAAGAAAAAGAGGAATAAAAACCGATGTAATATTTGAATTCACAGATATAGAAGATAAAGAAAAATCTATTGTAATAGATACTGAATCTAGAGGTCTAAGCCCTGAAGAAGCTTACAGAAATGTAGAATTAAAAATAAAATATGTTTTTAAAAATGATTTTAATTATGTTTTTAAAAAGGTGGATTCCACACTTAGGGGAAATATAGCCTCTGAAATAAGGGCTGTAGATAAATATTATAATGCTGATCTTATAATATTTGCGCCTGCATATCCAGATAGCAAAAGAACAACTATAGGAGGCATACAAAGAATAAATGGAATCCCCATTACTGAAACGGAAATAGCTAAGGATCCTATGAAACCAGTAGAAATTGATAATATTAATCAGATACTTAAAGATAAATTTAATGAACAAGTTACTCATGTGTATTTGAAGGAAATAAGAGAAAACAAGATAGATTTATCTAAGGGCAGAATATTTACGTTTGATTCAGGGACAAATGAAGATTTAATATCAATAGTACGAAAAATTATATCTTACAGTAAAAAAGTACTGTGGGTGGGGTCAGCGGGCCTTGCAGATAGCATACTAAAAGTAAAGATGCCCACAAAACCCTCTATAGCAGTTATTGGAAGTGTAAGTGAAGTTTCGAGAAAGCAACTTCATTATGCTAAGTCCAAAGGTATCAATATTATAAATGTTGATATTGAAAGTATTTTAAAAAGTAAGGATACAGTGAAAATAGTAGAAGATGCGCTTGAGAAAATAGATAAAGGGCTGGATGTTATTATAGCCTCTGCCTATGAAAGAAAAGCCTATGAAAGAGCTATAAAAACAGGAGAAGTATTAGGCTATAGTGGAGAAGACGTAAGCATATTTACTCGAAATGTATTAGCCGAAATTACAGAAAAACTAATAAAACAAAATGAAATTTCCGGGCTATTTTTAACCGGAGGAGATACTGCGATAGGAGTAATTAAAAAATTAGGTATAAGTAGTGCAAGNATAAAGCAAGAGTTAATGACTGGAATACCTCTTATGACNTTATATGGTGGTAGATACCACGGACTAAATGTAATTACGAAAGCAGGNGCGTTTGGAGAAGAAAATGCTATTGAATATTGCATGAAGAAGTTAAAGGAGGACATTTAAGTGAACTTACTTGGAATTACTATGGGAGACCCTGCAGGAATAGGGNCAGAGATTATATTTAGAGCTTTTGAAAAAANGGATGATTTTAGAGAAAAGTCGGTGATATTCGGAAGTTATAAAGTGCTAAAGTATTATGCAGATTTACTAAAGTTTAATAAAAGTCTAAAGGTTATAAATACACTTGATGAATTTGATAAAGATATGATAAACATTATTAATGTTGTTGATTTAGATATGAATGATATCAAAATAGGAGAAGTATCAGCGTTATGTGGTGACTCAGCTTATAAATATATAGAGAAGGCCATAGAATATGCTAAAAAAGGTCGGATAAAAGCGGTAGTTACTGCACCACTTAACAAAGAAGCACTTCATCTAGGAGGACATAATTTTGCTGGACATACAGAAATCTTTGCAAAATTGACTGATACAAAAAAATACTCAATGATGCTGACGGCTAGAGACTTTAGAGTTATTCACGTTTCCACGCATGTTTCTTTAAGAGAAGCTTGCGATAGAGTAAAAAAACATAGAGTTTTGGAGGTAATAGAGCTTGCAAATGATACTTTAAAAAGAATGAGAATAGATAAACCAAGAATTGCAGTAGCGGGCCTTAATCCCCATGCTGGTGAGTCAGGATTATTTGGACGTGAGGAAATAGATGAAATTATTCCAGCAATAGACGCTGCAATTGAACTAGGAATTAATGTAGAAGGTCCCATAGCACCAGATACGGTATTTTTAAAAGCAAATAAGAGGCAATATGATGTTGTAGTAGCTATGTATCATGATCAAGGGCACATACCTACAAAACTTTTAGCTTTTGATACTGGAGTTAATATTACTGTAGGCCTCCCAATAATTAGAACCTCAGTAGATCATGGAACAGCCTTTGACATTGCGGGGAAAGGTATCGCAAAAGGTGACAGTATGATAGAGGCTCTTATAGCAGCAGATCTTTTTTTAGAATTATCTTAAAAA
>JGI24143J45723_1000708_pt1 | contig 16832 bp, 14 predicted proteins | sample BarGraIncu00432A_FD_45723 | JGI IMG/M metagenome (IMG submission 45723) | reverse complement strand
CACCAATGTATTTAAAAACGGCAAAATTTTTGGGGCATAGGGGGTGCATGAATAATGAAGTTTGATATTATTGGTAAAAGATATTGGTTTTTTGCTTTATCGGCCCTTGTTATGATTCCAGGACTAATTTCCATGGCATTGCAGGGCTTTAATTTAGGCATAGATTTTACGGGCGGTACATTGTTAGACTTACAATTTTCCCGTCCGGTAACAGTCACTGAAGTGCGGTCTGCGTTACAAGAATATCAATTGGAAAATAGTACAATTCAGTTGGCAGTAAGCGGAAATATTGAGGCTTCACCGAATGTATTTATTCGAACCCATGAACTTTCTGATGATGAGAGAGTTGCTGTATTGTCAGGAATAGAAAAGTCCTTAGGTAGTTTTAATACTCTTAGGGTAGAGAAAGTGGGGGCAGTCATTGGGTCGGAGTTGACTAAGAATGCAATAATGGCTTTGGTGTTATCCTGGATATTAATGATTGCATATATTACTTATCGTTTTGAGTTTAAGTTTGCTGTATCAGGCATTCTTGCTATAGTGCATGACCTACTTATAGTGCTTGGCATATTCTCAATACTTCAGAAAGAAATTGATGCAACATTTGTGGCAGCCATTCTCACCATATGTGGTTATTCAATTAATGATACCATTGTTATTTTTGACCGTATTCGGGAGAATTTAAAGACGCGTAGCAAAACAGAGAGNTTTACTCAGCTAGTTGATCGTAGTATTTGGCAAACAATGACCCGTTCTATTTATACAGTGTTAACGGTCATATTTGCAACTGCTGCATTGTATATCTTTGGTGGAGAAACAACCAAAAATTTCTCACTAGCACTGTTGATAGGTTTTACAAGTGGTATGTATTCTTCTATTTTCAATGCCAGCCCAATATGGGTGACTTGGAAAGAGTATGAAGAGCGTCAACGAATTGCTGTAAGGACGCGTGGTGCTAAGTAAATCCTTGTTGTAAAAAAATATATAAAGAAGGCTGATGCATTGGTTAATAGCCAAGCATCAGCCTTCTTTATTCACCAAAGTTATACTGTAGTAATATCATGTTAGCAGTAAGGTGGTGAATTTATGTGGATGCTCTTATCGATATTCTGTTTAGCGATTCTTCATATATCAGGAAATAATATGGCACTAATACCAGATCTGGCTGATACCTTGACTAATGATAGTTATATCAGCACAGTCATTGCCTATCTGATATTAGGAATAATAATTGCAGCAATTACTGCTTGGATTGGCGTTAGAGCTGGCCAAGATTTAGTCGTTGTCGCTAAGTCCCTTTATGGCACGAGTGGTAAGAAGGTATTAGCTCTGATTCTATTGTCAATAAGTATTCCCGCAAGTGCCTTAACAGGTAGTTATTATGCCGGAGAAATTATACATTTATTGATAGGTCTCCCTCAATCAGTTGCAGCCTTTGTTTCCTTAGCATTGTTTTCGCTGTTAGCGGCTGGTTATAGTTATGAGTTATTAAAAATATCTAACTATGTCGCATTATTATTAATACCAATTTTTATATTTTTGTTATTTCTACATGATTTACAGCTTTATTTAGTTGTCCTTAAATGGGATCAGGTGAATTGGTTCCTTGTTTTAGGATTGACCGGCTATAATGCAGGTGGGATGTGGTCTGCGTTAATAGTTGAGATGGCCGCCTATTTATCCCAGAAGGGTAGTAGGACCATAGTGCTAATTATATTGGCTAAATTCGTAGAAGGAATTTTTACATTGTGTATAGTTCTTTTAGTTTTATCAACTGGTACACATGGTCCTTTGGCATTAGCTGTTGTGGTTAGTAAAATTGGTGGAGACGCCATGATATATATTTTTAATATAGTGCTATTTTGTATTTTCGCGAACACTATGGCTCCGGCTATGCTGGTTAATGCAAGGCAAGTCAGTAGTCTTACTACATTATCTTTTTGGCCAGCAATGTTACTAGCAGCTAGCATTGTATACGGAGTCAGTTTCTTGGGCTTTTCACTAATTTTATCGTTAATGGGTTATATGACCTTGTTGATGATCTTATTTATTATTTATACAGCATTTCTTTTACATAAACATGGTATAAATAAGCAATAATACTGTATAGAAAGTTTTAATAATTATTTTGGGTTAAGTGAGAAAGAAATATGCTGATAATAAAATTTATCATAATAGTGATAATACTTATAGGATTAATATGTACGCTAGCACCTAAACTGCATGGAGCACTCATTATTTTGCTGGCAGCAGTTGTATCTACTATCATTATTGATGTAGGTCTATTGCCCTTATGGGTGCCTGTTAGTCTTTTAGTACTGACCTTAGTAGCTGAGGTAGGGGCGAATGGGCTGCGACTTTTTTTGACTAGGCACTCCGAAGTATCTAGGATATATAGTGTCGATACCACGGTGTGTAACTTGGCTGGAATAGTTGTATCCGATGCATTATTAGGCCCCCTAATTGGCATGACGATATGGGAGGTCTTAGTTGGTAAAACTTTATTTCCTAGGTTGGACAGTATCGGTAAAATATTAAGGCGATTGATTTGGACAGCCTTGCTAAGGCTAATTTGCGGTTTAATTATGATCTTTATTGTAGTGAAGTATATGATGTGAAAATCCTAGAATTTTATATATCCTCTGTATTTTTTTGGTAGACTTGAATGTAAGTTAAAGGAATGGTTACACTAAGGAAAAGTCGGAGGGGTTTATATGAAGCATTATAATCAACTCATAAAGCATAACGGAAATAGTGATTTATTTAAAGCAATAGAAATGTCTATCATTGCTTTGTCCAATAGTGTCCCCTTGCATATTCATGCTGAGGGATTGCGTGGGACGGGTAAAACTACTATTATGAGATCAATAAAAGAAATGTTACCACCCATTATCCGCATAAAAAATTGTATATATAATTGCCATCCAGATTCACCTCATTGCCCCGAGCATTCTCAATTATCTCACCAAGAAATCACAAGTATTGGTACAGAATTTATACCATGTCCGTTTTTAGAAATATCTCATGCAGCTAAAATAGGTACAGTGATCGGCAGTATTGATTTAAGTAAGTTAACCGCTACCCAGGCTATGGCAGCTATATTACCAGGTACTATTCCCCAGGCTCATCGTGGAATTATCTTTATTGATGAAATTAATAGATTAGCGGATGTTTCTCCAGAGGTGGCTGATGTACTCTTAGATGTTATGGGGACTAAACCAGGTTATATTCAAATAGAGGAAGTGGGTTTACCCATAGTGGAATTGCCAGTATCTGTGACCATATGGGCGGCATCAAATCCTGATGAAGAACCTGGTCCTCTAAATCTCATTCGAAAGCAATTGTCTGATCGGTTTGATTTCGTTATTAGTATGGGGCGTCCCAGTAACTATAGAGATGTATTTAATATTTTGCAGCAGCGTAATATCATGTCGACTACCGAAGTTGATAAGAAAGTGTATAACCTGGACGATAGTCTAAGCAATATTATTATTAAAGAGCATATTCGGCAGATTATAGCACAAATTTATGTGGATTATAATTTGGAAAGTTTGCGGTCAATTGAGACTATGGAAATAGCAGCTAGTCTATCTTGTTTGATAGCAGGCCGTAAAAATGTAGATATTGTAGATCTTCAGAGTATTGTGATCTTAGCATTAACACACCGTGCGGAGAAGGGAACGATTGATAAAATAGTACAATATCTAGAACAGCTAAATACTAATTCTTTGAGTACAGAGAGTTATTATCAGGATAATTATCTAAGCGAAATAGCACAGGAATTATCCATTACACAGCAATATAAAAAAATGGATTGGTGGAAAAAAGCTCTAGAACGTCTCATTCGAAAAATGAGTTTTTTAAATAAATTTAAAAAGGCTAAAAGCCATCAAGAGGCTAACAATGGAAAAAATATAATGTCAATGGGGAATATGAAAATAGTCGACCCAGCTAAGGTAAATGGAATAGCACCTCCTAGGAAGGCCGTGGCGTTAAGAGAGTTGCCAGTTGAACAATTTATAAATAGTGAGGATAATAAACCTAATGGTTAAGAGTAATGAGGTCCAATTTGAACCTGAATTTTTTGAAAAAATATTTATGGTTGCTAAAGATTTGGCAACTATAATAAATCAAAATAAAGGACTACGTATTGGTCAAAGTACTGTATGTAGCCAAAAAATGCACACATATCATTCGGAGAAACCACAGGAGGTAAATGTTTTACAAGATATTGATGCTGGGCAAAGTTTTTATCATAGAAGCGAATCAGGAAGTGTATATCATTTAGATATATTCCATGAATGTGGCATGGTCGATCATCATATAGCTGCAGTTGAAATGCGTAGCGCTGTAGATTTATATAATGCGTATTATGATAAATATCGGGATAGCGATATGGATGATAAAGTTAAAGCTGATTTTTTCGATATTCAAACCAGTACAGGCGGTGGTCGAATAACTGGGAGTTTGGATTATGGAAAGAAGATGTCACTACGTAAAGGTCATACCAACCATGTTCATATCACCATGGCCCTTCCTCAAAAGCATTTAGCTTGTGTAGTTTATGTTATTATGGCAGTGGAGAATGTTATTTTATCTTGTAATTTGGAATTAAGGCGTAACGAAAAAGTTAAAAATGTAAAGGGCACTAGTAAAGGTAAAATTGACATGTCAGCCTATGCTGATAAGTCTGATTCGTTACTACAGAAAGATAACACTACTGAAATACACGATGGTGATGTAAATAATCAGGACCCCAGTGATTTAATAGATGGCCATAATACAGCCCAAGAGTTGAAAGAGTTTCCTAAAAGAGATTATAATAATGGCCATAAGCCAATTGGCGGTGTAAATAGTCATCGAGGGGTAGAAAGCCTGGAACAAGGTGGAATGATTGAGCTGAGCCACAATTCTAAGAACTTAAATAAATCGGGCAAACAAGATGAAAAAATTCATGAGAAATTTTTACCCGAGATTGAAGTTCATTTACGACAAGTGATACGAAATGCTAAAAGCCTTTTTGCCCAAAGTGGTAGAAGTAAGAAAATGCTAAATAAGATAAGTTGTCTTAAAGGAAAAAATATTATAGATAACACAAAAGCCGGTCATGAATGTGGAGAAGTGAATATTTCAGAAAGCATAAGTGTAGTTGCACGTAGAATGGTCGAAAAGAATGAAAAAATATTTAAAATTACTCATGAAGATTTAAGATATTCGGTCAATCGCAAAAGGCAGAAAATCGAATTTTGCCTATTGATTGATGCTAGCTCTAGTATGGAAGGTGAGCGTATTCGTGCAGCTAAAAAGTTAGCAAGATTTTTATTCCTTTCAACTGCAGATCGTATTAGTGTTATTGTCTTTCAAGAAAATAAAGCTTGGGTACAAGTCCCTTTCACTCGTGACTTAAGTCATTTAGAAGAACGCCTCAAGGAAATTAAAACTTACGGGAGAACGCCATTAGCTTTGGGGTTGACGGCTTGTATACAATATCTCGAAAAAAATAAGATTTATAATCCTTTAATTATATTGATTACAGATGGTGTGCCAACATTAGGGACGAAAACAACGGATCCAGTGTATGATGCTTTGGAAGTTGCAAAACGCATTAAAGTTAAAAGATATGGTTTTACTTGTATTGGTCTTAAGCCACACTTAGACTATTTAAACCAACTATCAAAAATAGCTGGCGGTAGTATCTATGTAGTTGATGAGCTCGATAAAGTAGGTACGTGTTAAAATAGTGTAAAGAGATGCTATTTTGGACGCGGCCTCTTTTTTTTGGCGATATTTAAGAGGATTATTATAGCCATTTCGAGAATAGTATACATAGATCATTATCTATAACTTGTTATAAAATCTGAGAGTACAATATTTTCTAATTCTAATTAAGGGCAACTCAGGCTTGGCGTAAGCCAAGTTTTCTTAATTAAATAACACAAATCTAATCCTAAAGTATTAATAAATTGAGAGGAAAAGCTACTTGAATACTGTATTAAAGTAGCAGAATGTGATGCTGACACCTTTTCAGATAGATTTCTTACAAAAACGCGGGATACCAGATATAGAAATGGAGTCTTTTGTTGAAGCAAATATCGCCACCTTACGGGAACCCACACTTATGAAGGGTATTGAGCAAGCTGGCAAGCTCATTGAAAATGCAATTTTAAATAAATTGCATATTTGTATCGTAGGGGATTTTGATGCTGATGGAATAACATCTACATCCATGATGGTCATGGCTTTATCTGAGCTCGGAGCCAAGCATGTATCTTGGCATATTAATAGCCGCTTTGATTTAGGTTATGGCTTTCAAATTGGTACGATTGATGAAATATTATTAAAGGGGCCTGTTGATTTAATAATTACTGTTGATAATGGAATCACAGCTTGTGAAGCTGTTAAGAAAGCCAGGGAATTAGGAATCATAGTAATTATTACGGATCATCACGAGCCAGGTAATGATCTACCATTGGCAGATGCGCTAATTAATCCTAAACAGGCTAACTGTTTATATCCTGATCGAAATTTGGCTGGGGTCGGTGTGGCGTTTAAACTTATTCAACATCTTTTTCATCACCAAAACTTAGACCGGCGTGCACTTCGTTATCTTGATTTGGTGGCCATTGGGACAGTGGCTGATGTTATGACTTTAATCGGAGAAAATCGAGTTATTGTCAAAAACGGCTTAAAGCTAATCAATTGGAAAAACGCCCGCCCGGGAATAAAGGCTATTAGAAAAGTTTTTGGTATTAAAGGTGAGATTACGACCTACCAGCTAGGATTTATTTATGGACCAGCTTTAAATGCCCAAGGAAGAATTTACGGAATTCCTAGTATGGCCATAGAACTTCTAACGACAAAAGATCTAGAACGTGCAGAAATAATTGCGGCTAAACTATTTGAAATTAATCAGGAGCGCCAGCAAATAACTAAGTCTCAAGTAGAACGCGCTTTGGCGACAATTGGCCTAACAACATGTAAATTTATAGTTTATTATGAGCCAGAATTACACGAAGGAATAGTTGGTTTAATCGCAGGGCGTGTAAAAGAAAAGTATAATGTTCCCACTCTCATTCTGACATCGGATAAGGAAGAGGGATTGGCGAAAGGTTCAGCCAGATCGGTAATAGGATTCGATTTGAAAAAACATGTAATTGATGAATGTCAAGACCTCTTGATTAAGGGCGGTGGTCATGCAATGGCAGCAGGTCTGACTATGAGAGTTCAGGATATTAATGCCTTACGAGAACGTCTACAAAATATTGCTGCAACTTACGCCGAGGAAATATTTCAGCCCGATAACAGGATAGATTGTATTTTTGATGCCAATGAAATGACTCTAGAATTGGTCGATGAAATCCAAGAACTAGCGCCATTTGGCGTAGGTTTTCTGGCACCAGTATTTAAAATCAGGCAATTTAATGTACAAAGAAAGATTTATATGGGCAATACTAAACAACATTTAAAGCTTATTGGTGACAAAGGCCTTGAGATAGTAGCTTTTGGACAGGCTGAGACATATCTCAGTGGTGGAGAACCTTTAGTGATTAGTCCAATTGGCCGTCCCACTAAAAATGAATGGCTGGGTAAAATTACGGTTCAATTTACAATAAAAGGAAATAATTTAGACGCAGGTAGACCTAAATAATATATATAGGCTTCCGTGAGGTAAGCCGGAAGCCTATAGGTTATTGAAAATCTGATTTCCTTGCTTTTTGAGCAATAAATGATTATGATTAGGGTTAAGAATAAATAAAATTAGCGTGATTTTATAGTTCTATGATTATATTGAGAGTATTTACTATAATAGATTTTCTAGATGTAAGTAAACTATAATGCTTAAAAAGAACGATAGATATGACACAGGAGGCTTTGTCCATGGATTTTAAAGAGAAGATTAGGGAAGTTGTTGATTTTCCAACTAAAGATATTAGTTTTAAAGATATTACTACGTTACTAAAAGATGGAGATTCTTTTCATCAAGCAGTTGATGCATTAGCAGATCCTTTTAGAGATAAAAAGATAAACCTGGTCGTTGGGCCTGAAGCACGAGGATTTATTGTGGGTGTACCTGTGGCCTATACATTAGGTGCTGGTTTTGTACCAGTGCGTAAACCAGGTAAGTTACCAGCCGAAACACTTGTATATGAATACAAGTTGGAATACGGTACGGATTCTTTGGAAATACATAAGGATGCCATTCTTCCTGGGCAAAAAGTGATTATTGTTGATGATTTACTGGCTACTGGTGGAACGGTTCAGGCAACAATCAATATGGTTGAGGCTTTGGGTGGGGTTATTGTTGGTCTAGTATTTTTGATAGAACTGTCATATCTTAATGGACGCAAGAAGTTAGCAAAATATAATATTTTTTCATTAATTAAGTATTGAGTAGGGTAGTGTGTGAGGTGTATATATGGGTAGTGGAACCCAAGCTAATATTCAAGATATTATAAATCAAATCAAGTCATATCAATATGACGCTCCCGTAGCGGTCGTAGAGCAAGCTTATGAATTTGCCCGTAATGCTCATAGTGGACAGGAACGAGCTTCGGGTGAAGAGTATATTTGTCATCCCCTCGGTGTGGCAAAAATTTTAGCAGATTTGCAGATTGATGCATTGACCATCAGCGCATCACTTTTACATGATGTGGTAGAAGATACGAATTTTTCACTGGAAGATTTAGAAAAACTATTTGGCAAAGAAGTGGCCATGTTAGTTGATGGAGTAACTAAATTAAGCCGCATGAAATATCAGTCAAAAGAAGAACAACAACTTGAAAACTTTCGTAAGATGTTTTTAGCAATGGCGAAAGATATTCGCGTTGTTTTAATTAAACTTGCAGATCGTTTGCATAATATGCGAACACTTAGACATATGCCTGAGTATAAGCAACGTAGAATTGCTCAGGAAACAATGGAAATATTTGCGCCACTTGCCCATCGCTTGGGTATTTCTAATATAAAGTGGGAATTAGAAGATTTAGCTTTTCGCTATTTAGAACCTGAAAAATATTATGAATTGGTAGAAAAAGTTAAACAGAAACGCCGTGAACGGGAACAAATTATTAGTGAAGCAATACGGGTTGTTTCAGAACGATTACAGGAAGTTGAAATTAAGGCAGATATACAAGGACGTCCCAAACATTTTTACAGCATCTATAAAAAAATGCTGAAGGGTAATAAGGATCTGAGTGAAATTTATGACTTGTCTGCTATTCGAATATTAGTTGATACAGTCAAAGATTGTTATGGGGCTTTAGGGGTTGTGCATACATTATGGAAGCCATTGCCACTAAGGTTTAAAGACTTTATTGCCATGCCCAAGACTAATATGTACCAGTCCCTCCATACAACAGTGATTGGCACAGAGGGACATCCTTTAGAAATTCAAATTCGCACTTTGGAGATGCATCGTACATCAGAGTATGGTATTGCCGCACATTGGCGATACAAAGAAGGTGCCAAAGGGGCTAATAAAGACTTCGATGAGAAGTTGGCATGGCTACGTCAATTATCAGAGCAAGACTCAAAGGATCCTGGTGAATTTATGGAATCATTAAAAATGGATATTTTTAATGATGAAGTATTTGTATTTACTCCTAAAGGAGATGTTATTAATTTGCCTGCTGGTTCAATACCTATTGACTTTGCCTATCGTATTCATACTGATATTGGCAATCGTTGTGTAGGGGCACGAATTAATGGTAAAATGATACCTCTTGAGTCTAAATTGAAGAATGGGGATATAGTTGAAGTCATTACAACAAAACAAGGTAATGGGCCGAGCCGCGATTGGCTTACTATTGTAGGCTCTTCTGAAAGTAAAAACAAAATTCGCCAATGGTTCAAAAAGGAAAAGCGTGAAGAAAATATTATTAAAGGGCGAGAGATAATTGAAAAAGAAAGTAAGAAACTCGGCTATGATTGGCGAGAGTTAACTAAAGGCGAGAAATTAGCTGATGTTGGTAAGAAATTTAATATACAAAATGAAGATGATTTGATGGCGGCCCTTGGTTATGGAGGTGTAACTCTCCATGGCATAATGACAAAATTGATTGAGGCATATAAAAAAGATGTTCGCGTTCCTCCGCCTGACGTATCAAAATTAATTGCCAAACTTAAACCTCATAACACGAAGAGTAAGGACGATCATGGTATTTTAGTGGAGGGTGAAACGGGTGTCATGGTGCGGCTAGCCAAATGCTGTAATCCGGTACCTGGTGATGCTATTGTGGGCTATATTACTAGAGGTCGTGGAGTCTCTGTGCATCGTGTTGATTGTAGTAATGTTTTAGTTAATCCTGTAGAATATGAACGTATGATTGAGGTGTACTGGGATCAGGCTGTAGGTAATTTATATCGCGTTACGGTAGAAGTGACAGGTGCAGATCGCCCAGAACTAATAACTGATATGATGATGGTTTTATCGGAAAGTAAGATTAAAATTAGTACTCTTAATGCTAGAGTCGGTAAAGACAATATGGCTGCCATCAATTTGACCTTAGATATTACAAATCTGAACCAATTAGAGCTTATTATGATCAAGATGCGACGAGTCAAGAATGTATATAGTGTACATCGTGCAACTCCTAGTTTAGGAGGAGTATAATGAGAGCAGTTGTTCAACGTACACTAAAGTCAAGTGTAACTGTCGATGATCAAACGATTGCGACTATTGACCATGGTTTAACTGTACTAATCGGTGTGGGCTTACATGATACGGAAGATGATGCTTGTTATCTAGCAGAAAAGATTGTAAACCTACGTATCTTTTCAGATGACAAGGGCAAAATGAATTTATCTTTATTGCATATAAATGGTGATTTATTGGTTGTTTCACAGTTTACGTTATTTGGCGATTGTCGCAAAGGTCGTAGGCCAAGTTTTGACGCTGCAGCACCACCACAGATCGCCCAAGAGTTATATGAAAAATTTATAGAAAAATGCGCAGGCCTGGGGGCAAAGGTTGTTTGTGGAAAATTCCAGTCTGAAATGGTAGTAGCACTTAGTAATCATGGCCCGGTCACTATGTTGCTCGATAGTAAACGTATTTTTTAGGAGTGAATGGTGTTATGAAAATTATAAAATTAGAAGTGGGGCAGCTTGGCGCTAATTGTTATATTGTGTATTGCGAAAAAACTTTGCAAGGTGCAGTTATTGATCCAGGTGGTAATGGTAAAGAAATTATTGCGATACTCAAACGTAATAATATTAAGCTAACTTGTATTCTAAACACCCATGGACATGCAGATCATATTACCGCCAATGATGAAATTCGAGAGGCCACTGGCGCACCTGTGTTTATTCATGGTGCTGATGCAAAAATGTTAACAAGTGCTCAGGCAAATTTATCATTATATATTGGCAATAATCTGATCTGTCAGCCCGCCGACAGATTGCTAAATGATGGTGAAATGATTATGGTGGGTGAGATAGAATTTCAAGTCATCCATACACCGGGACACACACTGGGGGGGATATGCTTCAAAGCCGGTGACAATCTATTTTGTGGTGATACTTTATTTAAGCAATCCATTGGGCGGACTGATTTTCCAGGGGGATCTCACAGCCAGCTGATTAATAGTATTAAAAATAAACTGATGGTACTTCCAGATCAGACAATTGTATTGCCCGGTCATGGCGATACTACAACGGTTGGTGATGAACGTTATACCAATCCATTTATTCAATAGTATCGATAGGAGATGCTGCGATGTCATCTAAACTATATAGCACCGGGTTTAAGGTCTGTATTTTATTATTAGCAATTTATATTATTATTACAGTAACGCCAATTTATTTGCCAATCATTATTTCTATTATATTGGCATTTATTCTTAATCCATTGGTTAACTTTTTTACTAATCTCCACTTTGGGTCTACTGGGCTACATATTAACCGTGGTATTGCTGTCTTATTATCATTTTTAAGTACTGCATTGTTGCTTTTAATAATAGGAACATTTGTATTGTTACCCATTATACATGAATTTGATAGATTTATGATGGATTTACCAGCATTGATTTTGAGAATTCAATATGTATCGATTAATATCCAACAGCGTGCTAGTATGTTAGAATTACCGCCCAATATTAATACCGTCATCGAGCAAGGGATAGCCAGCGCTGCATCCTTTTCGGCAGATCTGGCACGTCGTATATTGCAGGCGTTTTTTGGATTTGCATCAAGTATCGTACAGTTGGTAGTTGTACCAGTATTAACCTATTATTTTTTACGAGATTGGCATTTGTTAAAGAATCAGATAATAATGTTATTCTCAGCTGAGTATCATAGTAAGGTGAGTAAAATTATCGAGGAAATGGCAATCGTTGTTAGTGCATATATTAGGGGACAAGCAATCATCAGTGTTATTATTGGCTTTATTGTGTTTAGTGGGATGTATATATCGGGAGTGGGTTATCCATTAGTATTAGGCTTGCTTGCCGCAGGTACGGAAACAATTCCTATTGTAGGTCCCATTATAGGATCAATACCTGCTATTATGCTGGCATATTTAGTTTCACCATCCTTGGCGTTTAAAGTCATTGTGTTTTATATTGTTGTACACCAGCTTGAGAATCATATTATTGTACCGAATATTATGGGACACACGATTAATTTACATCCCGTTGTTGTAATCATTAGTCTGTTGATTGGCTTTCAATTATTTGGGATTTTTGGCATGATGGTGGCTGTTCCATTAACGGCATTACTTAGAGTCCTTATAAAGTATTCATGGATCACAACAGAAAGATAGGTGGAAACAGTGAAAATTGATATGGGTGATATCAAGAAAAAGTTTCAAGAGAAACAATATAAGTTAACGCCACAAAGACAAGTTATTTTGCAAGTTTTTGTAGAGCATCAGGATGAACATTTAAGCGCAGAAGATGTGCATGTTTTTGTTCGTCAATATTCATCCGAGATTGGCCTCGCAACTGTATATCGCACATTAGAACTATTTAGCGAGCTGGATGTTTTGCAAAAAATGGATTTTGGTGATGGACGAAGTCGGTATGAATTTAACGAGACTAGTACGCCGCATCATCATCATCATCTTATTTGCTTGGGGTGTGGTAAAGTGAAAGAATTTGAGGATGATTTATTAGAAACATTAGAGAAGACGATTGCTCGCAAAAGTGATTTTATGATTATTAATCATCAGGTGAAATTTTATGGATATTGTCGAGAGTGCAAAGGAAGTCATGAAGAGTAAATAATACCTTTTTGCGGAGGGCATGCTTCAAGATGAGTTTTAAACGATTGTAATTTAAAAGTTTAGGTCACATATTCCGTGCATGATGTACAAGATAGAATACATAACTTTCGAAAAAACAGAAGTTATGGTATTATATTGATAAATCTGGATGTACCCAGATTAGTATATGCCGAAAATTTGCATTCTTATTATTAAGAAATTATGTGTATCTTGATAAGGAGCAAAAACTTTAACAAGATTACTTGTAGATAATGAGGGGGAAGGTTTATGTTAATAACTGGTCCGAGGGGGACGAAAGATATCTTGCCAGAGATGAGCGCTAATTGGCAATACATCGAACAAACAGTACGAGATATTTGTCAATTATATGGGTTTAAAGAAATTCGCACACCGGTTTTTGAACATACTGAATTATTTCTACGTGGTATTGGTGAAACAACCGATATAGTATCAAAGGAAATGTATACATTTAATGACCGAGGAGAGCGTAGTTTAACACTCAGGCCTGAAAATACGGCTGCTGTAGTACGTGCTTATCTTGAACACAAATTGTATACTGAATCCTTATTGACTAAATTATTTTACATAGGTCCTATGTTTAGGTATGATCGTCCCCAAGCTGGTAGATATCGTCAATTTCATCAATTTGGTGTTGAGGCATTAGGCTCTAAAGGTCCAGCAATTGATGCCGAAGTTATTATTTTAGCCGTACAACTATTAGAACAATTAGGTCTAACTGATTTAAGACTATATCTTAATTCAGTCGGTTGTCCAGAGTGTCGTCCTGTATATCGCGCTCAATTGCAAGAATTTTTACGAGAAAAAACTGATAATTTGTGTGTAGATTGTCAGTCACGGTTTGATCGCAATCCTATGCGCATTCTTGATTGTAAAAATCAAAGATGCATTGAGGAGTCCAAAGGTGCACCACATATATCAGATTGCTTATGCGACGATTGTTCTGCACACTTTGAACAATTAAAATCATTACTAACAGCTGCGGGTACTTCTTTTACATTGAACCCACGTCTCGTACGCGGTCTTGATTATTATACAAAAACTGCTTTTGAAATTCAGTATGCGCCTTTAGGCTCTCAAAGTGCTGTGTGTGGTGGCGGTCGGTATGATGGCTTAGTTGCTGAGTGTGGTGGACAATCTACACCGAGTATTGGTTTTGCCATTGGTTTAGAACGAATATTGCTATGTTTAGAAAAACAAGGGTTATTACCAGATCAGACCAATGCTATTGATATATTTATTGCAACCATTGGCGAAGAAGCCCAAAAGACCGCCTTTAAATTGTTATGTGATCTGCGTAAGCATGGGATTACTGCCGATATGGATTTTATGAGTAAGAATATTAAAGGACAGATGAAGCAGGCCAATAAATATCCCGCCCGCTTTGTAGCTATAATTGGTAATGATGAAGTTGTACAAGGCAAAGTGATGCTCAAAAATATGCAGTCAGGTATACAAGAATTAGTTGATATTAGTGTAATACAAAATATGTTACAAGTAGAGATGGAGGGTTAATATGGATACGATGGTAGGGCTAAAACGCACACATTCGTGTGAGGTACTTACGACTCAGCATGTTGGACAAGAAGTTATATTATGTGGTTGGGTATCACGTCGGCGTGATCATGGCGGACTGATTTTTCTTGATTTGCGTGATCGATCTGGATTAATACAAATCGTGTTTTCACAAAAAATTAACTCTAAGTCATTTGAAAAGGCTGAATCTGTTCGTTCAGAGTATGTATTAGGAGTCCGTGGAACAGTTAAATTAAGAGATGCAGAGACAGTTAATTCTAATATGGCGACAGGAGAAATTGAGGTCTGTGCTTTAGAACTTAGAATTCTTAACGCAGCAAAGACTCCGCCATTTTATATTCAAGACAATATCGATGTGGATGAAACGGTACGTCTGAAGTATCGCTATTTAGATTTACGTCGTCCAGAAATGCAAAGGAATTTAATGCTACGTCATCGTGTGACGACAATCATGCGTAATTTCTTTGATAATAATGGATTTATCGAAATTGAAACACCAATGTTGACGAAAAGCACTCCTGAAGGTGCGAGAGATTATTTGGTGCCAAGTCGTGTCAATCCGGGTAGATTTTATGCTTTACCTCAGTCTCCACAAATTTTCAAACAACTATTAATGGTGGCAGGTATGGAACGATATTTCCAGATCGTACGTTGTTTCCGTGATGAAGATTTACGAGCTGATCGTCAGCCCGAATTCACGCAACTTGATATTGAAATGTCTTTTATTGATCAGGAAGACATCTTGACGATGATGGAGAATATGACGGCGAAATTGTTTAAAGAAGCAATGGGTGCTGAAGTTTCGACACCCATTTTACGAATTAGTTATGACGATGCCATGAATCGTTATGGTTCTGATAAACCAGATGTACGCTTTGGTATGGAGCTTATTGATTTATCAGATGCTGTAAAAGGTTCGGATTTTAAAGTCTTTGAAGCAGTACTAGCAAATGGCGGAAAAGTGAAAGCAATTAATGTGAAGGGCTATGCACATGCTCCCCGCCGTGAACTTGACGGTTTAATTGAATATGTATCCATCTATGGCGCTAAGGGAATGGCTTGGATTGGTTATACTGCTGAAGGCGTTAAATCAGCCATTACTAAATTTTTCTCTGAGGAAATTATGGCCAAAATTAATCAAGTCGCTGGAGTTGAAGAAGGCGATTTATTACTCATTATTGCTGATAAGCCATTAGTGGTTGCTAATGCATTGGGGGCATTGCGTCTGGAAATGGGACGCCGTATGAATTTAATTGATCCTGAAAAGCTTTCTTTTCTNTGGGTTGTTGATTTTCCGATGTTTGAATATAATGAGGAAGAAAAACGTTGGAGTGCTATGCATCATATGTTTACTTCACCGCAAGATGCAGATGTTGAGTATCTTGAAACTGATCCAGGTCGGGTAAAAGCAAAAGCATATGATTTAGTTCTTAATGGTACCGAGGTTGGTGGTGGTAGTATAAGAATCTATAATCGTGAATTACAAGAACGAGTATTTACTGCTATTGGTTTTTCCACAGAAGAAGCGATGTCCAAATTTGGATTTATGCTAGAAGCTTTTGAATTCGGTACTCCACCACATGGCGGAATTGCATTTGGACTTGATAGATTGATTATGTTGATGGCTAAACGCTCTTCAATTCGAGATGTGATTGCTTTCCCTAAGACACAAAGTGCTACAGATGTAATGACCCAGGCGCCTTCGGAAGTTGATATAAAACAATTGAAAGAATTATCAATTAGAACAGCGGTGGTTGCTAAAGTTAAAGCCTAAAGATAAGATGCTATCGTGTAATTGCAAGAATATTCCATATGTTTATTGTTGCAATTTACTGATGAATTTGCTAAGATGAGAGTAACAAAATAATGGATAGAAAGCCCTGCAGTGTTCGTATATTGCTATATGTTTTGATCCAACATATCAATTGAGGGAGCTCCTTCTCTGATTACGGATTGCATACCCCTTTTTGGGGAAGCGTAAAATAATTAGGAGAGCACCCACCTGCTACGGCGGGTTCAAAACAGTGGCATTACGGCATCGTGGGGTTTAATATAT
>JGI24143J45723_1000706_pt1 | contig 16845 bp, 16 predicted proteins | sample BarGraIncu00432A_FD_45723 | JGI IMG/M metagenome (IMG submission 45723) | reverse complement strand
AAAAATCTGTCATGACACTTTTCTGATTATAAATAATATTTTCATTTAGTATATCATAATAAAAGTGACTAAAATTCTTGTTCGTTCGCATGTTATAATTAATCATTCGCATTTCAACAGCAGTTTGCATTAACAGTGTGGTTTCTATGTGAGCAGCTTCTAACTTTTCTTTTACCCGAGTTTTGATGGCGAACATGAATTCATTATATACGTCAATCCCCAAACCGCCCTTGGATCCGAAATAATAGTTAATGAGACCAACATTGGCACCAGAGGCTTTGGCAATTTTGATACAGGTTGTATTGGTATAACCATTTTCATAAAACAAGGCTTTAGAAGCCTCGTATATTTTTTCTTTTGTTTCTTTGCCTGCTTTATATTTTCCCATAGTTTCAACTTTCTTTTCTATCAATATAATTAATTTCAATTGTGCATACGAATATAAAACGAGTCTAACATATCTGGCCATTAAAAACAAGATATGATGAGGATAAAAATTCGCATAGACAGGAAATTTTTTCTATGTTAAAATACAGTAGATTACTAATTTAGTAGTCTACTGAGAATAATTTTGTGAAAATGAGGTAGAAAATGAAAATTCCAACAGCATTAAAACATAAACCTGTTATTGTTTCCGAGGATTACGATAAAATTGATGGAAGAGATTGTCAATCGGATGCTAAGGGCCTGTCAGTAGGCTTAGCCCAATGGAATGACAGGGGAAAGGTTGATGTGTCTGCAAAAATATGGCGCTATACCGGGGAGAAATGGTCAAGACAATCAGAAGAAATGCCATTACATCGGGTGATTGATCTGGCAATTTTCGTATGTAGGACAAAGCAGTATTTTAGGGAAGCTTACCGGTATGAGAAACTATATGATGAAAATGAAGCTCAAATTGATCGGATCCCTCTTCAGGGGGGGGCGATGGACGTATCGGTCTGTCTGGATAATCCGTTTTTGGATGAGGATATTAAATTGGTTTCGGAAGCACTTGTTAAGGATGATGAATTGCTTGGTGAAAGATTGGCACGTTTAGCGGCAATCCTGAGAGAAATGGGGTACTAATGAAAAAGAGTCAGTCAAAAAAAGAAATCATTGCAGCGTACAAAGAACAAAAACAAATTGGGGGTATATTTGTAATTCGCAATCTGAAGACCGGAAAATTGTTTTTAGATGCGACACCCAATATCCAGGGAATGGCTAACCGTTTTGAATTTTCTCAAAAGACAGGGTCCTGCGTCAGTCATAAACTTCAAAATGACTGGTCAATTTATGGCAGTGAGAATTTTGCGTTTGAAATTTTAGAAAAGTTAGAAATGAATAAAGATCAAACCAGAAAAGATTTTAAAGAGGATCTTAAAATGCTAAAGTCATTGTGGTTTGAAAAATATGGTGATGAGAGCTGCTGTTAGTTTGTGCTTTTGTGGAAAACAGAAGGGACTATCGTAATTGCTGGAAACAATCATTTCATTATCCATGCAAAGAGAGAGCGGGGTATAACCCGCTCTCTCTTTGCATGGTCACTTGGTTAGTAATTAGTTGTATTTGCTTTGTTTCAACCACTCCCGATTAAAGGCTATGGCTTGCTCAACCCGTGCTTTGGCAGGGCCACCAATAATATTTCGCTGGTTAACACAGACGGTTAGATCAATGGCCTCATAGATGGTTTCATCAAAAACAGGTGAAACGCTTTTGTATTCGTCTAGAGTGAGTTGATCCAGACTTTTTTTATGTTCTAATCCGTAAAATACCAGTTTCCCAATGATTTCATGGGCATCGCGGAAGGCAATACCGTGTTTAACAAGCCAGTCGGCGGCATCGGTAGCGTTTGAAAATCCGCCGGCAGCTGCTGTTTTCATGACTGTTTTATTGACGGTCATGGTTTTAACCATTTTGGCAAAGGTGATGACGCATATTTTGATGGTGTCGTAGGCATCAAAGACGGGTTCTTTATCCTCTTGCATGTCTTTATTGTAGGCCAGAGGAATTCCCTTCATGGTGGTCAGAAAGCCCATTAAATCACCATAAACACGGCCCGTTTTGCCCCGAACCAATTCAGCGATATCGGGATTTTTCTTTTGGGGCATGATACTGCTGCCGGTACTGAAGGCATCGTCAAGGGTGACAAAGTTAAACTCACTGCTGCACCATAAAATAATTTCTTCGGAAAAACGGCTGAGATGCATCATCAATACAGCGGCTGCTTCAAGAAAATCAACACAAAAATCCCGGTCGGAAACTCCGTCCAGACTGTTTAATGAAACTGCGGAAAAGTCCAGTTCAGCGGCAACAGACTCCCGATCTAAAGGGTAGGTGGTGGTTGCCAAAGCACCTGAACCTAAGGGCAAGGTATCAGCCATCGCTCTTACTTGTTCCATTCGGATCATATCACGTTTGAACATTTCAACATAAGCCATTAAATGATGAGCAAAGGTAATCGGTTGGGCCCGTTGGAGATGGGTATAGCCCGGCATAATGGTTTCGGTATGTTCCTGGGCTAAATCCAAAAGAGTGGCTGCCAGTTTGCCAATGAGTGATTTGCTGTCTTTCGCAATATCTTTGACATAAAGACGCATATCCGTGGCGACCTGATCATTGCGGCTGCGGCCGGTATGAAGTTTCTTTCCAATGTCGCCGATACGTTCGGTGAGAATGGCTTCCACATTCATATGAATATCTTCCATTTCGACCGAAAATTCAATCGTGCCAGCCTCAATATCCAATAATATTTCTTCAAGCGTTTGGATGATCAGTTTGGATTCACGGGGATCGATAATATTTTGTTTCCCGAGCATCCGGGCATGGGCAATGCTTCCTGTGATATCTTGCTTATAAAGGCGTTGATCAAAGGAAATAGACGAGTTAAAATCATCGGTTAAAAGGTCGGTTTTTTTTGAAAACCGACCTCCCCACATTTTTTTCATTATTATTTATTCCCCTTTTTTTCTTCTTCACGGCTCAGTCGCATCAGTGCCCGCACTTTTAGCGGCAAACCAAAGAGATGAATGAAACCTTCAGCATCTTTATGATCGTAAAGGTCGCCAGTCGTGAAACTGGCAATTTCAGCATTGTACAATGAGTAAGGCGAAGCAACGCCAATAAGAACGATATTCCCTTTATAGAGTTTTAATTTGACATTCCCGGTAACGGTTTTTTGAGTTTCGTCAACAAAAGCTGAGAGTGCCTCGCGTAGTGGCGTAAACCATTCACCATTGTAGGCAAGCTCGGCAAATTTAACCGCTGCCTGTTGTTTAAAACCATAGGTTTGACGATCCAGACACATGTGTTCCAATTCGCCATGAGCATCATAAAGGATGGTGCCGCCTGGGGTTTCATAGATTCCCCGAGACTTCATACCGACGACACGATTTTCAATTAAATCGACAACGCCGATGCCATGTCGTCCGCCAATGACATTTAATTTTTCCAGTAATTTACGGGCACTCAAAGCTTCGCCGTTTAATTTAACGGGAATACCTTGTTCAAAATCTAAACTGAGAATTTCGGCTTGATCAGGAGTCTCTTCAAGTGGGGTTGTCATTTGTAATAACTTTTTATATTGTGGTTCTAATGAAGGATCTTCAAGTTCAAGACCTTCATGACTCATATGCAGAATATTTTTGTCACGGCTGTAGCTGTTGCTAATGGTCATCGGGACTTTAATATCATGAAGGATACAATAATCCATCGCATCTTCTCGAGATTTAATATCCCAAATTCGCCAGGGTGCGATTATTTTTAATTGGGGGGCAAGCGCGCCTATTGATAATTCGAAACGAACCTGATCATTTCCTTTACCGGTTGCGCCATGACAAATTGCTTCTGCGCCTTCAAGCTCTGCATATTTTACCAGAATCTTTGCGATTAAAGGACGTGCCAGGGAAGTTCCCAATAAATATTTCTTCTCATAAATTGCATCTGCCTTAAGAGCAGGCCATACATAGTCTTCAACAAATTCATCGGTGACATCTTCAATATATAATTTGCTGGCACCGGAAGCGAGAGCCCGTTCTTCCAAACCATCTAATTCAGTTCCCTGGCCAACATCGACGCATACGGCAATAACTTCATAGTCATAGGTATTTTTAAGCCATGGTATAATGGTTGTGGTATCTAATCCACCGGAATAGGCAAGAATTACTTTTTTCTTCAATTTTATATCCTCCTGAAAATCATTTGTTTATATATTTGTTTTAATACATGAATGATTATACAATCAATTGGGGCGTAAATCAAGCATAAATTGAAAAATATTAAAAATAATTTTATAAATATGCAAAAATAACGCTTGATTATTCACGAAAGGTCCGGTATAATACAAAAATAAATTAATTGTAATAATTTCATAAACAGACAGACAATCACCTATTATTTTGATAGAATGAATAATAGCAGAAGTAATTCTTGTTGGAATGCTTGAGGTTGTAGACAAACACTTTGCCTGGTAACCATACCGACCAATGACTAATCCGTTGTCGCTATGGTGGGTAATCAACAGTCTGAAGCATTCTTATTAGAAGTTTTAGAGAGGATAAAAAAATGATTAAAGCATCTGTTATTGGTGGAACCGGTTATGCAGGACAGGAACTCATTCGAATCTTAATGAGGCATCCTGAGGTTGAGATAGTGACGGTTGGTTCCAGAAGTTATGCGGGACAAAAATTCAGTGATATTTATGGAAACTATGAAAACATTATGGAGCATGTCTGTGAAGTCGCCGACATTAAAGAATTAGCAGCCAAGTCGGATGTCGTTTTTTTGGCATTGCCTCATGGTATTGCGTCTAAAATGGTTACTGAAGAAATATTGAAACAAACAAAAATTATTGATTTAGGAGCTGATTTCCGGCTTAAAGATATTGATATATATGAAGACTGGTATAAAACAGAGCATCATAACAAGTCATTATTAAAAGAGGCTGTTTATGGATTGTGCGAATTGCATCGTGATGATATAAAAAATGCTCGTTTAATTGCCAATCCAGGCTGTTATACGACTTGCAGCATACTGAGTTTGGCACCCCTTGTGAAAAATGACCTGATCGATATAAACAGTATTATTATTGATGCGAAATCCGGGGTTACCGGTGCGGGAAGAGGAATGGTCCTGACATCTATGTATTCAGAATGCAATGAATCCATTAAGGCTTATAAGATCGGTGAACATCGACATACACCAGAAATCGAACAGGAACTGGGCTTGTTTAACAGTAAAAATTTTAATCTTCTGTTTACGCCCCACCTGGTACCAATGAATCGGGGTATTCTGGCCTTATCTTATGCGACCTTAACAAAGTCAATCGCTATAAAAGAGCTTCAGGAACTTTACAAAGATTTTTATAAAGATGAATATTTTGTGCGTCTAACTGGAGATCGAATGCCGGAAACGCGATGGGTTAAGGGATCAAATTATTGTGATATCGGATTAAAGATAGACACGCGAACCAATCATGTGGTTGTTGTTGGTGCCATTGATAATTTGATAAAGGGCGCCGCTGGTCAGGCAGTTCAAAATATGAATATTGTTTTTGATTTAGATGAAAAAACGGGAATCGACTTTATTGCCGATTTCCCGATTTAATATAGGAGTTAAGACATGAAAATAATTAAAACAGGTGGGGTAACAACACCCCGTGGGTTTAAAGCCGGTGGCATAAATTGTGGGATCAAACCAAATGACAAAAGTGATTTTGCGATCATCTATTCTGAAGTGCCAGGTGTGACGGCTATATTGACGACCACGAATCAAGTAAAAGCAGCACCCATTCTTTGGTGCAAAAATGTCATCGCCAATCCGTACAAGCAGGCAGTTGTTGTTAACAGCGGGAATGCCAATGCTTGCACCGGACAAGCAGGAACAGCAGCGGTGGCAGCAACGGCCAAAAAAATGGGTGAGGATTTGGGGCTTAAACCGGAGGATGTTCTGGTGGCATCCACAGGCGTTATCGGAGTGACATTACCGGTTGAAAAAATTCTATCCGGGATTGATGCATTGGTTCCCAAAATTGGAAATACAAGCGAGCATGGGCAGTTGGCGGCGAAGGCCATTCTAACAACCGATACTGGTGTAAAAACCATTGGGGTTGAAGTGGAAATTAAAGGCAAACTGGTGAAAATTGGGGGAATGGCAAAAGGATCCGGCATGATTCATCCCAATATGGCTACGATGCTGTCATTTGTAACCACCGATGTGAACATTGAACCGGAGCTTCTTCAAAAGCTGTTAAAAGAGACGGCCGTTGATACCTATAATATGATTTCAGTGGATGGTGATACCAGTACAAACGATATGGTAACCGTTATGTCAAACGGCATGGCGGGAAATGATAAGTTGGCGGAAGCCACCGCTGATTATGAAATCTTTAAGGAAGCATTTGTGTTTGTACACAAAACTCTGGCAAAAAAAATCATTCGCGATGGCGAAGGCGCAACAAAGTTTATCGAAGTAGAAGTTTACGGAACAAAAACAAAGGATGAGGCAAGAATTTTAGCAAAAGCAGTGATCACTTCAAATCTTGTTAAAACTGCTTTATTTGGTGAAGATGCAAACTGGGGTCGTGTGCTTTGTGCATTGGGCTATTCTGGTGTTGAATTTGATCCTTTAAAAGTATCTTTGATTTTTTCGAGTCAGGCGGGTATGATTACTCTTTTAAAAGATGGCATGCCGATTGCATTTAAAGAAGATGAAGCAAAAAAAGTTTTATCTGAAACAGACATTAATATTTCTGTTGATCTTAAGGATGGGGATGAGAAGGCAGTGGCATGGGGTTGTGATTTATCCTATGAGTATGTTAAGATAAACGGCGACTATCGAAGCTAAAAAAATATAGAAGGAAGTATTAAATGGAAAAATATATTGAAAAGGCGAATGTTCTGATTGAAGCCTTGCCTTATATCCAGAAATTCAAAAAGAAAACAATGGTCATCAAGTATGGCGGTAGTTTCATGTATGATGAGGCGATTAAACAATCAGTAATGGACGATATAGTACTTATGCGTTTGGTTGGGATTCGGGTGATCCTTATTCATGGGGGTGGCAAAGATATATCAAGCATGTTAAGCGATCTTGATATTGAAACCGAGTTTGTTGATGGGCTGCGAATCACGAATGAAAAAGTGGTGGAAGTAGCAGAAATGGTGTTATCGGGAAAGATCAATAAGGAAATTGTTCAACTTCTTCAGAATCGCGAAATCAGTGCGGTTGGTCTTTCCGGTAAAGACGGTGGAATGATCAAGGTTAAGAAGAAATTTGTCAACAATCTTGATATTGGTTTTGTTGGCGAGATAGAAAAGGTGGATAGCCGAATTTTAAGTACTTTATTAAAGGACGATTACCTACCGGTCATCGCTCCGATTGGTACGGATGAAACTGGACAGAGTTATAACATTAATGCAGACCATGTTGCATATGCCATTGCCAAAGCAGTCAAGGCTGAAAAATTAATCTACTTAACGGATACGGATGGGGNCTATATGGATCCTGAAATTCCGGATTCGATTATTCGTCGCCTTTCGGCCGAGAGTGTACCAGAACTTATTGAAGAAGGTGTCATTTCCGGGGGGATGATTCCGAAAGTACAAAACAGTGTGGATGCTATAAATGGCGGCGTTAATTCGGTTCATATTATAGACGGAAAGGTTCAACATTCTTTGCTCCTCGAACTCTTTACAGCAGCCGGTGTTGGAACGATGATTCGTCGTTCGATAATTTAGGAGGAAAAAATGGATTTAATTACACGTGGAAATAATGTGATCATGGAAACCTATAAACGTTTTCCATTGGTTTTCGATAAAGGTCAGGGATGTGTGCTGACGGATATAAACGGGAAAGAATACCTTGATTTTATGGGCGGTATCGCTGTTAACGCCCTTGGCTATGCTCACCCGGGGTTGATTGATGCAATGAAAACGCAAATGGAAAAACTGGTTCATGTTTCTAATTTGTATTGGACAGAACCAGGGATTGAGTTGGCAGAATTATTGACAAAAGAAAGCGGATTGGATAAAGTTTTCTTTTGCAACAGTGGCACAGAGGCATGTGAGGCGGCATTAAAACTTTGCCGTATTTATGGAAAACTGAAAAAACATCAGGATGCAGTAGAAATTATTGCCATGGATCAGTCTTTTCACGGACGAACCTATGGCGCAATAACCGCTACCGGTCAAAAAAAATATCAGGCGAATTTGGAACCTTTGCTGCCGGGAATTTATCATGTGCCATTTAATGATATTGAAGCATTAAAGGCTCAGATTAATCCGAATACCTGTGGTATTATTCTGGAACCCATTCAAGGGGAAGGCGGTATTCATCCAGCAGATCCGGAATATTTAAAAGAAGTAAGAAAAATTTGTGATAAAGAAAATATTGTATTGATTTTCGATGAAGTTCAAACAGGTATCGGCCGTTCCGGAAAATTGTTTGCCTATCAACAATACGGCGTGGTTCCGGATGTTGTAACCATGGCAAAAGGATTAGGCGGCGGTGTGCCCATCGGCGGTATTATTGCCAAAAATTGCGTGGCAGAGGTCTTTACACCGGGAACACATGCGGCCACTTTTGGCGGAAATCCCTTCGTCTGTGCAACCGCAAAATATGTTATTGAAACCTTGACAGCTCCGGGATTTTTTGAATCGGTCGTTGAAAAGGGAGATTATTTAAAATCCCAATTGGAAGCACTGAAAAAAGATCATTCTTCAATCAAAGATGTACGCGGGATGGGACTTATAATCGGAGCCGAAGTTGATGACGATCTTGGAGTCATTGTTGCAAAAGCGATGGACAAGGGACTATTGGTTATTACCGCAGGATCAAATGCGATTCGATTTGTCCCGCCGCTCATTATTACAAAGAAACAAATTGATCAGGCCGTTCAGATTTTTTCAGAATGCTTGTAAGTTAAAACAGAGTCGAAATTTAATTTGTTTCATGGGCGATCCACGATCGCCCCTACTAGTTTATATTTAATGCTTTTTTAACACTATTGATACATTGGTTCCCTGGTTGAGTTCGCTGGTGATAATGAGCTCACCACGATGGATGGTTACAATACTGTCAATAATTGACAGCCCCAAACCGGTGCCACCGGTTGCTCTGGAACGATCGCGGTTTATCCGATAGAAACGTTCTTTAATCTTGGCAAGTTCACTATTTGGAATACCACAACCCGAATCGGAAATGGTAATTTCGTTTGTCTTCTGATCGCCAAATTTACAGATCAGTGTGATGGTGCCTCCTGTTTCCGTATACTTTCGGCTGTTATCAATGAGACCTCGGATGGCTTGAATCAGTAAGCCTTCATTCCCACGAACAAATGCGTGTTCACATGTTTCTAGCTCATATTCATGGTCAGGATCAATCATGCGACATTGATAGTATATTTTTTCTAAAATTAGAGAAATATCTACAACTTTAAAATCAGTACTGTAATAATTGTTTTCGATTCGAGTGATGAGCAGCAGGTCTTCAACCATTTTATTCATACCCTGGATTTCATCTCGAATGGCTTCAATGGATTCATCACGAAGCTGAGGATCATTTTTACCCCAATCCGCTAAAATATCAATATAGCCTTGAATGACGGTTAGCGGAATTCGTAATTCATGAGAAGCATCTGATGCAAAACGTTTTTGGTTGTTGAAAGCGGATTCTAATTTTTGGATCATTTGATTTAGGGATATAATCAATTGATCAAGTTCATCCTTGTTTCCTGTTTCTTCAATACGAATGTTTAAATTATTTTCGGTTATGTTTTTTGCGGTTTCGGATATTTCAATGAGTGGTTTCAAGGTATGCTTGGTACCATAAATACCAATGATGATAATCGCTACTAAACCTAAAATACTGATGGAGACCATCAAAACGAATAAGGTGGTCATAAAAACATAACTATCATGAAGATTCTTCACGATTTGAATATAAATGATATTTCCGTCTTCAAGGATGTAGTAAGATCCGACATAATAGTATTCAGTCTGATTATAACGCAGAGAATTCACGGAAATTGTCTGATTTTTATTTTGATCATCAAAGCTGAATTCAAAAAAATGAAAATTATATTTATCCAGATTATCGGCAGTGAGAAGGTCATTTAATATCTCTGAGGATTGATAGATGTGTGCGGCATTATCAGAAAGTCGGTAGGCAATCAGAGAATTGTCTTTGACATAGGGGTATATTTTTTCTGAAATTACTTCCAGTCGCTTATCCGTTGGAAGACTGAGAAGAAGTGACATGTTTTCATCAATGGTGTTAATGACATAATCATTAAAATGAATCATGGTTGATTGACTTTCATTTAAAATAAGCTGCTGAGCAAAAAAGAATACCATTAGAAAAGAAAGAGCCAGGACAGATGTCAGCGCAAGAATAAAAAAGTAAACGATACGATGATATATCTTCAATGGCTTTTTTCGTCCCGGAATATTTAAGTTATCGAACCACATAACCGCGACCTCTTATTGTTTGGATGAGTTTTTCATTATAATTCCGGTCGATTTTATCCCGAAGGTATTTTATATATACATCAACAATATTATCACCGCCTTCATAATCAAAACCCCAAACATTGTCCAGAATCTGTTCCCGTGATTGAACCAAATCATGATTAAGAACAAGATAATACAAAAGATCGAATTCAGTTCGAGAAAGAACAATCTCGTTGGACTGGCGTTTTACACTAAAATTGTCGAGATCAATTTCGATGTCCTTAAAAATAATATGCGTTTTTATTAAATTATCATGAGTGCTTTTGCGTATATTCGCTTTGATTCGTGCAAGCAGTTCATCAAAATTAAAAGGTTTTGTAACATAATCGTCAGCGCCAAGTTCAAAACCTTTTACGACATCTTGCGTACCATCTTTGGCAGTTAAAAAAATAACCGGTATTTGATTGTTTTGAGATTTTATATAATGAAGAACTTCATACCCGGATGCTTCAGGAAGCATAATATCCAGGAGGATCAGATCAAAAGCAGGGTGTTGATTAAATGTTTCTATGCCTTCACGGCCAGTAAAAGCTTTGGTCGTTTTAAACCCGGCATGATTTAATTGAAGTTCAATGATTCGAGATATTTTTTTATCATCTTCGATAATGAGTATTTCTTTCATAGCAACCTCCTAATTTATTAAAATCATATCATATTTTATTGATTTTATATAGCTTTAAGATTTCAGAATTATAATTAAAATATATGACTTATGATTAAAATTCAAAAACGTGGAAGGAGTCGCTTTATGCGTATATTATTTGTAGAGGACGAAAAAAAGATAACTGATGCTCTCCAGGAACTATGCAGGATACAAAATATTGATTGCGATATTGCCAATGATGGTGAAGAAGGTTTGTTATTTGCGCTTAACCCTATTTATGATGTGATCGTTTTGGATATCATGCTGCCAATTAAAAGTGGCATTGAAATTCTTCAGCAAATCAGGGACCAGGGTATTAATACCCCGGTATTGATGTTGACGGCAAAAGGAACCATTGATGATAAGGTAAAGGGATTGGATATGGGAGCGGATGATTATTTGATCAAACCTTTTTCGGCAAAAGAACTTTTTGCTCGAATTCGTGCGCTAGGACGTCGCCCGGATCATGGCATCAAGGGAGAAACGATTGTTTTTGAAGATGTGAGTTTCAATACCAAGAAAAACATTCTGCAGACAACTGATAAGGAATTTAAGCTTTCGGTTAAGGAAGCGAAGATCTTGGAAATGCTTTTGAAACGACCGAACCAGGTGTTTACCCGGGAACAGATTTTAGATCGGGTTTGGGGATTTGACAAGGAAGTTAATGAGAATAATATTGAAATTTATGTTCATAATCTGCGAAAAAAGATTATCAATACTGAGGTCAAAATTGACACAATTCGAGGGGTTGGTTATACACTTGGGAAAAAATAAGTTGGGGTACTAAAACTCATGTTTAAAGAAATTAAACGAAAAATAACAATGTTTAACACCCTTATTCTGGTTGTTTTTATGTTTGTGTTTATTTTCCTTTTGGGCTTTCTTGTGAAATGGAGTCTTAATCTTACAGGCGAAATGTATTTAACCAATGTTGGAAAAGAAATCATTGAAGGCAATGGAGAATCAGACCCTCCCCAAGTAAATTCAGTTGATTCCGTTCATGATAAGGTGGGATATCAATTTATTTTGTGGGATAGCAGTCGCACTGTAAAATCCATGAAAGTAAATGATCGTAATTTAATTATGTCGGGTTATGAGTTGGTGATACAGGAAAATCAGGCGTCTCAATTTAAGACAATGGTTTCGGATGATGTTGAATATCGTGTGTATACTCTTTCATATTCAAAAGATTCTAATGATTATGTATTGCAGATTTTTCAACAGATTACCACAGAAAAGTCAATAGTTGCCTATATTATTTCTTTCTTATTATTAATCGGGGTCGGCTCCATTGTTGTATTAATCCCGCTGAGTTATTTCCTGGCAGGAAAATCGCTGCAACCCATTAAGGAGACTTTTGAAGATCAAAAAAAGTTTATTGCAAATGCTTCTCATGAGCTGCGAACACCGCTTACTGTTATTCAAACGAATGTGGAGGTGTTAAAGCTTAAGGAAGATGAACAAATAAAAGACAACATGAAATGGTTGAACAACATCGGCAGTGAAAGTGAGACAATGGCCAAACTTATTTCTGATTTATTGTTATTAGCACAAGCGGAAAATCAAAGTCTTTCTGTTGAGAAGGAACTGTTTGATTTATCTTCTTTGTGTCATCAAATGGTTGTGCTTATGACAGAATTAGCAAATGAAAAAGAAATTGAGCTAAGTGAGAATATTATGCCGGATATACACTATCGCGGAGATGAAGAACGACTAAAACAAGCTGTGCGAATATTAGTGGATAATGCTATAAAATATACACCAATAGGCGGTAAAGTACAATTATGCATGACTCAAGGCAAACGAAATATTGTAATTGCTGTTAAAGATACTGGAATCGGACTGACTGAAGAAGAAAAAGCAAAAGTATTTAGTCGTTTCTATCGGGTGGATGATGCCCGTAACCGGGAAACCGGTGGTTATGGACTTGGCTTAAACATTGCGGATTATATTGTAAAAAAACATGGTGGAAAAATAAAAATAGAATCGATTCTCAATGAAGGAAGTACTTTTTCTATTCTCTTACCACGGACAAATATTAAACAGGATACAAGAAAAAACAACCATAATAATTATCGAATCGATTCGTTTTTATAAAAAATAAAAAGTTCAAATAGTTAACTATTTTTAAGGAAACTGGAATTTTCAGTAAGGATTCTTTGAAAATTTGTTAAATACTTGAATTTTTTTTTATGTGGAACAACGCTATCAACGTTTTATTTGTAAAAAGATAAAATTAAGATCCCAAAATAGCTCATGCAATTTTTTAACATGAAAAATTTATTATCTTGCTGTGACGATATGGTATAATAAATATGATCTTATAGAATGGAAATGGGTAACTAAGAATGTGTGAAAAAAAGAAAAAGAAAAAAGGCTGGTTTTCTAAAGCCTGGAAGAAATATTCAAATGCTTTTTTTCTGATTTTAATAATTGGTGTCACAGCTATCGTTATATTTACCCAAGTTGATCTGGTAGAATTTCATAATACACTCAAACAAACAAAGGGTGAATTCTTGCTTTTGGGGATTGGCTGTGTTTTTCTTTATTGGCTTCTAGAGGCCTATATGTTATTAAAACTCATGAGGCAGGAAAGGCCAAATGAAAAATTTTCATTTGCCTTTACACTGACCATGGTTGGTCAATATTATAATCTTCTTGATCCCAGTTCAAGTGGAGGGCAACCGATTCAGCTTTATGAAATGTCGAAAAAAAAATATGGTCTTGGAACAGGTACAGCGGTTCTTGTTCAAAAATATGCTTTATATCAGATTACAATTACTTTTTTTGCAATCATAGCAATTGTTTTTTGTACGACGGAGCTCAATCAGAGTCTGGATGCCGCTAAGTGGCTTATTGCTTTTGGTCTTACTTTAAATGTTGCTGCTATTGTTTTTATTGTCATTCTTGTGTTTAATCCAAATGCAGCAAAGGGTATTTTACTAAGTTGTGTAAAACTTCTTCTAAAATTTCGCATACTTAAGAACTCTGAAAAACATTGTAAAAAAATTGACCGTTTTGTGGGAGAATACAAACTGGCAGTCGAGGGTCTGAAATATAAAAAAAAAGAAACCTTTCAATTATTTTTTGTTTCTATCATACAGATGACGGCTTTCTATTCGGTTGGCTATTTCGTCTATTTGTCTTTGGGATTAAACAGCGTTAATGCGATAACGATTATTTCTCTTCAAGCGATCCTTTATGTTGCAGTGGCCTTTGTCCCAACTCCTGGTGCAGCGGGAGGAGCTGAAGCGGGCTTCTTACTGATAATTGGTCCTATTTACGGGGCAGTTTATGCCCCGGTAGCGATGATTCTTTGGAGAATGATCACTTTTTATTTTATTCTTGTATTTGGCGGTATTTATTTATCGATTCATTCGATTAGAATGGGAAAGGAAAAAGTGAATACCATTGGAGAAAAATTATCTGGTGAAGTTGATTATTTAATCGAAGAAAACAAAAAAAAACAGTGAAAACAATATTTACAGAAGTCTCTGGAGCAAATTAGATTGCAAGGTGAACTATTCAACACTTCATACCGAAACAAGTCCAGGAGACAATTGATACTGCTATTATCTCCTGGACTTGTTTTTGTACTTTGTCTGCAATTTTAAGGAAATACGCTTCTTGTATTTCCTTTTGGTTTGTCTATCACTCCAGATGAAAAAAGAAAGGACTATTTAATGAATATTATTCTTTATCAACCAGAAATACCACAAAATACGGGAAATATTTCCCGAACCTGCGCTTTAACAGAGACCACGCTCCACCTTATTAAACCATTGGGCTTTTCCCTGGATGAGAAGCATTTGAAGCGGGCCGGTTTGGATTATTGGGATCTTTTGGATTTGCATGTCTATGAATCATTTGATGATTTTATTAAAAAAAATTCGGAGGCGAAATTGTATTTGCTGACGACAAAGGCAGAAAAATATTATGATGATATCGACTATGATGAAAATGCTTTCCTGATGTTTGGTAAGGAAACTGCTGGGCTTCCAAGTGAAATTCATGAAGCATATCCTGAAAATCGTTTTAGAATACCCATGAAGAATCATGAAAAAGCCCGGTCTCTTAATCTTTCCAATGCGGTAAGTATTGTTCTGTATGAAGCTTTAAGACAACATAAATTCAGGGGACTTATTTAAACTGAAAATTTATGAAAATAATTGAAAATCACATTACTTTGCTGTAACAGTATGGTATAATTAACAGAATTATATGAAATAGAATGATATAAAAAGGATCATTTTCAAGGAGAACTTAGTGAAAACAATTCAAATCAAGAAGATCATTGATACCGTTGCTGAAATGTGTATTGAAGCAAATACGTTTTTATCGGAAGATATGCTTGATAGCTTACGTACAGCAGAAGCTTCAGAAGAATCTGAAAACGGAAAAGAGATTCTTAAAACGATGTTGGATAATTTTGAGGTTGCTAAAAGAAAAGGCATCCCCATTTGTCAGGATACGGGAATGGTTGTGATGTTTGTATCTTTTGGACAAGATTTGATGATTGATGATGGCAGTCTTGAAGATGCGCTTCAAACAGGCGTTGCAAAAGGTTACGAAGAAGGATATCTACGCAAATCGGTTGTAGCAGATCCCTTCATTCGCACAAATACAAACAACAATACACCGGCAGTGATTCATTACAAGGTTGTTCCCGGGGATCAGCTAAAGATAAAAATTTTACCAAAGGGCTTTGGGAGTGAAAATACCAGCGCACTTAAAATGTTGAAACCTTCAGATGGAATGGCCGGAGTAAGGGATTTTGTTATTAAAACTGTTGAGGCCGGCAGCCCCAATGCCTGTGCACCCATTGTGGTTGGAGTAGGTGTCGGAGGAACCATGGAAAAAGCCGCATTGATGGCAAAGGAAGCATTGGGACGTCCGTTATGGATGCATAATCCATTAGATCATGTTGCAGCTCTTGAAGACTACTTACTCGAAGCCTGCAATGATTTGGGAATTGGTCCCATGGGCTTAGGTGGTGTTAATACCGTGCTGGGCGTAAATGTTGATGTCTTTCCGACTCATATTGCAGGATTACCGGTGGCAGTAAATATTACCTGTTATGTTAATCGACATGTAGAAAGGGAGTTGTAAAATGCCTATTATTAATATAAAAACTCCTATAAATAAAGTGGAACGTAAAAAATTAAAAGCCGGAGATCATGTTCGAATTTCCGGCACAATTTATACGGGACGTGATGCAGCACACAAAAGGATGATTGAAGCACTCAAAAAGGGATTTCCATTACCAGTTGATTTTACTGATCAGTTAATCTATTATATGGGACCCTGTCCAGCAAAACCCGGAGAAATTATCGGATCAGCCGGACCGACCACCAGTGGGCGAATGGATGTGTATACACCCACGCTTTTAGAAACAGGACTTGGCGGGATGATGGGCAAGGGCAATCGAAGTGAGAAGGTTATCAATAGTATGATGAATCATAATGCTGTCTATTTTGGGTGTGTTGGCGGTGCCGGTGCTTTATTGCAAAGCTGTATTAAATCGGTCGAAATTTTAGCATATGAAGATCTCGGGACTGAAGCTATACGAAAAATTGAAGTGGAAAATTTTCCGGCGATTGTCGTAATCGATACTCAGGGAAACAACTTATATGAAACAGAAAGAAAAAAATATTCGAAATAAATTATGGATTTTGCAGGAGGAATGAAAATGAAAAAAGCGGAAATGGTTATTCA
>JGI24143J45723_1000705_pt1 | contig 16861 bp, 15 predicted proteins | sample BarGraIncu00432A_FD_45723 | JGI IMG/M metagenome (IMG submission 45723) | reverse complement strand
TTATGCTGCTAAAATTGCGAATTCTGGTGGGTACGGGGCTGTAAAAGTATTTGGCAGTAATCTTTGCCATATTGCGAATGTCATATTGGTAAAGCAACCTAAATTGGTTGGCGCCATTAAAAATGGAACTATCGTTATGTGGTTCCCGACTTATATCATGAATCTTAGAGGTGGCATGGATGCCGGTTTTTCAAGAGAGAATATTGCGGTCGATTTAAAGAAGGTTTATGCTGGCAACTGGCGATATTATATTTTTCTGGCGCCATTAATTTCATTGCCGAATTTTATAGTGCCAGTTTACTATATCGTTGTTAGGTTGATTAGAAAGCTGTTGCGTCCTATTTTAATATAAGTTAATTTATTGGTTGTATGCTTTAAATATTTTTGTGTGTATTTAAATAAAATATATATAACGCCATCCCTTTGTTTATTAACCGTATTTGACAATACTTAGTGTGAAAAAAAACTCTCTTGACCTGCTGCGTCTTCTTGCAGCGGCTTTTGTTCTATTTAGTCATCAATATGCACTTATGGGGCTGCCTGAACCGTCCTTTTTGGGCTGGACGACGTTCGGTGGTGCTGGGGTCACTATTTTTTTCTTTCTAAGTGGCATGCTGGTTTGGTCAAGTTGGGAGCGTGATCCTGATTTAAAGCGTTTCTTTGTGCGACGTTCGCTGCGAATTTTTCCGGCACTTTGGGTGGTTGTTTTGGGTTCCGTTTTTTTGCTTGGGCCGGCGTTTTCAACTCTTCGCTGGCCTGACTACTTTGCGGCCTCGGAAACGTGGCGCTATCTGAGTACGGCCTTGCTGCTGGTGCGGCATACCTTGCCCGGTGTCTTTGCCGACAACCCCTTTCCGCTGGCGGTCAACGGCTCGCTTTGGACGCTGCCTGTGGAGTTTCTGTGTTACATCACGGGCTGTTCACCTCGGGTTCGTCAGGTAAACCCAAAGCAGTGGTCCATGATTTTTCAAAACTCCTTGAGAAATTTCATGTGGTCCGACCTGCCATGATCACGTTGAACTTCTTGCTTTTCGATCATTGGGGTGGTCTCAACACCTTGTTGCACTGTCTCTCCAATCTCTGCCTCATCGTTGTGCCGGAACGTAGAACACCGGAGCATGTTTGTGAATTGATTGATGCGTATGACATTGAGCTGCTGCCAACGACGCCCAGCTTTCTGAACATGCTCCTCATCAGCAAGGCGTATACCGGCCGTGACCTGAGTTCGCTGAAATTAATCACCTACGGGGCTGAGCCGATGCCTGAGACAACCTTGCGAAATCTTCGGAAGGTATTCCCCGGAATCGAGCTGCGTCAGACTTACGGGATGATTGAACTTGGCGTACTGCGGGCCAAGTCACGTTCGCCCGATTCCTTGTGGATGAAACTTGGCGGCGATGGTTACAACATCCGGGTGGTCGACGGCATTCTCCAGATCCGTGCAGAGGCGGCGATGCTTGGGTACATCAATGCAGATAGCCCGTTTACGGATGACGGATTTTTGATTACTGGGGACTTGGTTGAAACGGATGGCGAATGGATTCGAGTCTTGGGTAGGCAGTCCGACATCATCAACGTAGGGGGCCAAAAGGTCTACCCTGCGGAGGTCGAGTCCGTTCTTCTTGATTGCCCCGAGGTCGTTGATGCCGTTGTATACGGGGAGTCCAATCCGATTTTGGGAAAAATTGTATGTGCGAATGTCGTACTCCGGGAAGGATGCGATGAAGCGTCGGCCCGTAATTCGATTCGGCGACTATGCCGCGAGCAGCTACAGGCATTCATGGTCCCCCTAAAAACAAAATTCGTTGATGAAATCCCCCAGTCGCATCGACTTAAACGTGTACGTTCCAAGTCTTGAGTCCGGGCGCTACTAGATGCTTAGTGAAATGCCTCTCGTGCAACCCGCCGCGTTGTTTCTATTTGCGCACCAGGATGATGAGTTTGGGGTCTTCCAGAAAATCATGGATGAGCAACGTAATGGGCGGCGTGTGTTCTGCGCTTATCTCACTGATGGGGTCTTTGCTGGGAAATCATCGCTGCGCCGTAACCGCGAGTCTCTGGCCGTCTTGACTCAGCTGGGGGTTCGGGAAGAAGACATTTTTTTTGCCGGACATACGCTTTCCATTCCTGATGGCGGTCTGCCCGACCACTTGGAGTTGGCGATTGAATGGATAGACAATTGGTTGCATCGTTTCGAAATGGTGTCAGCTATCTACCTTCCTGCTTGGGAAGGCGGACATCACGATCATGATGCCCTGCACGCAATTGGTGTGATCGTTGCCGAAGAGTTCGGTCTGATGGATGTTGTATGGCAATTTCCTCTTTATAACGGATTCAAGTGTGGAGGATCCTTGTTCCGTGTGTTGCTGCCACTACCGATGAATGGTGACATTGAAAGAAAAAAAATACCGTGGATTAATCGCCTCCGATTCCTTCGTTATTGTCTGAGTTACCCTTCTCAGGCGATCACTTGGGTGGGTTTGTTCCCATTTGTTTTTCTCCATTACTTCTTTAATGGAAAACAGGTGCTCCAGACGGCTTCCCGGGAGCGTATCCGTCATCGACCACATAGCGGGCTCCTCTACTATGAAAGACGCCAATTCTGTACTTGGGAAAAATTGTCTGCCCGTCTCTGCGAGTGCGAGAATCGCCGGGTGGGTAAAGTTGGGGGCGTAAGTTAGATGAATAATGAAAATGTGCTTTGATATTGGTGGCAATTGAACGCTGACGGGGTCGCGGCTCTGGACGCTTTTGTTTTCATGGACAGGCGAGCTTACGGCCAAAAACGTAGATCGACGCTCCATCCAAATCGGCCACGTGAGCAAGGTGCTTTTCCGATGGAGGGCGCACGTACATGCGATAGAAATCGTCGAAGATGTACGCTGGGTGGCGCGCAAAGGGCGGCTTCGGATTCAACACGAGAACGTCAATGCCGTTTCTGCAAAACGATGGGGCGAGATCGCCGTTGCCAACCGTCTGCATCATCGTCAGCGCCTCCGGGATGCGGCTTTGCTTTAGCTCGACCCATGGCCGGTTTGTGTAGGTGAAGTTCGACGACACGGCAGTGATAGGAGCCGAGGTGAGCATGTCAGTCAAAATGACTTTGTTTTCCAGCTTGGCAATGTATTCGAATAGCTTCGGTTGAGTAGCCAGAAGTGCATAGTCAGCCGACGGCCAAGCGTAAGTAGGCTCCCCGTTCAATCCATAGCGGATCCAGGCCTGGTGACCCATCGCGGTCAGGATGAGAAGCACGAATACGATCGAATAGGGAAACCTTCGTCGGCGCAAAGAAGCGCTGACTTGGATCGAGAGGCCTGCCAGAGCGCTGCCGAGGGGCACGGCCATGGGGAAAGAGTACATGGTGCGTTCCATCAGGTCGGCACTCATCACCTTGGCGTAAAAGGCCATCAAAAGGGGGTTCGCTGAGCCCAATCCAAATGACGCGACTAGCGCGCCAACAGGCCACCAGACGAGTGTGGTCGCACGACGATTCCCATGCCCAAACATCACGCTGCCGACCAGCGCGACAAGAATCAGCACAATCCCGAATTCATTGTCGAGGCGACTGATGTAGTACTTCCAGAAGGCCTTGACTTCGACCACATAGTGAAGTGGCAATGCAGCGGTTCTCGAATAGAAAACGGTCTTCACGGCTAGGCCAATGGCGCCTGTCGTAGCGCCGAGCATCAGTAGGGTGAGGAATCCTTTCGCATTCTTCGCACGCGCGGTGACGAATAGTAGATAGGGAAAAAACATCAATAAGAAGGTCGGCAGATCGATGGGGTGGATGAGTGAGACACCGAGCATGAGGAAGCCGAAGACAAGCAGGTGGCGTTTTTGCGCCGCGCGAAAGACCGCTGTGATCCAGAGGATACGCGCAGCCTGGAACATGAAAATGTACGAAATGCCACGGTAATCACCCACGCCGTGGAAAATGAAGACCTCTGGCGCGAACAGCGCGTACACGACGGCGCAGCAGAGGACGTACAAATGCGCTCGCTGCTCGTCCCTAAAGAGGGTGACGCAAAAAGACATGAACGAGAGAACGACAGTCACGGTTAGAAATGTCTTGGCCGCAGTGAAAACGTCGAGAGCGCCATAGCCCAGCGTGCCCGCCAGGCTCGCGAGAATGCCATGCCAAGGGAAGAACGAGTGGTACTGCACGTCGTCTGGCATGTAGAGGAAGGGGGTCGCCAACGAGGCTGAGTGAATCATTCGGTTGATGATTGTCAGATGACCGAAATCGTCGGAGACGAAAAAAGGATACCGTCCGAACACGTATGAGCTGATCGCGAGCGCGGCTATCACGGGAGCGTAATATACGAGAAAGATGCGTAGAGAGGGCTGTAGGAAGGCGTTTATTTTTGGCTGCGTCCGGCGCAGAAACAGCAGCGCCCCTGCCGCGATGATCCCGATCACCAAGAATGCTTGATTGAAATGTATTTGAGCGCGTAGCCCCCAGCTAAAGTAAAAAGCGCCGCTGTAAAATACAGAGGCCGACACCGCATAGAGCGAGAAACCGCAGGGCAGGATTTCGATACTCAACAAATGTCGACGGCCGGAGTAGAGCACACTGAGAATCGCGTAGCCACTCAAGGCAAGGCAACTCATCAGTACTAAGAGTGCCGAGATGTGAATGAACGTGACCATTGGTAGATCGTGAATATCAGCTAGAGCCTTGAAGGCCGAAACCACCGGCCAGACGGGATACTTGAGACTGTTGGAGGGGCACGTTTCGACCCCGGATTTGATGGAATCAAGGGGTTGCGATTGTAACTGACGAACTTCGGTAAGCAATACGTTGGCCTTCAACACCATCAGTTCACCAATCGATTTGGAGAGTTGCCGGTCCAATGTCGTTTGATAACGGACCAGCACGTCCACCTGCTTCAGGGGTGGCATGGCGGCGGCCACAGTCTGCTCCAGCGTGGTCGCGCTGGCGCCGGGAGTGAAATCCATTTTGAATTTGACGTCAAGGCGTTCTTTGATACCCCGTTGTTCCGCGCATTTGCGCAACTCGATGAATACACCCGCCTGCCAGATGAGTCGACCATCCTGCGCTTTCGCCACCGGTTGGAAACACACAAACTTGCAGAGCGGATTCTGGCAACGGTCAATGAATTGCTGGCCCGCAAGGGATTGCTCCTGAAGGCGGGCACCGTTGTGGACGCGACACTGATAGCCGCCCCTTCATCGACCAAGAACAAAGGCCACGCAAGAGACCCCGAGATATACTCAAGCATCAAGGGCGAGCAAATGTACTTTGGCATGAAGGCGAACATTGGCGTGGATGCCTTTGGCGATGCCGGGTACCAGGGAATCGACAAGCGCCCAGACGCACAAGCCGTCGTCACCTGGCACGTGGCCATGCGACCGGGCAAGCGCAAAGCGCTCAATAAAGAGAACGAGGCTGACGCACTGATCGACCAGGCCGAGAAACTCAAGGCTGGGGTTCGTGCCAAGGTAGAGCATCCGTATCGTGTGATCAAGCGCCAGTTCGGATTTATCAAGGTGCGCTTGTCGCGGACTGAAGAAGAACGCCGCATAACTGTTCACGCTGTTTGCCCTGTCCAACTTGTGGATGGTGCGCAGGAAACTGATGGGAGCTGGGGCATGAGCGCGCCCGCAAACAGGGCAAAGGCCCTGCAAAGGGCGAAACCGGCCCAACAGGTCAGCGAAAACGACATAATTTCAGGGAATTTCTCGTGGAATTCCACTATTTGAAAATTAACCGACAGCTACTCCAATTGGCGGCGAGTTGTTTAGAGCATCCTTAGATAAAAATAAAACTGTCCCACCAGATTACGTTGAGTTAATAAATAGGACCAGCGATTATGGATAAGAAAACTGTTAGTCCGCCGAATGGCGGTTTAAGTCATAGAGTCTTGGTAGTAGACCTTGATGGCACTCTTATAAACACGGACATGCTGGTGGAGAACTTGTTTCTTTTTCTCAAGTTGTATCCCCTTCGCATCTTTGAAGTGATTCTGTGGCTATTTGCCGGCAAGGCTCATTTCAAAAGAAGTCTTGCAGATGTCATAGTGCCTGAAGTGGCACGTCTGCCATACAACAAACAACTATTAACTTGGCTTAAACAACAACGTTCCGATGGTACAAGCCTAGTTCTCGCCACCGCGTCTGACCTGCGTATAGCCGAAAAGGTAGCTGCGCACTTGGGTATCTTTGATGAAGTGTTTGGCACCGAAAGTATCAACTTGTCCTCCAGCAACAAGCGGTTGGCGATTGTTCAACGCTTTGGGGCGCAAGGGTATGAATATGTGGGCAACTCGGCCGCTGATCTGGCAGTGTGGAAAACCGCAAGTGTCATACACGTCGCAAACCCGGAGCGCGGAGTGCTCGCCGCTGCCCTTAAGCTGGGCAACGTTGAGAACGTTTTTGAGAGCCGGCCGGCCTATTTCAGCACATTGATCAAAGCACTCCGCATTCATCAGTGGGCTAAAAACTTATTGCTCTTTGTGCCACTGCTTGCCTCACACCGGATCGCAGAATCACAACTCATTTGGAGTGGACTACTGGCCTTCATTGCTTTTGGCGCTTGTGCATCAAGCGTTTATTTACTGAACGACCTGCTGGATCTGCCAGACGATCGGGAGCATCCCACTAAAAGCATGCGCCCGTTAGCCGCTGGCATGTTGCCAATTGTTCATGTACTGTTCCTGATACCTGGTCTGCTACTTGGAGCGTTTGGTCTGGCGCTATGGCTTTTGCCGATTCAGTTTGCTGGGGTGCTTGCCGCCTATTACGTCCTGACACTCGCCTATTCGTTATGGTTGAAACGCGTGGTGATGCTTGATGTAGTTATTTTGGCCATGCTTTACACCGTTCGAGTAGTCGCTGGAGCTGCGGCAATGTCGATGGTGGCAACCTTCTGGATTCTGGCCTTCTGTGTCTTCATCTTTTTGAGCCTCGCTTTCGTCAAGCGCTACACCGAGCTTTGTGATGCTCGTCAAAAAGGTAAAACAGAAAAATCTTCAGGACGAGGTTACTATCCGACGGATTTTGAGTTGCTAGCCTCGCTTGGCGGAGCATCCGGCTATATATCGGTCCTGGTGTTGGCTCTTTATATCAATGATGCTGCCTCTGGCACTTTGTACCATTCCCAGCAATGGATGTGGGCTGCGTGCCCATTGCTGCTGTTCTGGCTTAGCCGCGTGTGGCTGTTAGCACACCGTGGACAAATGCATGACGACCCAATTGTATTTGCACTACGCGATAACGTGAGCCGCTGGATAGGTGCAGCTTTTGTACTGGTTTTTGCGTTGGCGACTTTCTAATGGCCCCCTTGCTTTCATGGGGGCGGTATCCTCCCCTTCCACAGACTCCACACCCGGTTCATTGGCCAGAGGACGTCCCGCATGGCTTGGCCGTCAATGAGTTTACTAGGACTAGTTCCACACTGCCATTCGGATGTGGCAGAAGCTATGGTGACTCATGCTTGGCGGAGTCAGGTCATGTGCTGGCAATGCAGAGCATGGATAGGGTGCTGGCGGCGGACTGGGAGACCGGTGTAATTCTGGCGCAAGCCGGTTTAACGTTGGCAGAGTTGATTCGAATCGCATTGCCCCGCGGCTGGTTTTTGCCGGTAACGCCTGGCACCAAGTTTGTCACGTTAGGCGGCGCCGTTGCCAACGATGTGCATGGCAAGAATCATCATGTCATGGGCACGTTTGGTCGCCATGTACCGCGTTTGGTTTTATACCGTAGTGCTGAGGGTGTGATTGAGTGCTCTCCAAAGCAAAGACCTGAGCTATTTGCGGCCACCGTTGGCGGATTGGGGCTCACTGGCGTGATCTTGGCAGTAGAGCTTCAATTGCGCCGGGTGACATCAAGCCAAATCGATCAACGCAGTATTAAATTTGGTGGGTTCGATGAGTTTTTTGAACTATCTAAAACACATGATACTTCGCATGAATACACGGTGGCGTGGATCGATTGCCTGGCGAGCGGCAAGCATGCCGGGCGCGGGCACTACATTGCAGGCAATCATGCTCAAAATAGTTGCATTGAGGTGGCGCCATCTGGCGGCTTGCGCATGCCTATTGACCCACCAATTTCTTTAGTCAACTCAATGAGTTTGCGGGTATTCAATACAGTTTATTACCATCGCCAGCAAACAAAAGAAGCTACCAGCCTTGCTGGATATGATCCATTTTTTTATCCTCTGGATGGTCTGCAACAGTGGAATCGCATGTATGGCAGGGCTGGGTTTCAGCAGTATCAGTGCGTTGTGCCGCAGCCAGATGGGCCTGAAGTTATTCGTGCTGTCATGCAGCAGATATCTAAAAGTGGCACTGGGTCATTTTTGGCGGTGCTTAAACAATGCGGAGAACTTATCTCGCCAGGCATGCTGTCTTTCCCATTGCATGGCGTGTCGCTGGCGCTCGATTTTCCGCAACGCGATCAGTTGAATATGCGCCTGTTCAGTAGGCTGGACGCATTGGTTCACGAGGCTGGCGGCAGGTTGTACCCCGCCAAAGACGCACACATGAGTGCTGCACATTTCAAACAAGCTTATCCGCAGTGGGAAAAAATAGAAGCCCTGCGTGACCCACTACTACTTTCACGCTTTTGGAAACGAGTTACCCAATGAATCAAAACATCATCATCATCGGAGCCACCTCTGGCATTGCAGAAGCCGTAGCGCGGAGGTACGCAGGGCAAGGCGCTCGATTATTTTTAGTGGCCAGAAACGGCGAGAAACTCCAGGCGATATCCACCGATCTTGCAGCACGCGGCGCAAAGGACGTGCAAACTTTTGTGATGGATGCTAATGATAGCGACCTCATCCCCCGGATGGTGGATGCTGCATGGAAGGCTTTTGGCACCATCGACGTGGCACTGGTGGCCCACGGAACCCTGCCTGATCAGCTGCGTACCGAGACCGATATTCCTTATGCCATTGCCGAATTCCGCACCATTGCAGAAAGCGTAATCGCCTGCCTTGCTGGACTGGCTCAGCGCTTCGAAACGCAAGGCAAAGGTGTCATCGCGGTGATTGGCTCGGTGGCAGGTGACCGTGGCAGGGGTAGCAACTATCTTTATGGTGCGGCAAAGGCGGCGATTGATACCTTCGCCTCAGGGCTGCGAGCGAGACTTTTCAAGAGCGGTGTTCATGTTCTGACCATCAAACCGGGGTTTGTTGCAACTGCAATGACCGCTGATTTGAATTTGCCGGCGCGACTGACAGCGACACCAGACATTGTGGCGAAAGACATTCAACGCGCCATCATCCAGAGGCAAGATGTGCTGTACACACCATGGTTCTGGAGCTGGATTATGAAGATAATTAGGTGGATACCCGCAGCAGTTTTTAAGCGAATGAAGTTGTGAGTGATTACATGAAAGTTAACAACGAAGACCAATCCGCGTCCGGTAAGCGAACTATATCCCTTGTGGCCATAATCGTAGCAGCGATTATTTTTGCTTTTCTAAAGCTCAATGGGACGAATATTAGTCAGACCCTGTGGGCTGAAGATGGTTCTGTTTTCATAAATCAAGCACATGAAATGGGTATTTCTTCTTTGTGGACTACCTACGCCGGTTATTTCCACCTTTATCCAAGACTGGTGGCTTTGTTCAGCAGTTTTTTTGACTTAAAAACTACACCGATAATATTTTTCTCAGGGTGGCTTCTAGCGTACACCTCACTGGTCTACGTCGCGGCGAACAGGGCTTTACAGTATGGATTAAACCCCATAGAGGCCGGTTTACTTGTCATCTTGATGATCGCACAACCTCATTCGGGTGAGGTGTTCTTCAACCTGACCAACGCCCAATGGTTCATCGGCGGGGCTCTCGCGATTTATGTACTCGTGCCGAACATAGATAAGTCGTCAATATTTGAAAAATGGATACTTTCCGTTGCGTCTTTGACTGGGCCTTTTTCGTTGATCTTGACATTCATTCTACTTATGCAACTGGTAATTTATAGAGACTGGAAGGATCGTAAATACATTTACACCATAGTAGGAGCAGGTGCTCTCATCCAAGTCGCTGCGATTTTCCTGTCAAATCGATTAACGAATGGTGGCTTCGACCATGATGTCAACCATTGGATGGTGGCGGTCTTTAATTTCTTGAGTTTTGGAACTTCGTCAACCATAGGAAAAGGGGAATCAATATTATTCTGGTCGGTAACGGCGTATATTTTTTCACGAAACTTAGATGTCGAATCAAAACATTACTCTGATTCAATCGGAGGCATCTACTTATCCCTTTTCGCAGGTGCGGTGTTTTTTTTCGGTCTATCCTTGCTGGCCTCGAAGGCTAATCCACATTTTCTTAACCCTGTTGGTAGTTCGGCTCGTTACTTTTTCGTACCGTACTTATTAATTTTCTTTGCAGTTTTTCTTGCTGCTTCAAAACAGCCAAAACTGAAGATTATTATTTTCGTGATTTTATTGTTAATATCTATATCATCCTTCAGGTTTTCAAGCAAAGAAGATTTACAGTACAGAGCGTATGTGGAATTTGCAAGAATTAAGAGTGACGTTTTCATTCCGATACAACCGCAGTGGAATGACTTTCCTTTGTGGAGTATTTATTTGCCGGATAACTCAAAGCACCTGAAGAAGACTATTGATGTAATTGAACTTAGTCTGGCGGAAGCAAATATGCTTAACATCAAAGGCGCTAATGATAAATACCTAGAGAATAACTTTATCTCGCTCAATGATGATCCCCAGGTGACTTTTCGCATTGGGAAAGTATGTGCCAACGCCCTCTACTTGGGCATGGAGATTCACACTGCGCGTCCGGAAGGTGGCTGGGTACAACTTTTCTGGAGTGAAACTGAAGGGTTTTCAGAGAATAATTCTTTGCGAAGATATTACCCAGCCGGTGATGCGATTGTGCAGTTCGCACTGCCTCGGAAGAATGTTCAGTATCTTCGATTTGACCCTTTGGAGCAGCGAAGCAAATTTTCCATTAACTCAGTGCGGTTATATTGCTTAGGAGAGTAAATATCGTGGATATGAAAATTATCTTGCCGGGTGGTGCTGGCCTTGTCGGTCAAAACCTCATAGCCCGTCTGAAGGCCAAAGGCTTAAAAAATATCATTGTGCTTGACAAACATCGTGCCAATTTAGAAGTTTTAAAAAAGGTTCAACCCGATATCACAGTTGATTATGCCGATCTAGCTGAGCCCGGTGATTGGCATCGACACTTTGCAGGGGCTGGCGTCGTCGTGATGTTGCAGGCCCAGATTGGCGGTAATGATTATCATGAGTTTGTTCGCAACAACATAGATTCCACTCGCTTGATTCTTGAGGCTGTCAAAGAACACAAGGTGCCCCAGCTCGTACATATCAGTTCGTCGGTGGTTGAGTCTGCGGCCGATGACTTTTACACCCAAACCAAGAAGGAGCAGGAGCGCATGGTATTGCAGAGTGGCATCCCTTGCCCGATCTTGCGCCCAACCTTGATGTTTGGCTGGTTTGATCGCAAGCACCTGGGGTGGTTGTCGCGCTTCATGAAGAAGGTGCCTGTTTTTCCTGTCCCCGGGCACGGCCGTTACATGCGCCAGCCGCTTTATGTGGGTGACTTCAGTAACATTATTATCAGTTGCATAGAAAATAAAATTGCCGATGGCATTTACAACATCTCGGGGCACGAGAAAGTTGACTATATCGATATCATTCGCCAGATAAAGCAGGCGACCGGTGCAAAAACACTAATCACCAAGATTCCGTATGGTTTGTTTTACGCCTTGATTTGGGTCTGGGGCCTTTTTGATAAAAACCCGCCATTCACCACTCAACAACTGGCTGCACTGAGCACCAAAGACGAATTTGAAGTGATTGATTGGCCCGGTATTTTTGATGTGCCCTACACGCCGTTTGCCAAGGCAATCGAAGAAACCTTTAACGACCCTGCGTACAGCAAAGTGATTCTTGAATTTTAAGTATGAATAAGCAACGTATTGCAGTATTAGGTGCAGGCCCGATGGGTTTGGCAGTAGCGTATCAATTGGCGCGAGATGGGCACCAGCCTATCGTCTTTGAGGCAGATGACCGAGTGGGGGGGATGACGGCTGCGTTCGATTTCTCCGGTTTGTCTATTGAGCGTTACTACCACTTTCATTGCATTTCTGATCACGCATTTTTGAAGGTACTGGATGAGTTGGCATTAGCCGACAAGATGCGTTGGGTTGAAACGAAGATGGGTTATTGGTACCAGGGGCGCCTGCAAGCCTGGGGTAACCCGGTTGCCCTCCTGAGGTTTCAGGGGCTTGGCCTTGTTGCCAAATTTCGCTATGGGCTGCATGCCTTTCTGTGCACCAAACGCAAGAACTGGACGCCGCTGGATCATGTAGAGGCTGTTAGTTGGATCAAGCGGTGGGTGGGCAAGGATGCTTACGAGGTCTTGTGGCGCAGGCTGTTTGACTACAAGTTTTACGACTACACCGATAACTTGTCGGCGGCCTGGATCTGGAGCCGTATTCGTCGCATCGGTCGGTCACGCTACAGCTTGTTTCGCGAAAAGCTGGGTTATCTAGAAGGTGGGTCAGGCACATTGCTTCAAGCCATGCGGGCAGACATTGAGGCGAACGGTGGTGAGTTTCGGCTCAAATCACCGGTTGCTAAGGTGTCCATTGAGCGGGGCAAAGTGCAGGGCTTGGAAGTGTCTGGTCAATTTGAAGCATTTGACAAGGTCATCAGCACTATTCCTCTGCCCTATGTGTCCCGACTGATGCCTGATTTGCCTACCGACATCTTGCAGCGGTTCCAGGCAGTCAAGAACATTGCCGTGGTTTGTGTGATCGTCAAACTGCGCAAAGCGTTGACCGGGAATTTCTGGCTGAACACCAATGACCCTGACATGGACATCCCCGGCTTGGTGGAGTACACCAACTTGCGGCCGCTGGATCAACACATTGTTTATGTGCCGTTCTACATGCCTGGTGAGCACCCGAAGTTTGCCGAGCCGGATCAGGCCTTTCTTGACAAAGTCCGTCGCTATCTGAAGAAGATTAACCCTGAGCTAGGCGATGATGACTTTATTGAGCTGCGGGCGAGCCGCTACCGCTATGCACAGCCCATCTGTGATCCTGGTTACTTGGACAACCTGCCCCCGGTTGAATTGCCGGTGAAGGGCCTGTGGGTAGCGGACACCTCTTACTACTACCCGGAGGACCGGGGCATCTCCGAAAGTATTGATTTTGGAAGAAATATGGCCAGGAACGCGGTCGCATGATTCAGCAATTCATGTCACGCCAGTTTTTGATGTTTTTGTTAACGGGTGGGACGGCGGCTGCGATTAACTTTGGTTCCAGAATTGTGTATAGCCAGTGGCTGGGTTTTTCTTCAGCAGTCATCCTGGCATACATCACAGGGATGATCACGGCTTTTGTACTGGCCAAGCTCTTTGTGTTCAAGCAGAGTCAGCAGTCAGTGCATCGGTCTGCGGTGTTCTTCGTTCTGGTGAATCTGGTTGCGATCTTGCAAACATGGGCTATTAGCATGGGCTTGGCTTATTACCTATTGCCTTCAATGGGTGTTGCTGTGTTTGTGCCAGAAATAGCGCATGCGGTTGGGGTCGCCGTACCCGTGTTTACCAGTTACCTGGGGCATAAGCGTTGGTCGTTTCGATAAGGGTTGGTCCGTGAAAGTAAGGCACGCTCTTGTCAGTCTTGGCCTCATCACGGGTTTTTATTTGATCGCCTTGATTTGGGTTGACTCAAAAAATCATGTGTTTGTCGAGCTTCCCAAGTTGATTCCGGTGCTGCCAATCCTAATGGGCTTGGCGCTAGTCTCATACTTGGTGCGCTACTTGCGTTGGTATTGGCTGCTATGTAGAGCGGAGTACAAGACCAAATTTTCCTTAGGCTTTCTCGCCTATCTGTCCGGTTTTGCATTCACGGCGACACCTGGCAAGGTAGGAGAGTTGGTGCGTATTCGGTACCTCACCCCCCAAGGTGTTCCACCTTGGCAGGTATTGGCCGCATTTGTTTACGAACGGGCGGTTGATTTGATCGTGGTGTTACTGCTTGCAACATTGGCCATTCGAGACAAAGATCTGTTCGCTTTTGCGGTGGGGTTCGTTGCGGTTTTTCTGGCGATTCTAGTTTTCGCTGCGTTCAGCCCCTCCTTGCTGACAAAAGCATCCGCATACGTGCGCTTGTATCAGCTCAAAAAACTTGCCCGTATTTGCTTGATAGTGCGTGATGCCTTGTCTGGTTGCCGTATCTGGGCAACGGCCGGGGACTCGCTGGTCTCGATGATTTTAGGTATCCTGGCATGGAGTCTTACATCGTATTGCTTCGTCTTATTGCTAAGATACCTCGGCGTGTCATTACCCACGATGTCAGCCATGGCCATTTACCCACTGGCCATGTTGGCTGGTGCCGCTTCCATGTTGCCCGGCGGTGTTGGCACGACGGAAGTTACCCTTGTTGCCCTGCTTTCGCTTTTTGACGTGCCAGTTGGAATTTCGGCGCTGGCCGCCATCGGCATTCGTTTCGCTTCAATGTGGTTTGCGGTGCTCTGTGGCTTTGTTGCGTTAATCAGCCTGGAATTTCTAGGTTCAAATCGCAGATGCAGTTGCAGCCGGTTTTAAACTGTGAAGAGGGGCCAGAGGCTCAAGCTTAGAATAGTTCCATGCGCCTCTCCCCTGAACAAATTGTGGCTATTTGACAATGCAGCGTGTGGGCTACTGAAAAGTTTTCCGTGCATTTTTCATGAATTTTGATTTTGATTCGCTTCTCTCCAATTCCCGCGCTTTATAAGTCAGCAGCTTGGTCCTTGTTAGGCAATGTGGTGCCCATGGTGGCGGCATTGACTGCGGTGCCGTTTCTCATGCATTACCTGGGGCAGGAGCGTTTGGGCGTGTTGTCTCTGGTGTGGGTTGTCGTTGGGTACTTCAGCTTTTTGGACATGGGCTTGGGCCGGGCGGTGACTGTTGCAGTAGCGTCTTGTCGTACAAGCGGTATGGCCGGACGGACGGATGAACTGCATGTCGTTGGCACCGCTTCTGTGTTACTGGTCACCGTAGGCAGCGCTATAGCCTTGCTTCTAGGCTTGGGTATCGCGGGTTGGGGCGTGCCTGTTCGCTTGTCATCGCCAGAATTTCTTGATGAGGTAAAGCAGGCTTTGCTTTGGATGTTGCCAAGCTTGCCCTTGTTGCTGTTGTCATCGACTCTAAGGGGGCATCTGGAAGGGGTCGGGGCGTTTCGCTCATTGAACCTTTTGCGGATCCCGACTGGCGTGATGCTGGTTGCTGGTCCCTGCCTGACCGCACTTTATTCGCCAGACCTCGTTTGGGCCTGTGTCAGCATTCTGGCGGTACGGCTGGTGCATGTGCTTGCTTTGCTATGGCTGGTGGCGCAGGAAATGGGGTTTCGTTTTTCGTCCTTTGCTCGGGCACTGGTACGCGCAAGCAGTGGTACCTGGCTGCGGCAGTTGTTGTCGTTCGGTGGCTGGGTGACCGTGAGCAACATCGTGGGCCCCGTGATCGTTTATGTGGATCGCTTTGTCATCGGTGCGGTTCTTGCCGCCAGTTCGGTGGTCATCTATGCCGTGCCGTTCGACGTTGTATCCCGTTTGCCAATACTGGTAGCTTCGCTGTGCAGCGTGCTGTTGCCCGAGTTGGCGCGTCTGTCGCGGAGTACTTCAAGTGGGCAGGAAAATATTCATCTGGTTCGCAGTCTGGTCAATCGGTCCAGCATGTTCAGTGCTTGGGTGGTTGCCGCCGTGATTGTGCTTGGTTGGGTGGCCACGCCATGGGCCTTGCGCTGGTGGGTGGGGGCGGCTTTCGAGGCGCAGGGTACACAGGTCACTCAAATCCTGCTGCTGGCATTTGGCGTCAATGCGCTGGCGCAAATCCCGTTTACTGCACTACAGGCTGCGGGGCGGGTTCGTGCGATCGCGTTATTGCACACGGCTGAACTGCTGCCTTATGGTGCTTTTTTGTTTTTTGCGATTTCCTGGCTGGGCATCGCGGGTGCGGCCTGGGCGTGTTTGCTGAGAAGCACCATAGACTATGCCGTCCTGGCTTGGATCTGGCGCCGCCATTCTTCTCGGTTGATAACTGGCATCAAGGGTTGATTCATGCAAAGCTACAGCGATATTTTCAATACCTTGACGGCGGGCGTCTTCCGGGAGTTGCTGACTTATCAGTATTTTCTGGCCGCGCGCAAAAAAGATTGAATGATCCAAGACTATCTTTTGATGATGGCCACACCTGAAAAAAATTCGCTGGATTTGCTGCGCTTGGTGGCGGCTTCGCTCGTTCTTTATAGTCACCAATACGCACTTCTGGGACTGCCTGAGCCGTCTTTCTTTGGCTGGACGTCGTTCGGCGGTGCTGGCGTCACGATTTTTTTCTTTTTGAGTGGCTTGCTGGTGTGGTCAAGCTGGGAGCGCGATTCTGATTTGAAGCGTTTCTTTGTGCGACGTTCGTTGCGAATTTTTCCGGCACTTTGGGTGGTTGTTTTGGGTTCCGTCTTTTTGCTTGGGCCGGCGTTTTCAACTCTTCGCTGGCCTGACTACTTTGCGGCCTCGGAAACGTGGCGCTATCTGAGCACGGCCTTGCTGCTGGTGCGGTATACCTTGCCCGGTGTCTTTGCCGACAACCCCTTTCCGCTGGCGGTCAACGGCTCGCTTTGGACGCTGCCTGTGGAGTTTCTGTGTTACATCACGGTGGCGGTGCTGGGCAGCCTAAAGGTCGCCCCCGGGGGCCTGCTGATTGCAGCGAATTTCCTGCTCGTTGTGTTGCTGGCAGCGTTTGCCCCGCTCATAACAGGGCTTAGATTTGCCCCTCATTTTGAAATGATCGCCATGTTCTGGGCGGGCGTTTTTTACGGTTATTGCATCCAGCAGCCATTGAATGCGATTCTTGGTAA
>JGI24143J45723_1000704_pt1 | contig 16866 bp, 19 predicted proteins | sample BarGraIncu00432A_FD_45723 | JGI IMG/M metagenome (IMG submission 45723) | reverse complement strand
TTGTGGGTGGAAAAGCCAAAGGGGAGCGGAATGAAACGGAGGGTTGGTATGAGCGCAATGGAATGAATGGAAGCACTCTTGCATGGGTAGCCGAGGCTTGAAGATGACAATGAACGGAATGGATCGGAAGGTGGCGGAACAAAGTGTCGCCTTGAAGTGTAATGGAGAGAAGCGGAAACCACTGGCCGCAGGCTTTGGCCTTAAACAATTCATGGCCGGTACCTTAGACGGGTGGTGGGGCTTTTTGTGGCTTTTCCCGGCGACCATGCTGATTAAAATGATGCTGACCGAATATACCGGGTGGGTGGGGTATGTGCGGCTATTGTACATAGCGTGATTCGATGATGTTATATTCGGTCAAACTGACCACTCTGTGCTGATTTAAATTGAATATCAATGCTATACACTTATTTATTTGCTATTAAGTTTTTGTGAAACGCAATTGAGATGATGAAAATTGATATAATAATTTAGAATTTCAAATAGAATAAAAATAATTTGAGGATCAATTTCCCGAAACTGTTGGAACTTCTACAGACTTCGTGTGCCGAAGAAAACCTTCTGGCTTACCAAATCGATAAATACCATGCCGAAGACATTCTGATTCATGAATTTGCACATTCAATTCACTTGATTGGAATTGTACAGGTCGATACAACCTTCAATAAAAAACTGGAGAAATTGCTGAATCAAGCGGTGGCAAAAGGAAAGTATGCCATTACCTACGCTAAAACCGGCATCGCCGAGTATTGGGCCGAATGTGTTCAGGATTGGTTTAAAGTAAATGCCGAAACTCCCAAAGCTGATGGAAAACACAATCCATTGAATACTCGCGAAGAGTTGAAAAAATACGCACCTGATTTGTACCTCTCCTACCATACGATAAAAAAAATTAAACATTCATTCTGATAAGTTGATAAGAATTTTCAGTGCTTCGCACCCAAGGACTCCATCGGTATTTCTGCCAATATCAGGACTGAACCAGCATAAGTCAGGACTGCATCTGACATTCACTGTGGTGGCTGTTATTTGGCAGAATAGAGCGTGCTAACTGGCAGAAAGGTGGCTGCTATTAGGCTGCATGGCGGCTACTGTGTGGCTGTGTGGAGCGTCATATATCCGCTTTTTCTGCCTGAAAGCATAGGGCACGCTCGGGTGTAACAATACAGAATCAAATCCGAAAATGGATTTGAGTCTGTTGTTGCTTTATTTTCAATAAATTGGATAAAAATAATCCGGAAAATTATTTTTTAGTTGGAGTACCACAACTTTTTTCTTTATAGAAAAAAGCTGCCAAAAAAGAACTTGCGCCATCCGTTTTCCAACCGACAGAAAAATTCAGGAACCCGCTACGCGCATAAATTTTTTAACGCTTTCTTTTCTCTGGATTTTGCAGACAAGGATACATTAGAGAAAGGAAACAAAAGAGAATGCAGAACATTTACGCTTCAAGAGGTTACAGAATGCAGAGAAGGTTCTCTCTCCTACAATGAACTACCTCGGAGCAAGCTCGCGAGATATCAAAAAAGCTAACGCACATTTCAAAAGCTGAACCGACCCAAGGGTCGGAGTATTAAACCAAAAAGAGAATAAAAGATCGCATTGAAATGTCACGTAAAGAATGTTTTCTCTTACGGTTGTCGCTTAGAATGCCATTTAAAAGCATCCATTAGTTATCGGAAAGATTGGTCGAATAGTGTTTCATATGTTCTAAACAGTTTGTAAACCATTAAGATAACGAAACAAAATAGATTGAGCAACTGATAGTCAATATTTTATACTAATATTTAGTAAATTTAAACTGTCTCTAAACCATATCTTCTCCTGTTTTCGGAATAGCTGTTTTTAAGGTTTTATGAAAAGGTGTAAAACGTGCAATTACCATAACGACAATAGACACGACCAGCAGATAGCCAATAATTTGCTTGATACTCACCATTAATGCCTGTATTTGTACGCTGTTATACAAAGTTTGTGTAGCTAACTGTTGAGCTTCGGTCAATGAATGACCCAGACTTAAAGCACTATTTAAACTCTTCGCATAAAGGGAGATTGCTAGCGGATTTTGTATATTCAATCCTTCCCCCAGAATCATCTGATTCTGTATCTGAAACCGATAGAGCAGGTTGCTGAATAAACTGCTGCCTAGCACCGGAGCTAACACGCTTCGTATGGCTATCATGAAAAAAGCATTGAAAAGCACTAATTTTGGATTTAAATCTTCCGCCGAATACACACCAAATGCTATAAGAATAATCATCATTCCCATTCCTCTCAGGATAGAGGGTAGATAAAGGAATTCGTACGTTCCATTGGGAGTAAGTCCGAAATAAATTAAGAGAAAGAAAGCTGTAAAACAGGCCATTCCCCAGAATATAAGTACTCTGAATTTCCAAATTTGTGCATTAAACCACCAGTAACATATAGCTGCCGAGATAATGAACCCCGGAATCATCCAAAAATTCAACTCATTCGTATGTACACTGTCAATTCGTAATACAATGGTTAAATATTGTGATATTAAAGAGCTGGAAGCACTAAAAAACATAGCCAGACCCATAAAGAAATAGGCAATAAGATTTTTATGATGTGTTAATATTCTTACATCCAAATAAGGGGTTGTACTTTTCAGCTGTCTTTGCACAAAAAACCATAAGATAAAAGGGAGAACTAACATACCGATCAATATCCTGAAGCTGTCAAACCAATCATTTGTTTTTCCGTAAGTGCCCACATATATCGCAATTAATAAAAACGAAGTGATAGATACCACACTGATCCAATCAACATCGTGAAAAGGAATATGAATAGGCATCCTCCCAAAACGAAAACAAATTAACACTAAAATAATGGAGACTACCAACATGCCGATAATCAGATAATACATATACTGCCATTGATAATGGTAAGCAAGAGCTGCCGTGATGGTCCTGGAAATTTGCCCGATTCCAAAAACAATAGGATAAAAATAAGCGTAAAACTCAGATCGTCTGTCTCGTTTGGAGAAAAAAGGCTTTAGAATAACAATTATTTCTATCATCACAAAAGCCTGGAGAAAACCCATAAAAAAGCTACATACAGTTAATATTTCAATATGTGTTGTGCGAGCACAAATAAAGGCTAAAAAAGTTTGCAGGATTAAATCACTCAACACAATGGTTTTGGTCGTTGCAATTGCCCTTATTTTAGCCGTGATAGGGTAAGCCACAGCCATTCCTGCCGATGCGGCATAATAGGCCATGGAAATATCTTCTGTAAGTACACCCAACGCACCGGAGACATCCAGGCTCGCTCCTGAATAGGTTCCATTAAGCATCATCACCGGAATCAAGATGGCAAATGTAATGACAATTCCCATCCAGTGAGGTACCCAACTCCGTAGGGGAATATTATGCTTTTTACTCATTCTTTTTTTTGATAATGGTTAATTATTAATTCCGAACTTCATTTTCATTCATAATTTATCATTAACCATTCATAATTATTTTCTGATTTTAGCTTCAGTCTCCACCATCATTCCCGCCCGAAGCAATGCTTTGTCTTGCGGAAGAATATCTGTTAATTCGATGCGCACTGGTATTCGTTGCTGTACTTTCACGAAGTTTCCTGCACTATTGTCATTAGGCAAGAGCGAATACTTTGAGCCTGTCGCCTCGCTGATGGCAGTAACTTTACCGTGGAATATCTTTCCTTCAATTGCATCCACTTTAATCTGTACATCCTGTCCAACATAGATATGTGCTATTTGTGTTTCCTTATAATTTGCCGTAATCCATTTTTCATTGTTCCGGATAATGTTTGAAATCATTTGTCCGGCCTGTATCAGTTGTCCTGTTTCAAGTGACCTGCGTCCCATAAATCCGTCATAAGGAGCAGTCACCACCGTATATGATAAGTTCAGTTTTGCCATTTCCACATCCGCTTTCTTTCTTAGAATGAGGGCAGCGGCACTTCCGGTTTTCTGGCTTGCCTCCGAAGATTGTGATTCAACCGATATTTTCTGATCCTTCAATGCCTGATAACGTGCCCGCATAGCATCCAACTCACTTTTTACCTGTTCATATTGTTGTCCGGTCACGGATTCTTCTTTTAAAAGAGCGGCATACCGCTTTTCATCCTGTTCCATTTTCCATAATCTGGCTTTCGCTTCGGCAATGTTTTCACTCGAAACATTTACATTACTTTTGGTTGTATTTACACTCGAATGAAATGCAGCCAAAGAGGCTTGTGCATCCATCAAAGCAGCCTGCGCATCCATTAATTTGATGTGGAATTCCCTGTCGTCAAGCACCAGTAAGGTATCACCGGCTTTTACCTGCTGATGTTCAGTAAACCGAACCTCTTTAATATAGCCTGCTACCCGCACACTCACCGGAGTGATATATTGATCTACCACGGCATCATTTGTTATTTCGTAAATTGAATACCTCCAAAAATAATGTGCAGCCCATCCAATAACAACTATTGCTATAACTATCCCAATCGTGTTCAACGTAATATTACGAATCTTGAGTTGCTTTAATCTTTTTATCTTATTCTGTGGCACTCTTTCTTTTTTTAACTTACTCCCTTGTTCCATGTATATAATGATAGATAAATATTTTTTAATTTTTTGTTGACCCTTAAAAACTGACGCTAAAAACCCATTCTGTGATAGATTATTTAAAATTAAATCTTTCCCGGATATCTTTGAAAGTCTCTACCTGTTAGCAAATTGATGATCTATAAATTGCCACTCATGCGTAACAGTTGATAATAGGTATATACTACGTTGGCTTTAGCAGTAGTAAGTTGCATTTCTGCATCTAATTTTACTCCGCTGGCATCCAATAAATCTGTCAGGATTGCCATGCTATTCTTGTATTTATTATAGACTATCCGATAATTTTCATTAGCCTGTTTTACCGATAAGGTTAATACATCTACCTTATCCAACGCTTCCTGATGTTTAATAAAAACACTTTTGATGTTTGTTCGAATGTTTTGTTCCTGTTGCTCTTTTTGAACTTTTTGAAAATCAACGGATTGTTTTGAAATACTGATTTTATTTGGATTCTTGTATAAGCTCGATAATTTGTACGACAATTTTAAGCTAACACTCCAACCATTCAAAAACATATCTTCCACTGGCGAAATGTTGATGATAGGCCTTTCCAAGGAACTGCCTGCCTGCAAAAAAAGTGACGGAAGATAGTCTGCACGCGTAATTTCCTCCTTCTTTTTTGCCTGTTTTATTTCGCTGTTTGCCACTTTTAATTCGGGTAATTGCTGATAGGCTTGTTCTATATATGTTTCAATCGAAGCCATGGGTAATTTTTGTTCCAACAGTTGTTGATCGGGTATTAGTATCCAATCTTCATTCAGTCCCAACGCAACATCAAGTTGTTGAGAATTAATGAGGATATTATCTTCCACTTCGCGAAGCATTAGGTTCAGGTTATTAAGCAATAATTCACTCCGAATTAAATCATTTCCCGTAATCATTCCCTGCTTTTTCATTTCCTGAATATCGTGTAACCGTTGCTTTGCATCTTCAATGTTCCGGTTCATCACATCTTTTTGTTTGTACAAACGGAACAGTTCAAGATACTTACTCATTAATACGAGCTTTAATTCAGACTTGTCTTTGTTAGAGGTCAATTGTGCAAGCTCTTTTTGCAAAGCAGCTTTTTCTATATTTCGCTTGATTTTTCCACCCGTATAGATAGGTTGAGACAATCCGACAATGTAATTTTGACTCCAATTGGGCATATAAGGATACACCGGCTTGGTCAATCCATCCGTAAATACAGTTACTTTTCCTAAATAACCATCGGTAAGATCCACAGAAATATCAGGTAGCATTCCGGTTTTTGCAACATTTATCTCTTGAGTAGCAATTGTCTCATTAATTTTATCTGATTTAAGCTTTAAACTATTTTCAATACCTTGTTTGAACAAATCGTCCACGTTTAGGAAATGGGCATCTTGCGCCCGTAATAAGGTTATGTTCAGAACGAATAATCCCAAAAATATCCATTTATTTGATTTCTTTAAATTCATAATTTACTTTTTGTAAAAACGATATCATTTCTTCCAGTAATTTTGTCTCCAAATTTTCAGATGAGGAAGTATATATCTCGAGAAGTAATGGTTGTAACTTTTCACGTAATTCATATCCTTTCGTTGTTAGCAAAATTTTCTTATTCCGACGGTCTTGAGCATATTCTTGTCTCACTACAAGTTCTCTATTCTCTAAATTATTGATTAAATAAGTCAAGCTTACTTTGTCTTTGAAGGTTTTATTAGCTAACTCTTGTTGATTTACGTCTTCATTATTCCATAAACAGCTCATTATCTGTAACATTTCATAGGTTATCCCCATTTTATTGTTCTTCAAGCTTCGTTGAATTGCTTGCTTGAAAGAGGCGCTTGTCTGCAATATAGTTTGCATAAACTCTCGCATTATTTCTGCTTTCATTATAAAATATATAATTGATTATGAAATGATTGAATACCAAATGGAGATTCAATATACTTGTGTTTTTTTTCGATTAGTTTATTGAAATTTAATTTAACTCTTTGTCTTTGATTTTTATCAATGATTAGATTTTTAGCGCAGTATTTTCTCAAGTGGAGTAGATTATAGTTGTGTATTTACAGTATTGTAAAAACGCTGCAAAGGTATGAAAAAATATCGATATTAGTTAAGTACTTAACCCATCTTGCAGCAGAATAACACTAAAAGGTTAAATTATGTTTAAATAATGGGGCGAGTTTGCCCGTCATGAATATTCAAAATTTCTTTTAAAGAAAATATTTACAAAGAAAGAGAAGGTGATGTTTGAAGACAATGAAGGAATAGATTTCAAAGATCACGACAATGGTAAGACAGAGAAGAGAAACAGGATAATGCTACTTTCGTATGAAGTGATGTTTCCATAACAGATATGGTTATGTTTATCCGACAGACTCCTTTCCCTCACATATATTACCTATACTTTCAAATATTGGTTATTCGATACTGCCTAACACATCTTCCTCTAAATTGTCAATATTGACAAAATTTCCTGACTTGTGACAATTAGTGCGGTATCAGATTCCATTTGGCTATAATGTCTGCAAGTCGGCTATTCATAATTTCTTTTGTGGGGGATCGGAATACAAATGTTTGCTTTATCAGGCTGTCTTGGATGTGCGTTTCGCTTATATTCCAGACAAGAAAGCGAATCTCTCTCAATGATAATTTGGTGGTTATTTCCAGATATTTTTCTGCTATCAGGGCAACAAAACAGATCAGGATATGTGCCTTTATTGCTTCTTGTTTTTGATGGTAAATTGGCTTGGCTTGCAATTCGAACTTGCTCATGCGGAAGGACTGCTCAATGTGCCAAAGCTGGTGATAGCGATCTATGTTCATTTCGTTGGGCAATTGTTATTCTGATAAGTCAGTACAATACCCCTTTTCCAAGCAACAGCCTCCTTTTTTCTATCAGTGCCGTATTGAGTTCGATTTTTTCTTTGGTTATTTTCCTAACAAATTGTGCTTTCACCTTCAGGGACTGTTTTGCCACCAGCTCTTCGGCTTTTTGAACAAGCCTGTTTAGCTCGTTCAATTCCTTTCTATAGCGTTTAAGGCAGAAATCGCACACCAGATCGCCGTGCCGTGATGGGAAACGGGCTATGGCACCATGTTTCCCGTTCAATGTTGAGTTAATTTGTTTCACCAACCCAATATTTGCATTAGCCAGTCGTGCCCCAACAATGTACGATAGTTTCTTTCCCCCGAGTTCGGCAAGCCGTTCTTCTTCGAGCATTGCAGCATCGGCCACAATAATTGGCCTGGCCTGCGGGTGGGCGGCGATGAACGTTTCGACAACCGGGAGCATTGTTTTCCCTTCGAATGTGTTGCCTGCAAAAACCTGGTACGACAGTGGAAACCCCGATTGTATTCCCAGTAACCCGATGACAATTTGTGGTTGCTGTGATTTGTTGTCCTCTGAAAACCCTTGTATTTTAAACTCATCGGCTTTGAACGATTCGAAATACAACGTGGTAACATCGTATAATACAAAATAGAAAGGTTCATTGAACTTTTGTGCTGCTACCTTGTAGGCACATTGCTCTATATCTGCCTTGTATGCAGACAACTTTGGAATATTGCGATAAATCCTTTGGGAATATTTAATGCCGAAGTAGTATTGTAACAGTTCGACCGAGCGGTGTTTTGATGCAGGCTCGATAAGGCGCATAACACCCAAATCAAGCAGTAGGCGGGGAAGGTGAGATAAACAGCATTCATCGAAACAGCTAATGAAAAACCGGAAAGAAAAGTGGTGTGTCACCCCAATGCACTCGCCCCTGTCAACGACTAAAAGCGTTTGTTTTTTGGCAGGAAACAGCGATAGCTGGGCTGTTTGTTCATCGATCCACTCCAGTGCACACTGCCGCAAAACGGCTTCTTCGGTCTGGCCTTTAGCGCTGCCAATATGTTTGGCAATGATTGACCGGTGCCCGACATATCTGACAACTTGAATCGCAACCGATCCCGATTTGGTTCTGACTTTTCGTACCGAATACATACCGCAAAATTAAGCGTTAGTGCGGTAAAATCAATAAATCACAATAGCTAAATTGCTAATAATGTGGAATTTGAAAATTGAATTTTGTTAAAAAACCTAAAGCGTCATAAGTCAGGAAAATTTGAAGCAAAACACTGGAGTGCCCTTTTTGTGCTCAAAAATGCTATAAAATGCAATATTTTGCGTTTTCATATATTTGCATATATCACATAATCAATACAATACAAACATGTTCTTATCCCTGGCAGTCAAAAGGTCATCGGTTCGATTCCGATATTCTCCACTTTGATTATCAGGATTTTGCAGTGATGCAAGGTCCTTTTTTATTTCTGGAGTGCCCTTGAGTGGCTACCAAAAATTAAAATTAGTACATTGAGTTGTCATTCAGGTCCATCGGCCATCATTTTTTTGATTTTGGTCCTTAATTCTTCATGTTATAATTTCTATGCTGTATTTTGTATTGATTTCTCCCAATTTTCCGCATTTTGACGAATTTCCCTGATCAACTTTTCATCTGGGTTAAAGTGAAAAATGTCTTCTAGTTTATAAAGATTTTCCGGAGTGATGCCATTGGTGGATTTGATATAGCGATATTTCAGGTCATTATCCTTTAATTGGCTGTTCCTGTTGAATTGCCAAATATTACCACCCAATGAAAGTAAAATGAGTAAAACCAAGGTGATAATAGTTATAGCAGCCTTGCTGTTTCGAAAATCCAGACTGAAAAAATGCTCATTGCGGATAACCATATTTTGTGGGGACTTCAGCAGGTTGAACTTTTCATCGATTGGGGTAATTAAGGCTTTTAATTCAGTTATTACTTTTCTGAGACTGTCGTTAATTTTACCTAATGAATAAGTAGAATACTGAGCCAGATTTGTTTGCAAAACATTTATTTGTTCCTGTGTAAACTGCTGTTGGTTAATCCTGATTTGTAAATCTTTGATACGCGATATTTGTTCCTCTGGATCAGAAGTTGAATTGGCGTGGTTAATTGTAGTTGCCCTTTTGCCCAACTCATCTATTCTTTGTTTTAATTCTTCGAACAGCGTATAAACTGCTGAAGAATCCATTTTGCTGGTATACAAATGCATTAATTTCAAATTGCTTACAATCGGTGTTTGTATTGATTTTCTTTCTTTTTTTTCCGCCTTTTGGCTTCCTTTCGAAATAATTCAACTTCGTTTTCATCGTAAACGGGTGATGGTTTCATTAGATCGAACAATCCTCCCAAGATGGAAGCAGTGCTTTCAAGTCCCAAGGAAAGATCCGTTGTATTGTCTGGTCTGGTTGATTGTTTCGGTTTGTTTATCTGGATCTGTTGCAACTTTTCATTCCTTTGTAGTTGGTAACTGATTTTGGAATAACTATATGCTCTGTCGATTTTAGAACCATTAAACTCATACCCATTCTTCCCAAACCGTATTCCTTGTATTTTGTCTGTAGCTCCATTCTTTCGGAATTCGGTTGTAATACCCGATTTGAGTAACTCTGTTTTTAATTCCTGCCAATTCCGGCATTTGGATATAGTCAATTGCAGCGCATGATAAATTTCGTATTTGGTTTTATCGGGTTCTTTTAACCGATGCTCCTTTACATTCTCTTTCCCTGATGCAATATAAAGGCAGTGCTTTTTTGTAAGTTCCATACAAATCTTTACATTTCGCAACCTTTCGCTTTGGTCAGAAATCCGTTTTCCGTTGTTATCAATACGGTTTATCACTATATGAATGTGAGGATGGTCAGTGTCGTGGTGACGGGCAATGATGAATTGTGTGTCATTGTATCCCATCTTTTTCATGTATTCATGAGCGACATCAACCATAAACCGATCAGTCAACCTGCTCTTATCCTGAACCGAAAAATCCAGCGAGATGTGGGCGACTGGTTTTGATATATTGGGATTTAGCTTATACTGGACAATGAAACTATGGATAATGGATTCCTTGTCTTTCAGTCTTACTCCTTCAGCATAAAGCAACCGGGCATTATCTTTGTCAAGGATATAGCTCACTGCACCCCGGAACCCATGTCCCTGTACAATCTTAGCAATCATCTTCTATTTTGCTAATTACATCATCCAGCTTCCCGTTCAGAAATAAGCAGTGTTTGTGTACACCCGTATATCCTGCGGCATTGGCTTTATGGGCAATCTGGTTAATGTTGTTGGCCATTCCGCTAAGTTGCCGTATGTAGTTCATCAACTCAGGGGTTATGCGCTGTTTAACGATACTGGCCTGAATACATTGGCGGNTATATTCGCTTTGGTTAATACCCGCTTCATGCGCCTTGGCCTTGAGGGAACCGTACTCGTCTGAAGCCATCNTNACCGTCATTTTGTAATTTTTCTTTTCATCAGTTTTTTTTGCAGGTCTGCCACTGGTATTCCGGTTTTTGATTGTTTTCATGATTAGACATTTAGTTGTTCTAATTAGACCGGCGGGATGTTTTTGAGCCTCGCAGAGCAAGGTTTCGGTCTGACCGAAACACAAACTTGCTCCCCATACTGACGGCATAATATTGCACGGATGTAACTAATAATGAATATATTATCTGATTGTATCTGAAAATATTTATTTCTATTCATTCCTATTCAGAATTATTTGTAATTCGCTATTTCGCAACTGAATTACATTTCAGTAATATTATCCGTAGAGGACGGTATGGCGTTGGGATCGGAAAAATTTGAACCGGGATTAACGCTATTCTGCTTGTTCTCAAATACAGATTGAGAACCATTCGTTGCGCTTTTACGCTTATCTTTCTTTTGCTCCCTTCTTGAGGCAGAATATAAGCTTGTGAGGTTTATCGTACTTTTATCAACAGACAGTTCTTCGCTTAACCAGTCCATGAAAAGGCTGCAACCCATTTCATTTATTCGGTAAGCATAATGGTGGGCGATCAGGGAATAAATCCCGGACCTGTTTTCCAGTAGTTTCTGCTTTAAAAATTCTTTCATTTAATTGATCATTTAAAGTTATTCAGGGATGGGATTTTTCTTTAGATATTCTTTTATGGATCTGGTCTCCCTGTTTTCAATATTGGATTGATAAAAATTTTCATACCACCGGAGTTTGGCAGAATTAGTCATTTCATGCTTCTGATTGCTTAGGTTGATCATGTAAAATATAGCTATGAAACAGATGACCATCAGCAAAGGCATCCCAATTCGTCCCAGGCCAGAAAATGCCTGCCAGCGCGGGTGTTCGCGATCTAACGCTAAGGTTCGTTGAGAAGCTTCAATTTTTTCAATGGCCTTGTTTAATGCTGAATTTTGTTTTGTAAAATTCGCCTCCTGCACTTTTTCCAAAATATGTAACATGGCAAGGGCTGTCTCATCAAATTTGTAATCGTATTTCAGAAAGTAATCGGCCTGCATTCTTTGAAAATCAATCTTTACATGTTCCATTACGGTAATTTTTGAAGTTCTTTTTGAATCTTGATTTTCTCAACAAAGATATAGGCATTCATTCCCTTCCCTTCGGAAATGTACCTTAAGATGTTTTTATGAGGGGCAGCATCCGTATCAAAATCACCAAAATATTTTACCCCGTGAATATTGCCTGAATTGGCTTTTGCATAGCTTTCTAATTCTTCAATTAGTGATTTGTAATTTTGAAATGAAAACTCATTTATATAGATGATAATACTGAAATTCTGTTGGTTTAAACCAACAATGTTATCCAGGTAACTGGTGCAGGGAAGGTAAGAACTGCCTCCCGCTACGACAATGTTGAAAATGAATTCAACATCCAATTCATCAGCAATTTGCTTAAATTCTTCGATGGTATAATCTTTTGAAAACAGTGAGGTAAACTGCTCGCTTTCGGGTGCGCCAAAATCAAGGAAAAATTCCTCGTAAGGTTTTTGTACAAGGATCTGCAGGTTTTCAAACAGTCGCTGACGATCAATCTTACCTCGTTCATCAAGTAAATTCATTTTTGCAAAGCGGGCAGGTGTTCTGCCCTGTAGAAATTTTAGCTGCTGCGTACTTGATTTTACAGAGCTGTCAAAATCAATAAAATAGGTCCGTGTGTTATCTTCATTTTTTAACGCCAGTAAATAGGTAAGCATTGATTTGCCGCTACCACCTTTACTTTGTAGAATAAAATTCATTTTTTTCATTTTGAGTAATTTTGAAAATTTATAGTTTATTATTTGATTAAAAGAAACTTACAGTTTCAATAAGTATTTATGTGATTATTTCCAAGGAATGGTATGTTCTGTTATTTAAATTCTCCTGCTTTCTCCGTATAAAGTGATAAAGTTGAACATCGTTTTGAGCCGGTCGCCAATCATCCCGCCGTAAAATTCATCAGACGAAAGTGTATTCAAGATAAAATTAGTAGTGCCATGCGTAAGCGTTCCGGCATCGCTTCTCAAACTCAACAACTCGGATAATGGATGGGTAATGTTGCCGTAATCCTGAACCGTTTTTGATTCCTGTCCAAATTCGTCAATGATTAATGGTTTCCGCACGAACATATTCACTGATTGTTTTCTGATTTGCTCTTGCAATTCCACTGACTTGATAAATGAAAGCAAAGGATAATTGAGGCTGAATTTTTTCACAGTATGATTATGGAGCAATGAGTACGTTTCCAGAAGTACGGTTTTACCGCATCCATATTTACCTTGTAACAGGATACCTTTGTTCAAATCGCCTTCAAAGGATGGATTACTGGTTGCGAAATAGTAGAGTTGTTTTATTACTGGCTCATTATTTTCATCAATAACAAAGTTCTTATTCTGATTTCTGTTAAGTAAACAGACAGTTCCGAATGTGCGAAACAAACTCTGAAAATCGGAATATGCCAGCGGAAGAAACAATCGACGTTGTCGCATCTTTTCTTTTTCACCGGCAACAATTTCTTGAGCATCTTTTTGCAATAACTGATAAAATTCCTGATTAGTCAAAATCGCTTCCGGTATGGACAAATCCTTTCTTTTTTCCATTAGAATTGATCTTAGAATCTTTGTCTTTAGTATTTAATAATAAGGCTGAGTGCTTAAGATTGGACATAGGTGTTAAAATTCGATACTTAGTTTTAACCCTAAACCCACCCCCTGGAACGAAGTCCAACAATTCTGCTTCTTGCAACCGTTCTCTGGCGGATTTCAATACTTGCAAAGAAATATTGGCATTGGCAACCATTCGTTTGTCGGCGAATTCAATCCATTCGGGCCAAAACGAACGGTTCACCAAATGAATCAGGAAGAAATACAAGCGTGTTTCGTTTCCGCTGAAATTTTTCTGTTCATCCAGTCGCCAAAAATTCGATAACAAATCAAACAGATTCATCTTCTTGTGCCACTAAAATGTTTTTTGTAATCTGCTTCCGCCTCTGATTCAATTTCCAGTAAAGTCTTCTTCTTGCCTTGGGTAATCCATCCCAGCAATTCATCTTCAAAAAAATAAAGTTTCTTGCCGGTTTTGTAGCAGGGGAGCTGACGTTTGCGAACAAGCGCGTAAATGGTAGGCTTGGCTTTGCCGATCGTCCGGCTAGCTTCTTCAATGCCTATTGGAATGCGTTTTTGAGGAGCAACGGGAATTTGCCCTTTTTCAATTAATAATTTGATCGTGGCCACTTCGTTGACCAGATAGGCAACTGCTTTGGGCAGGGTTTCAAAAGAAATTTCGTTTGTTTCCATAACTATCGTTTTTAAGTGTTATGGTGCAAATGAAATAAGTGTTTTTTCCGTGTCGTTAAACACGGAAAAAACACATTTAAAACACTGGAGATAGTAATAAACGACGGTTATTATTGTTCTGTAAGGCTTTCCTGTATTTTGATAATGCCTTTCAATTCGTCGTCTCTCAGGTGGCTTTTGATACTCTCAACTTCTACATCTTTGATAATATCGGGAAATACTCTTTTGAGGAAGTGGGCAATCTCTATCCGTTTACCTACTTTGAAATGATTCCAGATATTCCATCCAAAATGGGAAATATCAACAGTTGATAAGTCTTTGCCGGTTTTTATGGAACGTAATTTTTCCAGGTTCAATTTATCTGCATATAGTTGCAGATTCCCGCAAAGCACTTCAATTTGTCCATCTGTAACATAGGATGCAAATGTTTTTCGGGTATAGTGCAGCGCAATATTTAATTTTTTTTCCTGCTCTATGGCTTTGTTTTGTAGTTGTTCATTCCGAATATCCGCTAAAGAGGGCGGTTCGGTTATATGATTGTTAATTTTATCGATAGGTGGTGTACTTTTTGTTTTATTCTTGAAATAAGGAACTTTTAGTAAGCGCCTTTCAATCCAAGGCAACATAAGTCCCTGTAAAACAACATGAATACTTAAATATAATGCACCCTCAATACTTAATACCACAATAAAAACGATGAAAGCCGTAAAGTTGTCAACTCCCAATGAAAAAGCAGATATACGTGCCAATGTCGCAATTATCAACGCTGCAGATGTAACCAGGACGTATAAAATAATATTCTCCAGCAAATTGTTTTTCATTCCTTAGTTGTTTTTATTATTTCTAATTGAATTGCTTGCGCCGCTTTATTTTTCTTTTCGTCCACTACTTTGGCGTAAATCTGAGTGGTTTTTACATTGGTATGGCCAAGCATTTTGCTGACAGTGTAAATGTCTGTGCCGCTTGACAACTGCAAGGTCGCGTATGTATGACGGAAGCAATGGAAGGTAATTTTCTTTTTTATACCTGCGGCATCAATCCATTGTTTGAGGGGGTGGGAAATCCAGGAGGGATCAGGCAAGTCTTCAAAAACAAATTTTTCTGGTTTTTCTGGTTCACCGCAAAGTTGTAAGGCTTGTTCTGAAATGGGAGTATATTCAACACCTTTGGTTTTTTGCTGGGTAAAATGCAGCCTGGCTTGATTACCATCTATGCTGATTTCTTTCCATCGAAGTTTTTGAATATCACAATGTCTCAATCACGTGAGTGCAGAGAAAAGGGCGGCCCGTTTAAGTACATCCCGTTCACAAGGAGTAGCGACAAGTGTGTTGAGTTCTTCAATTGATAAATATTCTCTGCGGGATTCCTGATCCTGTATGCCTTTTATTTTAGCCGATAAATCAACTGTCAGATAGCCATCAATAAAAGCTTGTTTAAGTGCTGCCTTGAAAATGGAAAAATAAGTTGAGGCAGTATTTTGTGAGATCGGCCCGCTTTTGTTTCCTCCGCGAGGGGCACATAACAGGAAACGCTTAAATTCTTCGGCTCGCCCGACGTTTATTTGGGAAAACAATAATGTGTTTCCTGCAAACTTTTTCAGAAATTCAACTGCGCGCTGCCAGTTGATTAGAATGGATGTTGAGCTGTTTGCGTGACGTCTCACGGTTACCTTGTCAAAATATTCTATGAAATTTTGCTGCAAACGTTCCTTTTGTTCGGCTTGTGCGGTTTCTGCATCGCTGTATAAATCGGCATTGTCATATTCTCGTTGGCGAAGTTTTCGAATGCCATCAGAATAAATCATACTTTCCTGGTCTTTTTCACTACGGCAGATGATTATTCCGTTATCATCGCGTTTGGGCTTATAGGTTTTTGTTCCATCTACTTCGGTCCTGGCAGTTCGTTTTTTATCCCATTCTATTGTTGTAACACTACGATTTAAATATTCACGCATGCGTTGCGGGCTTTTCTTGCCAGGAACAAGAACAGGATAACTCTCAATATAAACATACCACTCTTTTCGGCCTTCGATCTTTCGAAGNCTCACGGTGACTTTAGTGTTGGATAACTCTTTCATTTGGGAAGGTTTTTATTTGAAAATATTCTGTCGATTTGCTCTTTGGGAACATAGACGAACTTCCCCACTTGCCGCCTGGGTATGCTGTTACGGCGAATTGTCTTGTTCACTGTTGAGGGTGATACACCGAATTTCTCGGATACTTCAGTAATTTTATAACATTCGCTTTCGTTGTATCTCAATTTTACGGGCTGTTCTTTGGGTTCTTCAGGCAAAACCACCTCGGGAAACATGGCTTCTATGTGCAATCGACTCACTCTTGTCAGACGTTGTCCCAAGTTGACTGCAGGAATTTTTCCCGCTTTTATAAGGCGGCGAATCGTATCCTTGGATATTCCGAAAAGAATGGTTGCATCCGTAATAGAAATGTAAGGGNGCGTTTGGATCTGAGCTATTTTATTAGTTGACTGTTCCAGAATACTTTGCTTACGCTCCACATCCTTTGATTCTCGTTTTTTCTCTTTACCTGATTTATTTACACAAATAGGGCTACAAAAGCGAGTGACAACGGTTTTTGCTTCAAAAGGCTTCCCACATTGCTCACAAATCTTGGGTATTTTCAATTTGCTAATTCCC
>JGI24143J45723_1000702_pt1 | contig 16885 bp, 15 predicted proteins | sample BarGraIncu00432A_FD_45723 | JGI IMG/M metagenome (IMG submission 45723) | reverse complement strand
AGGTAACTTACATGAAGACCGAGCCCGCAGCGACCTGTGGCGCCTGCCACACCAAGATCTACGCTAAGTGGAAGGGAACGCCGAGCCGCCACGCCAAGGTTAACTGCGCCACCTGCCACCATGACAAGCACGGGTTCGTTCCGCAGTGCACTGAGTGCCACAAGGCGCCGCACCCCAAGGCAATTCTGGACCGTTTCCCGAAATGCCTCGGTTGCCACCTTGACGTGCACGACCTGCCCAGCATGAAGTAAGCCGGCAGCAAAAGGAATAAAAAAAGGGGACGGTCCATTTTCGGATCGTCCCTTTTTTAATCCCCAAACTTCAAGGTCAAAAGCTTCAACGCAAAGTCGCCAAGACGCCAAGACGCAAAGGAAAACAAAGGAAAACAAAGGAAAACAAAGGAAAACAAAGGAAAACAAAGGAAAACAAAGGAAAGAGAAACCGGGGAACCTAATTTATGCCGTGGATTTATCCCTGGATTTTCTTTGCGCCTTCGCCACTTTGCGCCTTTACGCTAAGTCCGATTCCTTCATCAACCCGCCCAGGCTCGGGGCAACTGATTCAGGTCGAGCCAATAAGACATAACCTCGCTGAGATCCCGGCAAAACTCGCGGTAATCCACTTTCTTGCGCACATAGCCGTTGGCTCCGCAGCAGTAGGCCTCCATAATGTCCTGATCCTGGTTGGACGAGGTGAGTACGACCACGGGGAGGTTGCGTGATCTGTCGTCCTTCCTGATGCGCCGCAGGACGTCCAATCCGCTTAGCCTGGGTAGTTTCAGGTCGAGCAGGATGAGGTGCGGAGTGGCCGAGCGACTGCGCCCATTAGGTTCTCCGGTGCCAAAAAGAAATTCGAGCGCCTCAATGCCGTCGTAGGTGTTTATTACCAGCGCGTTTGGCAGGTGCCTGCTCATCGCCCGCAGGGTGAGTTCCTCGTCGTCTGGGTTGTCCTCCACAAGCAAAACCACCTTGGTCACTTGATCGGCCTGCAGGGGAAATGGTTTAGATCCCTCCGTCGTTAGTTTCATAAATTGCCTCCTAACGCCACTCTTATCTATTTTGGGAAATTGTGCAACCCAGCAATTCAGACCAAAAGTGTCGGAATGTGACAACCACTGGTTAAGATGCGAAGCGGTTTCGGCTCAGGCGGATCAACGGCACAAGCGCTGGGACCTCGCGGCCCTCTCTCGTTAAGACTCCATGCCCAGGATGCTGGATTAAATTATGGCTGTAGTCACGAACCTGCGCAGGCAAGAGATGCTAGAAATCTCCGTCAAATCCCCATTAGGACGGCAATTAACACTGTTTCGCCCGGAGTCGCAGCGAGGCACCTTTCTCTATTAGTGGCTTCGCTAAGCGCCACTATTTGGTAGTTGAGCGGCTACGTCATATGGCCGAATCCCCGCCGGCCGGCAATTATTTTTCCGATCAACTAATTAAATAAAAATAATAAATGCTTACATTATACCCTCTTCCCTATTCGGGCAAATGCGTAATAATCCATCATGCCTTATTGTAATTTAATTAAATGCAGTCAAAATAAAGGCCGCTCCACTGTAATTTATTGGCGTGTGATTGCTTGAAGAGGGACTTGCCGGAGGGCCGTTTACTCACTGGCAACAGGCAGTGAAGAAAGGAGGGGAATCAAAGGCGCGTACCAAATCGGGGCGGTAAGTCATGCAAAACTACCTGTAATTACAAAGGAGAGCACAATGAAAAAAACGGTAGCCTTGGTTGCATTGGCAACAGTCGCAGTCGGTGCAGCAGCAACGGTTTCCTTCGCAGGCATGGGAGCTCGGACCGGGGTCAACGGGTCCTTCCACGACATGAATTACTATGCCCCGACCAAGGGCGGGGTTCAGGAGAAGTACGAACGAGTTTGCGTGTACTGCCACACCCCGCATAACGCGATTGTCAACGAGCCTGGGAACCACACTAACTTCCTGCCGCTTTGGAACCACACCCTTACCCAACTGACCTACACCCCGTATCAGTGGGCAACGCCCGCTAACGTCCCCTTCACCATCACCGATCCCCTGGTTGGCCCATCGCGGCTTTGCATGAGCTGCCACGACGGTTCCATCGCCGTCGACCAGCATGGCCCGGCCATGCCGCAGACCGGCACCATCAAGCTGTCCGGCAACAGGGCTATCGGAATCGGTGGGGACCTGACCACCACGCACCCGATCGGATTTGACTACGTTGCCGCAAGGACGGCCAGGAACATCACGGCAATCGGTACCGTTGTCCTCGCTACTCAGGTTCAGGAGATCGTAGATGAAAAGTATGCCTTTGCCACCGCAATCAGCTTCACCACCAACCCTAACGACAACACTTACAACGATGTAACGCGTGCGGGTTCCAGAACCATTGCTTCGACTCTCTACAACGGCAACATGATGACCTGTGCAACTTGCCACGAAGTTCACAACAAAGAAAACGCCAGCCAGGCACAGGCTACCGACGGTAGCGCAACTCCGAACTACTTCCTGTATGCAAAAGAGCAGAATTCGCTGATCTGCCTCTCCTGCCACATAAAGTAAGTACCGCGAGGGCGCATGATGGGGAAAACCATGCCATGCATCTCTCGAAGTTCATCGCCTTTAACCTCCAGGGTTACGGCAACGCGGCTCTCAGTAATGCAACCTCGATAGCGCTTGACGGCAGCGGCAAATTTGGCAAAAACTGGACCAGCTGATGTATGACTCCATTCAGTATCTGCAGTATGGCGCCGTAATCAAAACGGTTAGTCCCATTGGTTTTGATAACTGGTCGACCCATAACCCGGGGCTGACGATGCAGATTTCCTACACTCCGTACGGCTCCACGCAAGCAGTCCAAGGTGCCAGCGCCGTCAAATCCTGGCTGACAAGCAGTGGCTTCAGAAAGTAGCTCCAGTCGTTGCGTTTAAAACGGTACATCGTGTGATGCTGCACTTAGTCCCGTGGCAAGAAGCGGGGCTAAGTGCAGCATATCGCAAAAAAAGGCCGTCGGGCAATTGCACCACTACCACCTCGACACAATTCGTTCTGACGCACTGTAAGTAAAACCCGGAGGCCTACGGTCCAGATATGTACCTGAAGTGCGCGCCTTCCAAAGGAGATAACGATATGGAGGAAGAACGGTTCCTGTACGCGTCTGAAGTAGACCTGAATGGAGAGTGTTTCACCATTAGGGTGTTTAGCGGTTCTGCCGGCGGTTTTTTCGCCAGCACGCAATTAGGAAACGGGGACATTGTCATTACCGATGGCCCCACCCATCCGGAAACGCTGAAAAAACATGCGGACCTGCTCCCGCTGGCAATTAGTTCCCGGGAACTCAACCGGCAGTTCCGCGGCCATCCCTGCAAGCCACGGGACACCCAGGCGTAGCGAGCGAACTGTTCACCTGCCGCGAGAATATGCGGGTGAATAATTATCTGTCCTTACCAAGCGGGTGTAGGGGCGAATGATTATTCGCCCTGCACTGGCGCCCAGTGCGGCAAGCCCAGGTGGCAGGAAAAAGTTGCATGTATAGGTCATTTTGAAAGCTACTCAGGTGACTTGAGCGCTAGGCTGAAGTTAGCGCGGTATGAAGGGAACCTGAGAGGTCTGGAACTAAGGTCAATCCTCTCGAATATTTTTTATACACATTTTTAAACGACCTCTATATAATATCGTAATTGTACTGTAGTCGCTTTTGCTCATATTGTAGTATGGGTAAGTGTTTAAAATAGATTGTTAACTATTTGCGAATTGCTTTAAACAGGTCAAGTAGCCCTGTGGACGAGGTGTGTACATGTTTAGTTTTGTCAGGAACGTATTGTATCGGAAAGCGGCAAAAGCATTGTCAAAGGAAACTGCACGCATGAGACTTGATAGGATACTTGAGAAGGCTGTGAGATACTAATAGCCTGTTCAATTACGATCGCTATTGACTGGCCTATCGCCCGGTCACTGTCTGTCGGTTGCCGGGAATATGCCCTTTCTGCGACTGAAAAATCAACTAGCGCTCCAGTAGCAAAGAGTCCTCCCGACGGACTTCCTTGCCTGTGCCCGAACAGTTATTTTGACTGACGTAGCGGATGAATTCCGTACAACCGGACATGAGTCGAGCCAGCTGTCCTTTATCACCATACACTTGGCTATAGAAGATGTTCTCCATGATGTGCATTCTTCCCTGCGGTGTCTTCGCCTTCCGAAGCTGTCCATCTATTCTCCATTGCATCTGCTGACGCTTCAGTGTTTGCTCCGGCGTTCTTCCGATGCATGCCTGCCTAATGGCGTTCTCGGCAAGTTCAGCAAAAAGGCCCGGATCTTTTTGGTGTAACTCACTTAGACCCTCCGGTGTGTAAAAGCTGAATTCATTTCTTGATTCAGGATTCATACCCCATCCTCCTTTTCCTTCGGCTGCGAAATCATCACATTTCTCCTGACTGTCAACCGTACATCCGCTCGCTGTATTGACTATGATTTATTATTATTTTACAATTTGATAACATGGGCTATGTCAGCAAGTCAACAGGAAATACTGGCACATGGTTCGCGGGCTAATCGTGGCACTCTTTCCCGGTGAACCGTCACTGCGTCATCTCAGGAGGTCCAACCATGACGAACATAAAATTTCAAGATAACGACCAGGCGCCGGCGCACCTGAGGGGACTGCTGCGGCACTTCGCAGATCTGCGCGACGGTACCCACGGCGACGGGGCGGTCACCCGAACCGACAAGGAGCATCTCTTCGCTGCGGCCGTCGGCTTTCTGGACCGCTACGCGCGACAGGCCCTCGCTGAAATCAACGACGCCTTGCTGCTGGGCACCGGCACCATCAGCGCTTCGGGTGTCACGAGACCGTCCAGTGGCGACCTGTCCGGCCTTTGGACCCTCGGTTGGCCTGAACAGGAGCGGGCGGGCATCGCCCCCATCAAGCTCGAGGCTTTCTTCGGTCACAACTTTCATCACCCGCACCTGCGCGGCGGGACCGTGGGAGTCTGGCCCCTCAACGTCTTCAGCGACGCAGATGCAGCTAACGAGCTGGCAACGCTAAGGGCGATCGCCGGCGCAGAACTGCACAACCTGGTTTTCCAGAGCGACTATCGATCGTTCCGGCCATGATCCGCGGGGGATCACACTAGGCTTGTTGCGACTTTGAGCTCCCATCTTTGCGAGGTGGAGGGGGGTGCTTGTCCTCTTTAGGGGAAGCTGAACGCCGAAGCGGGGGTGGGCTTTTGAATAGGCGGAAGCCCCCTTAGTCGTGGGAGCCTTCTTCCTGTTCCATAGGATACTGTCGGATCTGATTCCAGTCCCGATTGTTCTGCGGCTGTGCCAAGGGGGGAGGGGGATGGGGCACCTCTTTCGGTGTCAGCGACGTCGTACGGTCTTCTCAAACAGATCCCCGAGCTTTCCCTGCGGATCGTAGCTACCCTTCAACCTTTGGTAGTTTGGTCGGTCGTGGTGCTGCCAGAAGGTCTTTTCATCATAGAACACGGTGGAATAGAGACTTTTACGGCCCTGCAACCGGTCGACTTCCTGCTCCACCTGGCGGTTGAAGAAGCCCTCCTTTTCACCCTCCGGCAGCGGCACGACGTCCCAGAATCCGAAGTTGATGTACAGCTGGTCAGCGTTCAGAGGATAGGTCGGGTAGCGCTCACTCGATGCGGGCTTTGTCGGGCAGACCCAGACGGGCTTGATGCCGATTGCCCGGTGGAACAAGGCAAGGAACTCGTGCGCGCGCTCTAAAGGGATCTGCACGTCCTGGATGACCGATTCATCCTGGCGCTCGATTCCTCTTAGTTTGAGAAGTTTCTCGCTGAATTGATACTTGCGGTTCCAGCGCATGATCTTCCAGTACGCGGTCGAGCGCAACCAGGGGCGGGCAAAGGCACGCACTAGAGTATTTTGTAGTCCGAAATTCTTGCTGCACCAGAACCAGTCGGTGTCCCAGCGCCAGATGTAATCGTATGCGGTCAAATAATCGACCGGCTTGGTTGAAACGGACTTGTAGTAGATCTGCAGGTAGGTGTAGTGGGAAAGAAAAGGTGCCTTGTCGACAAAACGGGCTGTAGTTAAGTACAGGGAATGCTCATCTATCACAGTGCCGTCGACAAAATCAAGATCCTTTCTGCCGCACGCCTTTGCGACCCCCTGGAAGTATGCCTTTGCAGTGTCGAATTTCTCGTGCTTTAGCTCGACAAACTTCTTCGCCCGCACCAGTCGCACCGTCAACTTCAAAGCATAACCGAGAGTTCCGTAACTGTTGGGAAAGCCGAAGAAGAGGTCTTTATGCTCATTGGTCCGCAGGCAGGAAACGACAGTGCCGCTTCCGGTAAGCACCTCCATTGCCACGACTGTTTCATGGACCAAGCCGTACTTAAACGATGAAGACTCAATGGCGATACCGGCCATGGCGCCGCCGACAGTAATGGATTTAAGCTCAGGGACCACGGCCGGCAGCAATCCGTGCTTGAGGGTTTCCCGGGTGAAATCGTCAAAGGTTGTCATGCCCTCGACTTCGGCAAGCAGATTCTCCTCATTTACCAAAATAACCCTGTTGAAATCGGTAACGTCAATCAAATGCCTGGCGCTCTCTTTGCGGCTGCGGAACAGATTGGACGTTTTCTTGCCCAAACCGACCGTGGCACCGCGGGCAAGAGCCTGGCTCAGCTCCGCGATGACGCGTGCCTTCTTCTCTTGATACTGCTGTGGCGTATCCTTTTCTTGATCCGTGACATGCCTCCTGGCGCGAATTCCTTCTCCGCGCTACCCGGAACAAAAGCTTAATTCTTATGAAAGCTTAAGTGTAGAACCAGCGTTGTCCGGTTTGCTACTTGAAGATTGACGCGGTTTAGCACCTTGACATTGATCCGTAGGGGCGAACCTTGTGTTCGCCCTGGTTTCGGCACCCTCAACTGATTCAAAAGCGGGCGAATACAAGATTCGCCCCTACGTTCCTGTCTCTGAAAGGGCGATTCACGAGCTTGTTGCAGGGTACAAAAATATTACCGGACAACACTGGTGTGGAACTGTCTATTCTCTTTCTTAGTATCATACCTGAGGCAATGGGGGTGTCAATGTCGGCCGTTCGGCGCCAGCAGCTCCTTTTGATTGAGGCTTCTGGTGCCAAGCTCTGTCATTTATTGTCGCTTGATTGACAGAGAAATGGTGCTACCTTCGTCGCTACACCACCAGGTTTGGCGCAAGTTGTCATGCAGCGAACCTCATTGCAGGACTTCCGCTTTTTAAATAGACAAACCCTCTCGCAATTCGATTCAAAAGGGTCCGGGTAGGGCATCCGGGCGCACTCAAAATTAAGCCAGCCTCCCAACCAGATTTATCATCAATTCCAAACTCAACGGTATTCATTAAAGTTCCGGGAATCGGCGCCGAAAAGGGCCTTAGGGAAAAGTCTCTAAGGGATCGGACAGTTCGGTGCAGGAGTTCAACTGACCGGATTTGCGAATATTCTGCAGAATTTTAAATCACGCAGCCGACTACTCTCAGTTTGACGCCGGGCCGGTGTTCCCTCTTTGTCCATCTTGTCCCCACGGGGTACGTTCACGGCAGAGCTGCGTGGCTAATCTGAGGAAACAGCTGACCTTCCGCTTTGGCACTCTGCCTGCTATTCAATAGCGTCGGGAAGTAGGATTGTTCCCTCAAGGGACAGGCGGGCGCAGCTCAACGAAGGAGAACAACATGCAGCAAGATGCCAGCGCTCCAGGCAGCGGACTCAGTCTACGGGGAGAATGGGGTACTAGTGAAGCGGTGGAACGGCAGAGCCAGCTCACCGGCGATTTCAACCTGCTGCTTCAGGCTGAACCAAGACCGGGCAGGATCGAAATCGATCTGGCCGGGATTACCAGCCTCGACGCCTGCGGCTGCCAACTGCTGGCCGTTTTCCTGGGAAATCTGGAACGGCACGGGGTCGCGTCTGAACTATGCGGCATCCCGCCGGAGATCAGGGCGCAAATCAACCTTCTCGGCTTTTCCGGAGTGTTTGCCCCCTGCGCAGCGCGGGAGAAGGAAAATTCATGACAACGACTCAGGCTGGAAAGGATGAAATCGATCTTAAGCGCTTTAACCAGGTGTTCTTCGAGGAGTGCGCCGAGCACCTGGCGGAAATGGAGCAGATCCTTATCTCTCTGGATGACCGGCAACCGGACCATGAGCAGTTGAACGCCATCTTCAGAGCGGCCCATTCCATCAAGGGGGGTGCCGGGATCTTCGGGTTCGACGACATGACGGTCGTCACCCATGTCATGGAGTCGCTCCTGGACCGCCTCAGGAAGAACGAGATGGCCTTCAGCACTGCCATGATCGATCTTTTCCTCGAGGCGGGGGACGTCATCTCCATGCAGGTGGCCGGGCATCGCGAGGGAACCGAGGTCCGCCAGGAAGCAATCGACGCGGTGAGGGGAAAGCTGGAGCAGCTGATTGATGCGGGCTCCCCCGGGGATGAGGCGCGCTGCGAGCAGGCGCCGGCCCAGCTACACGCGGAACTGCCTCCGGGGAGCGCACAACCCGGATCGCTTCGCAGCTACGAACTCGTTTTCACGCCGGAGCCGGATCTCTTCCGGAGGGGAATCCGCCTGGAAAGCATCTTTGCCGAGCTGGCGGAACTCTCGGAGCCGGGGGGCTTTGGCATCCGCGCCGCATTCCCGGAGTTGCCTGAAATGGAGGGGTTCGATCCGGAAACCTGCATAACCCAGTGGCACTTGACCCTCACCACCCGAGCCACTCCGGAACAGCTGCTGGAGGCGTTCATGTTCGTGGCGGATGAGGAACAGTTGGCCATTCGGGAGCTGCCTCAGGATGCGCCAACGCAGCCCTGCGAGCCGGCAAAACCCGCAGTTAACGGGGGAGCACCCCTGTCGACAGAGGCGGCCGGATCGGACCTCACGGGGAGGCGCGCCTATGACCGGGACGAACAGGCTCCGGGGGCGTTCAGCCGGCGCCAGGGCGAAACCGACTCTTCCATCCGGGTCAACGTCACCAAGGTCGACCAACTGATAAACCAGGTGGGAGAACTTCTGATCACCCAGGCGATGCTGGCCCAGATCGCAGGCTTTCTCGATCCGGTGCTGCACGAAGCGCTGCACAAAAGTGTGGCTCAACTGGAGCGCAACACACGCGACCTGCAGGGAAGCGTCATGTCGATCCGCCTGGTGCCGGTGAGTATCGTCTTCAGCCGTTTCCCGCGCATGGTGCGGGAGCTGGCTGCCAAACTTGGCAAGAGCGTCGAGCTGAAAACCGTCGGCGAGACGACTGAACTCGACAAGGGTCTCATAGAGAAAATCGCTGATCCGCTGGCGCACCTGGTGCGTAACGCCATGGACCACGGACTGGAAACGACTGAAGAAAGGATCGCCCTGGGGAAGAACCCCACCGGCACCATCCAGCTCAAGGCCTCCCAGGTCGGCGGCCGGATCGTCATCGAGGTGAGCGAGGATGGCGCCGGGCTCAATCGCAGAAAAATTCTCGCCAAGGCGGCCGAGGCCGGGCTCGCCTGCTCGGAAACGATGAGCGACGAGGAGGTCTGGCCGCTCATTTTCGCGCCGGGCTTCTCCACCGCGGACGCCGTCACCGATATCTCCGGCCGCGGCGTCGGCATGGACGTGGTGCTGAAGAACGTGCAGTCTATCGGCGGCCGGGTGCATATCGCCTCGCAGGCCGGGCAGGGCGCCTGTGTCAGCATCAGCCTGCCGCTGACGCTTGCCATCCTGAACGGTCTCTCGGTTTCGGTCGGGGCGGAAAAATTCATCATACCGCTTAACTCGATCATCGAATCGCTGCAACCCAAGCCGGAGCAGCTGAAGAGCGTGAACGGCAGGCAGGTGGTTGCGGTCCGGGGAGACTATCTCCCGATTCTGCGGCTGCACCAGCTCTTCGACATCGAGACGGCGATCCAGGAGCCGGCGCGCGGCATCCTGGTGCTGGTCGACCTGGACGGCGAGAAGGCCGCCCTACTGGTGGATGCGCTCCTGGACGAGCAGCAGGTGGTGGTGAAGAGCATCGAGACCAATTACCGCAAGGTCGAGGGGAGCGCGGGCGCGACCATCCTGGGAGACGGGCGTGTGGCACTGATCCTGGACGTATCTGAACTCTACCTGATGCAGAAACGGGCTCAACCCGAGCGTAACCAGGCACCAAATAAGGAGGCGGCATGACCATGCAGACAGGTCAGCAGGAAAAGTACCGCAACGAATATGAGGGGACGGCAGGGTCCGAGTACCTCACCTTCACGCTCGCCAGCGAGACCTACGGGATCGACATCCTGAAGGTTCAGGAGATCAGGGGGTATGACGCGGTGACCCGGATCGCCAACACTCCGGAATTCATCAAGGGGGTCATCAACCTGCGCGGCGTGATCGTCCCGATTGTCGATCTGCGCATCAAGTTCAAGGTCGGCGAGGTGAGCTACCACGAGTTCACGGTCGTCATCATCATCAACGTGCTCGGCAAGGTGGTCGGCATCGTGGTGGACGGCGTCTCCGACGTGGTTCAGCTCTCCAGCGATCAGATCAAGCCCGCCCCTGAATTTGGCGGAGCGCTGGATACCCGCTACCTGACCGGCCTGGGCACTCTGAACGGCGAGATGCTGATCCTGGTCGATATCGAAAAGCTGATTTCCAGCGACGAACTGCAGATCATGGAAAATACACCTAACTAGGGGCATATCAAAAAAGGCGGTGGCTTATGGAATTGAAGAGCTTTAAAAACTGGAAAATTCTCACCAAGATACTGAGCATTTCGATTGCGACTGTCACTTTGATGATACTCGGGGTGTTGTTCTATATCATCCCCTATCTGGAAAAGCACCTGATGGATGAGAAGATGAACGCCACCAAGGGGGTCGTCGAGGTCGCGTACTCGGTGTTGCAAAGCAACCTTTCCGATGTAAAGACAGGGAAGAGGACTCTCCTGCAGGCACAGGCGGACGCCCAGAAGCAGATCGGGGAGTTAAAGTATCAAGGCAACGAATACTTTTGGATCAGCGATCTGGAAACGAAGATACTCGTGCACCCGAAAGCCGAACTAATCGGCAAGACCCAGATCGAGAACAAGGATCCCAACGGCAAGAGGCTCTTCGTAGAATGCGTCAACGTCTGTAAGGACAAAGGCGAAGGGGTGGTGAGCTACATGTGGGCCAAGCCGGGCTCGACAGTTCCGGTGCCGAAGATCACTTACGTAAAGCTGATGAAGGAGTGGGGCTGGGTGGTTGGGAGCGGCATCTACGTAGATGACATCAAAACCGAGATGGACAAGATGAAATGGCAGATCCTTGGGGGCACACTGGCCCTTTCGCTGCTGGTTTTCAGCTTTGCCTGGCTGGTCGCGCGCCGGATTAAAAAGGCTCTGGATCAGGCGATCGACGCCTCGAAGCGCATCGCCTCGGGGGACCTGACGGCACACCTTAACGTGGAGAGCTCCGATGAGACGGGTGAACTGATCGCTTCTCTCAAAGAGATGAACGAGGGGCTCGCGCGCATCGTGGGCGAGGTAAGAAACGGCGCCGACTCCATCGCGACGGCGACCGGGGAAATAGCGACGGGCAACCTGGACCTTTCCCAGCGCACCGAGGAGCAGGCAAGCGCCCTGGAGGAGACCGCTTCCAGCATGGAGGAACTCACCTCGACGGTGAAGCAGAACGCGGACAACGCCCAGCAGGCGAACCAACTTGCCATCAACGCAAGCGGCGTCGCGGTCAAGGGGGGCGAGGTGATCAGTCGCGTGGTGGTCACCATGGAGTCCATCACCGGGAGCTCCAAGAAGATATCCGATATCATCGGCGTCATCGACGGCATCGCCTTCCAGACCAATATCCTGGCGCTGAACGCGGCAGTCGAGGCGGCGCGCGCCGGTGAGCAGGGGAGGGGATTTGCCGTGGTGGCGGCGGAGGTGCGCAGCCTTGCCCAGAGGAGTGCTGCGGCCGCCAAGGAGATCAAGACCCTCATCGAGGACTCGGTCGGCAAGGTGCAGGACGGCAGCCGTCTGGTGGAGGAGGCCGGCCGCACCACCCAGGAAATTGTCACCAGCATCAAAAGAGTCACCGACATCATGGGCGAGATCTCCGCGGCCTCCCGGGAACAGTCAAGCGGCATCGAGCAGGTGAACATCGCCATCACCCAGATGGACGACGTGACCCAGCAAAACGCGGCTCTCGTTGAGGAGGCAGCGGCAGCAGCCGAGTCACTCGAGGACCAGGCCCGCCAGATGGTGGAGGTGGTCGCCCGCTTCAAACTGGAAAACCACGAGAAGCCGCAAGTCTCCGCACCCTCGCGCAAGCTGCCCCGCGCAGCGGCCACCCCGCACAAAAAGGGCTCCGAGAGTAAGGTCCGTCAGTTTTCCAAGGCGAAAGGTGAGAGGAGCTTCGAGCAAGGCCAGAGGACAGCGGTAGCGGCCTCGGCCTCGGAAATGGATGATGACTGGAAGGAATTCTAATAACTGGCGGACACCCGGGGAGGAGTCTCTTCGCGGATAATGAGCACCAGTGAGTGTTTTGGAAAGGGGCTTTATGCTTGACGCTTGCCAGCGGAAAATGACCGACTTCGAAGGGGTGACGGGAACCGGGGCAACGGAGCACTACCCGTTCACCCAGGATGACTTCACCAGGATCAGGGCTCTTATCTATCAAAGCGCCGGGATCTCCCTGGCAGCCGGCAAAAGGGACATGGTCTACAGCCGCCTGGCGCGCCGGTTGCGCGCCAGGCAGCTTGACTGCTTCACCGACTACCTGAGACTTCTCGAGGAGGGAGACCTCCAGGAGATGGAGGCGTTCATCAACGCCCTCACCACCAACATGACCTCTTTTTTTCGTGAACCGCACCATTTCCGGATCCTCTCCGAACAACTGGCTCAGCTGCCGAAAAACCGGCCGGTCACCATCTGGTGCTGCGCCTCGTCCACCGGCGAGGAGCCCTACTCCATCGCCATGACGGCCGCCGACGCCAGGACGGGTGCCGCCCCCCCCCGGATCCTGGCGACGGACATCGACACCAATGTGCTGTCGACAGCCCGCCTGGGGGTGTACCCCGCCGACCAGGTGCAAAAGCTCCCGCCCGAACTCCTGAAGCGCCATTTTCTCCGGGGGGAGGGGAGGAACGCAGGGCAGGCCAGGGTAAGGGAGGAGCTGAGGCGTATGGTCACCTTCAAACAGTTGAACCTTCTCGATGAGGCCTGGCCCATGCGCGGCAGGTTCGACATGATTTTCTGCCGTAACGTCATGATCTATTTCGATAAGCTGACCCAACAGGCTATCCTGAAGAAACTGGCGGGCTGTCTGCAACCCGAAGGGTATCTTTTCGTCGGGCATTCAGAGAGTTTCCACAAAGCTTCGGATCTCTTCACTATCTGCGGCAACACGGTTTACCGGCTGCGCGGGTAACCGTGCCCGTCATAACAACGAACGTCCTTTGGTAGAGACGCATTGCATGCGTCTCAGCCCTGCCGCCCTCTAGTTGGATCAAGCGTGGTCGGGTGAAGGAGACGCATGCCATGCGTCTCTACGAAGCAGTATTTCATAAGCGCTGTTAGGGGCGCAGTCGTTTTTTTGCAACCCTCTGCAGACTCTTACTAGCTCCCAGGGGAGCTTCGAAGTTCGGGGGAGAATCGTGAAAAGTACCCGGGAGAATCCCGGCAGGAGAGCACCCTGATGGCCATAAAAGTTCTGGTAGTAGATGATTCAGCCCTGATACGCGCGCTATTGAGCGAGATTATCAACGCCCAGCCGGACTTGGAGGTGGTAGGGACCGCGCCTGACCCCCTGGTCGCCCGGGAGCGCATCAAGGCGCTCAACCCGGACGTGCTCACCCTCGACGTGGAGATGCCCAAGATGGACGGGTTGGTCTTTCTGGAGAAGCTGATGCGGCTGCGCCCCATGCCGGTCGTCATGGTCTCCTCCCTCACCGAAAAAAGTTGCGATATCACACTGCGGGCGCTGGAACTGGGCGCCTTTGACTTCGTCACCAAGCCTAAAGTCGACCTGCGCAGCGGCCTTCTGGAGTATGCCGAGGAACTGACCGCCAAGATTCGCGGCGCCTACCAGAGCCATCAGAAAAGGCCTGCCGGTCTGGGCGCTGCGCGCCCGGCAGAGCAGAAATACACCGCTGACGCGGTGCTTCCGACCCAGCACCTGCACTTTTCGACGACGGAAAAGGTCATCGTGGTCGGCGCTTCGACAGGGGGGACCGAGGCGCTCAAAACGTTGCTGTCGGCGCTTCCTCCGGACTGCCCGGCGATCCTGGTCACCCAGCACATGCCCGAGGCCTTCACCCGCGCCTTTGCCGCACGCCTGAACGGGCTGTGCGCCATGGCGGTCAAGGAGGCGGAACACGGGGAGCGGCTATTGCCGGGGCACGTTTATATAGCACCGGGAAACCGGCACCTCCTTTTATCCCGAAGCGGTGCCAACTACACGGCGCAGCTCTCCGACGGCCCGCCGGTCAGCCGGCACCGCCCCTCGGTAGATGTCATGTTTCGTTCCGCGGCCAATTGTGCCGGGGCGAACTGTCTGGGTATCATCATGACCGGCATGGGGGACGACGGGGCCGCGGGGATGCTGGAGCTGCATCAGGTCGGCGCCTACAACCTGGCACAGGATGAGGAGAGCTGCGTGGTGTTCGGCATGCCGAAGGAAGCGATTGCCCGGGGCGGGGTGGATGAGGTCGTGCCGCTGGGCGATCTCGCCAAGCGCCTGTTTGTCTGGCTTGCGGCCCAGGGGAAGCGCAGTTTCCGGGTGTGAGCCGGCAGGAGCTGACTTTGGCTGGTGGAGACCGGGGGGCGCTGGGAATTCTTAGCCTCGGGTGGCGGAGTGAGGGCCGGCCCTATGCGCATTGTGGCGCGGGGAGCCGGTTTGGGCTGGTGCAAGGGAGTCAGGTGGTATGGCCGAAAAAAAGCATAGTGAGACGATCCTATTCGTCGATGACCAGATAAGTATGCTGGGGTATGCGAGCGCACTCTTTGAGAACAAGGGGCTTAACGTCCTTACCGCGAACTGTGGCCTGGACGCGCTGAAAATCGTCAGCGAGCAGTCGGTTGCCGTGGTGATCTCGGACAACGAGATGCCGGGAATGCGCGGAGTCGAGCTGCTCACCCGGATCAAGGAGGTCTCGCCCCACACGGTGAAGATCATGATGACGGGAAGCGCCGACCTTGCCACCGCCCTTTCCGCCATAAACAGCGGCGAGGTTTTTCGCTTTGTCCTGAAGCCCTGGGAAAAACACGAGATGCTGCTTGCGGTAAAGGACGCCCTCCAGAGGTATCGGGTGCTGCAATCTCTCAAGGGCGAGGACGAGTTCATTTTGCACTCCCTTGCCCAAACCATCGAGCTGAAGGACTCCTCCACCAAGGGGCACTGCGACCGTGTGGCCACTTTGGCGCTTCGGCTTGCTGCGGCTCTCGGAGTCTCTGACGAGGTGCGCAAGGAGATCCGCTACGGCAGCTGGCTGCACGACTGCGGCAAGATCGGGGTGCCTGAGGCGATTCTCAATGCCGAACGCGCCCTCACGGCAGAGGAGTTCAAGGTTGTCATGCAGCACCCGGAATGGGGCCGCGAAGTGGCACGCAAGGCGAACCTTTCCGCGACCGTGCAGGAGATCATCCTTTATCACCATGAGCGCTACGATGGCAAGGGCTATCCCCGCGGGCTTAAGGGAGAGAGCATACCCCTTGAGGCGCAGATCGTCTCGGCCGCCGACATCTGTGACGCCCTGACCATGGACCGCCCCTACCGAAAGGGGCTCGGCAACGATGAGCTGATACGGATTTTAACCAGCATGAAAGGGAAAAATCTCGCTCCCCGCCTGGTGGACGCCCTCTTCACCCTGTTGACCGCGGGCGCCGGCATCTAGCGAGAGGTTACTTGCCTAAGGGGGATGCTAACGCTACTTTCTCTTTGGGGGAAAGTAGCGCTTGATATGCACCCTGACACTGTTGCAGCTGGCGCAAGGCCGGTGCAGGGCAGACTGTCACACGTATCGCTTGTTGCCAGGAGAATAAAATGAAGAATGCGTTTTACACGCATAGGTAAAGTAGGATAAAGTATGACCGCTCAGTATTGGCAGCACTTGTGACACCCGCTCACGGAGGAGCAATGGCGACGACTCAAAAAGAATTTTTGTACGAGGCTTTTGTCTGCGAACATAAAATGGTAAGGCCCGAGGAGTATTTGCCCAAAAACATTGAAGCCTTTTGGATTGATGAAATACTGGACGCGGAACTCTCGGATGATGTGTCAAAAAAAAGCATCAGCACTGCAATCATTACCTTCGCTTGTAGCGAGCTGGCAAAGGAACTTGGGGAGGAACCCGACGAACTTCTGAGGGATTTATTCCTGCAGGAGTTGATTCTGGAGAAACTGGAGCGCATCAATATCAAGGCCGGGGTGACTAATAGCGGGTTTGCCTATGTCGCAGCTGAGATTGACGAAATATTTACCGGACCACATTACAGTGCCGAGCACATGGCTACCCTGTTAAGACTCGTCGCGGGCACCATCGAATGGGAGAAACGCTGGACTGAAAACGCCGCAGCCTGATGAAACGGGGGGCTGGGTTTGCCGGAGCCCGGCGCGGGAAGCACATTTCAGCGCCGTTTCGGGCAGACACTGTTAAGTGCCGGAAAAGGCGGTAGAATTGCCGGGGAAACCATCAGTCAGGAGGAGCCTGCCGGAGCTAAGATACGAACCGGTGGCGCCGGAAGGAGGCAATCTTGGATACCTGGGGCCGGGTCCTTTTAGGTGCAGTGCTGGAGGTTACGCTGCTGGTGTCTGCCTCGCATGCCGGGGAGGGTAGGGCGTATGTCGCGGGCCAGTCGGGGATGTTCCTGCCGCTGGAAAGTGCCGTGACCCTCGAACCGGCGGGCCTGCAGGGAAGACTAACCTACAATCCTGGTTTCGTGCTGACTGGCGCCGCC
>JGI24143J45723_1000701_pt1 | contig 16886 bp, 10 predicted proteins | sample BarGraIncu00432A_FD_45723 | JGI IMG/M metagenome (IMG submission 45723) | reverse complement strand
CGTGAAACAGTTTGAATTGGATGCCGAAGGACTTTACGATATTGAGTTTTAAGCTGCCTCACAATATTAGAAAAGGGATTTCATCGCGAAGATGAAATCCCTTTTTGTTATCTATCTGCAAGATGGTTTGATATCAACTCCACCCGTTTTTAGATTGATTATTGCTGGTTTTCGGGTACGAAAAACATGCCGGCAATTTTATTGTCCTTGTCAAATACCAATTTCATTTTCAACTTCATATTTTCAAAGTGGCACAAGGTATAAGTGACGTCATAAGTTTGGATTTTGCCAACCGTCACTTCACTCATTTTTTGGAATTTGCCACATTTAGTATTTAGATCGTCCCATACAAGTTTTAATTTTTCAACTGGCAAGGCAGCCTTCATATTCTGGTCAAAATTTTCAATAATTTTTGGAAATTCATTCTTCTGAAAACTGTTGATTACCAGTTTCGAAATCTCAGTGTTTCGGTTTTCCTGGGCAAATAGGAATGTACTCAACGTACAGAAAATAAGTGTAAAAAGCGTTCTTCTCATCGTTTTTGATATTAAGTTGAATTATTGTATAATTAGTAACACAGTTTTTTTACAGAAACACCGGACAGCAGTATTATTTAGGTCTTCGATTAACAGGTGCAAGTTATTGAATATAATTGATAAAAAAAGATGAACAACTTAATCCTTAAAGTTGCTCATCCTATTTTATTCCAGGTCAAAAACCTTATTTAATGATCCGGAGTATTATGCGATCGCCGGTTCTTTCATTACATCTTCACCAGCCTTACTTCGTGTGGCGCGTGCTTTGAGCTGTGTTTTGTATAAATCAATCACTTCGTTCAGCCGGTTGGCAGGAGTTGTATAGTCGGCTTCGTCGTATTCCGAGCTGCAGAATTCGAAGGCATTAAAAAACGCGGTCAATATCTTGTCTGTTTCATTACGAATGACACGTGAATCGACTATTTCTTTATCTGCATCTTCTTCAGCACGTAGTAAATACAGGTTCGCAAATTGAGTATTCACAACGCTTAGATTGTCAAACAATAATTTGAGGCCAGCTGCTTCTGCCGCAGCCTTGACATCTGCCTTCGCCTCATAATCAACCAACAGCTTAATCGTGCGCTCAGTGGCAGAGTTGTAATTCGCATCGGAAATGTCGCTTCCATGAATTTTCAGAAAACGTTTCAATACAACGATATGTGGAGCTACGGAAGGTAGTGTCAGTCTGCCCAATATTTTTACATTCATAAAAATTGCTTTGATCAAATTGGCGCGATCATTGCCCAGGTCCTGCAACGAATTGCTCAGTGCATTACTTAGTTCCTGTGCTTTCACTTTTTCCAGGTCGGGCAACACATTCAGGAGTTTTCCGAAGGCTTTTTGCAGATGCAGCTTTTCGGAATCATACTTAACAAATACATCCACTACCTGATTAACGAATCTTGTATATTCGCTGTTCCAAAGATGATTCAATTGTAACCGATTGATTTTTGTTTCCATCGTTTTAGGTATTAAATTATGGTTTTTCTTCTGTTAACGATGGAATTTTATATATGTTTCGAAATACAAAACATTTTATTCGTTTTTTTTATTTTTCTTAAATTTTTCTGTTGAAATAGTGATTGAGGATAAAATAAACGGTCAGAAACAGTAGGTTGCGTTAATGACGCAAGGTCAAATCAGTTTTAGGGCAAGCTTGCGTTAATAACGCATGGTCCATTCAGTTTTAAATCATGCTTGCGTTAATAACGCAAGGTCCATTCAGTTTTAAATCCTTCTTGCGTTATTAACGCAAGGTCAATTCGGTTTTAAATCCTTCTTGCGTTATTAACGCAAGGTCCATTCGGGTTTGAATCATGTATGCGTTAATAACGCAAGGACCATTCAGTTTTAAATCCTTCTTGCGTTATTAACGCAAGGTCCATTTAGTTTTAAATCCTTCTTGCGTCAATAACGCAAGGTCCATTCAATTTTAAATCATGCGTTAAAAATACAGGACATTATTTCCACCGAAGCATAATGTGCAAATAATGTAGATTGGTAATTTGTGTGAAAAATTTAGAGATTGGGTGGAATAGGTTTGGAATAAATAGGAATCGGGTAACGGTTCGAATACTACACAGTGCGGGATTTAACCGATGAACTTCCTACGAAGATTTGCATTCCAAAATTTTACTTTCCTGTCAACGAAGCTGGATGCCCGACTTGCCGAGTATTTTGCTGTTGTATGCAGGTTTTATTTTTGTTTCTCTATTAATCTGTTTTCAATTTCATCAATAAGTTTGAAAACATAATCAAAATAAAATGATGAATTTTCTTTGGCGAAATTTTCCATATGCTCAGCCTGTAAAAATGGTATTACTTTTTGATTTAAGCTGATTTGATTGATTTCTCCCTGTCCTGAAAAATTCCCATGAAATGCAACCGTTTCATCTGGTAGCCCAGCTAATATTTTACTTGGGTCAGAGTGTGAAAACCCATTTCTCATCAGTTCTCGAATAATGTCAAATAGAAACCCTTTTTCTTCTGTCGTAATTAATTCAAAATTTTTACATAATTCTATTGAATTGCCTAAGGGAATATCACTATATTTTCTATTGGGTTCCATAAAAATGGAATTCCATTTTTCTACAGGAATTGCTCCTATGCCAGCTTCGTTATAGATTAATCCTAGTTTTAATAATCTTTCAAGAATGTGATTTGTCAGAGTTATTGATGCACTGTGTAAATCAAGAATAAGGCATTTGTTCACTTGAAAGGTTCAAGTTCTCTAAACCTAAATACTTTAGTTTTAAATTCAAAATATTTTGAAAATCGAGAAAAATTTTTCTCTAAACATTCAGTGAAGTTCTTTTCAAATACAATATGCTTCATGATGCCATGATTTAAAATTGCATTCAACGTCTGAAACTATATGCGGTTGGGGATTGCGGATTGCTTTCCTGTCGAACCCCAATGACTTTGTTGCGGGCTGCGGGCTTTGTTGTCCGCACCGAAACCCCATTTGACATATAGTTTTTGTCATAGCCAGTTGTTTTTCTTTTTCTTCATGAGGTTGTCATAGTCAAAATATGATTTAAGTTCTTGAATTAAAAGCTTGTTGATATTTAATATCTCGTTTATACTTATTTCGTTGTCCTTCAGGTATTGCAAATCCTTTAGAATTAATTCTTGATTCATCAATACTGTTTGGTCAACAATCAAACCAGTCCATTTTGAGTTCTTAATGTCTCTTTTTATTGATTTTAAGGAACCGAACTTGTCATGAAATGAAGTTATTGATTCATAATGTTGTATAAGCATGAATAAGCCAGTCAATTTAATATGCTCCTTCTTTGAAAGCTTATCTCCAAATTCTAATGTCTTCTCCTCTAAGTGTCTAATATCAATAGCTATTAGTGCATTTTGAATCCTGTTAACCGTAAGAAGTATGTTTTGAAAATTGAACAAAATTCCAAAAGCAAAAAGTGGATGAATAGTATTTCTATTTTTTTTAAAATCGTCTTCAAACCGATAAAGCAATTTGTCAAATGTGAGGACTAGATCATCCATTGAATTTGAACTCGTTGGTTGCTTATATTCAAATTTATCGTATGTCAAAAAATTCCAAACGATACCGATACGTTTTTTAACATATAAGTGAAATCCAAATTTTGCCTTATGCTCTTCGTACTTTTTTTGGATAAAAGGGATTAAAGCAGCTGCAATAAGGGACAATACCGCAATTAATAAGAACCAAATGTTCCAATCAATTTTGTCACTGTCTTCAACGATTTTAACTCTTAATGTATCTGTCATTTCTGCAAGCTTTAAAATTGGCTATAACGATTGTGAATACGCCACAGTGGCGTCTATTTCTGCGTTGGATGTAATCCGCACAAAACGTAAAGGAATGGGTAAACATTGGTTTAATAGTTTGTCCGTATATTTCATCCTGTTGTGATCATTAATATCGGCTAGTTTTATGCTTAATAATAACAAAGGAAACGATATTAAATGAATAATAATCAATATTGTCTGAAAAAAAGGCCTTCCTCTGTGCAAGAAGAAGGCCTGAAAACTATGAAGAAAACTTGTGGAGGTAAAACAATTTTAATGGTGATATGTGAGGTTGATTTGGTTGCTATAAAATCAAGGTTTCTTTTCAACAACCAGGTGAACAACCCCATATTTTGGTACATTTATTTTGATATTGCCATTGATGGCCGATGATTTGGCTTTAATCGATTCGTAATTCTCGGGCCCTCCCCCTTCGGCGGTTGTTGTTAAACCATTTACATACACCTTGCGCGAAAAAAGTCCGTTATCGGTTCCTCCGGTTAAAGTATACGTGTAATACCTGCTGCCTGGTTTGAAGTTCTTAAGCGTCAGCTCAACCACGATGTCTGAATTGCCTTTGTTTACAAGCACAATTCCCGCCTCACCAGAAGTAAATTGCGATGCATACACTGAGATATTAGTTGCAGTAGAAGTTGCCTCAACCATCACATCGCCAAAATATTTCTGGAAATAATAGAGGTAATAAAAAGCTGGGCGTGCTGCATAATTGGCAACGCCGGGCTCATCGCCCGTCGAAAACAGTCCATGATCATCGCCATTGCTCCAGCCATTTGCCAGATCCCAGCGCGAAGCCAATTCATATTTATTTTTAATCAATTCACCCAGAATCAACGTCGCATGCATCCCGTTAATAAACGATACAGCCTGTTTCGATCCCTGGGCAAAGATGTTCCATTCTGTCAGAAAAACGGGTGCTGCAGCTTTACCCTGAAGTATCAGTTCTGCCTGCACAAAGTTTTTGTAGCCAGCCACTTTCGTGGGTGATCCGAGAATAACATCGGGTGCAGAATTTGCCTGGTAAGGTGTGAAATAGGAATGGACAATGTAGAAATCGGCCTTCCCACCAACATTCGCGATTAAATCTTTATTCCACGTGGGCATCGCACTGTTATACTCCTGGTCGCAAACCACACCGATANATATTTCCTTCCCGATCTGGCGGGCGGCAACCCGCATCGAATCGATAAATACAAGCGCATGTTTTCCATATAAATCGCCCGTTATCCGTTTGGGCTGGCCATCCTTATTCAGTGCCAGGTCAATTTCATAACCGGCTTCCCACGAGCCTGAAACTTCGTTTCCAATCTCCCAGAATTTACTCTTCCCGTTATCTGCGCGCACCCAGTTTGCGGCAAGGTGAGCAGCGGTTGCTACCGGATTTGCACTCGTCCCGTAACGTGCATATCCATAATTCACCGTTACGATACCGGTCGTTCCGGTTTGTTGCATCACCTGGTAATACTGACTAACACCCATCGACCAGTTTTCGAAATCCTGAACCCGTTGCCCGATCCACGGAGAGATCGTTGACGGAATATCGGTAAGCGGCGGGTCGTACGATTTGATCGCGTAGTTTTCGTAAATGCCTTTCCGGTCCCAGAAGTAAACATCCGAAAGACTACCTCCGGGAATACGCATCACCCCCATGTTTAACTGATTCATTTTTTGCATGAGTGCTGCATCATTTTGCATCCATCCGGTGAAGCAGTTGGCATTGTTTCCGTACACATATTTCGAAACCTTCGTGATCCGTTTTGAAAAATTCACATTGATATCGACGGTTTTCGAACTTGCCGTTTGCTGTACATCATCGTAACTTGCAGGCAATGTCATGCTTTTGGAACTCCAGGCGCCGAAAGGAAGATCAGGAACTTCGTTCGGGGTATCGATGACAACATCCACAGGTGGCACGACAGGTGTAACTGCAGCAGTGTCTTTCTTGCACGAAGCTACGCAAAGCATCAAAAAGCTTGAGAAAATCAGGTAATGAGGTTTATTGAATAAGCCCATTGTTTGTTATTTGTTAATGTACTGAATTATGAAAGCCTTCATTTTTTTAACTTGGCATTTGATTACATGTTATAACGAAATCAGAAAAAATAAATTTCTTCGGTCATGTTACACCTTTGTGCATGTCTTAGGGTTTATAATCTCCACACCAGAACCAGCCTCCGGATGCCACGTGAAGCGGTCGCCAGACAACGAGTATATTGGCATCTTTGAATTTCTAAATATAGGATGAATATTGCATTTCTGATTTTTTGCATATTTAATATATTAACCTGCAACGATTTGCATAAACAAATAGTCGCAGGCTAATAAATATTAATTGTAATAATATTATCTCAATCCGACATGATCCAAATAATAAACACCAACCCATCCAGCTTCCTGGAATACTAAATCAGTTATTTTGGTTGGGTTACCAATATTTGCCATAGTAAGTTTATATTCAACCCATTTACCCTCCTGTATGGTGATATCGTAGGATGTTCCCCAGTTAGCAATCACCTTTAATACCTTACCATTTGTCCCTGGATTACCAAAAAGGGAGAAGGTTAATTGGGTATAATTTGCCAATGAGACATTTCCACCGCCTAAATACAATGCACCCCATGAACCATCACACGAAATTTTATAAGACTTATCACCATCACGAACATTCTCCGTGTTGCTCTTATCTCTGGCACCACCCCAGCCCCAATCTGACCAGCCATTCATCAGGTTATCCTCATAGAAAGCATACGCTAACGGTGCAAGGTCAGGAAGATCTCCGACAATAAGTAACTTCTGTGTCGAAACTACCTGCACATCTGAATATGCGACAAGTGTAATAACGCCTTTGGTTGTTGTTTCAGGAACTTTAATCACGATTTCGGTAGCTGATTTACTTATAAAATCTGCACTCTTAATAGGATCTGTTACACCTTTTAAGAGGATTTGCTTGGTAAGATCAAGGTTCGTGCCTGTAATTGTAAGGTTTGCACCACGATCGACGGGAATCGGTCCAAATGATGTAACGGCCGGTAATAAAATAACCAGATCATCCGTTGAGGTAACTGTCATCGGTTTTGTCCCGCCTGTATTAATGGTCAATGGGCCAGTCTTTGCATTAACAGGTACTTTAAGTACTATTTGACTCAACGATTTACTTACAAAATCTGAATCCCTGACTACTAAATCTTTAGTGAACCAGATTTCTTTTATCCAGTTCATATAATTACCTTTAATTGTAATATTATCTCCGGGACGTCCATCGAATGTAACGGATGTGATTGTAACCAGAACCAAAAAATCTAATTCTGTTTTTGAAACAACATCACCTTCTGGGGTTTTAAGAGTTACTAAACCTCTTTCGGCTTTTTCTGGTACAACAACGACAATTAAATCAGATGTCTTTGATACAAACGCCGAACTTGGGATACTGTCACCAACAAATTTTATAGTGGTAACCTTATCAAGGTTACTGCCAATGAACTTGATCTGTTCGCCATGCTGAACACCTGCAGGACCAAAACTGAGTAATTCAACCCTACCCGAATTTAGGTTTGTATCTTTTTTGCATGACGAGGTTCCTAATCCAATTGAAATGATTATGCAGATCAATGAAAGCAGTCGCATTTTATATATTATTTTCATATTTTTAGTTTTAAAATTTAAAACAATTACTTCTTAATGATCTTTGGTACGACACGGAAATTATCGAATGACATATCACAGTCTAATCCGGTAGGTCCCTGGAATACCATTCGTGACCAATATCCAGCTGGATTAACTGCGAGAGGGACAGTGTATGCTTTTACGACCTCTTCGTAAGGTATTACGATAGTTTGCCATTGACCTTTCGTATCGACAGGTGGATTCCAGTTATAATTGCCATGATCTCCATCTGCTGTGCCTATGTTCATCATCAAACTACTTCCATTATAAGGTTTTGTTGTACAAACTTCAAATTTCACGTTATACAAAGATGAGTGAAGAATAGCATCATCAGGAATATTCTTGCTAATATCTCCCATTGCTGATGCCGGACCACCGGCTATTTCAAACCAGTCCCATGCGTTAAATTTCTTAACAACACGAATATAATTTCCGTTAATTGCAGGGACATCAGATGTACCAGGATAATTAACTACCAATGCTGCGTTCCACCAGCCGGTATATGGGTCGCTACTGATAAATATGTTTCGATTGTCTTTGAACCAAAAATCAGATTCGGTAGCTCCAAAATTAGTAGTAACAGTAATTGTTCCGGGAGCAGCATTGGGAACTGTAACTGTCAGTGTTGTATTTGTAGCATTAACAGATACATTCGTACCCAATAGTCCGCCCGGGAAAGTTACCGAAATTGGCTCATAAAAATAATTGCCTTGAATGGTAGCCACTTTACCCGGCAGTACATATTCACAATCCATACTGGTGATTGTTGGTTTGTTGATGGATACTTGAAAATCGTACAACAACGAATCACCATCCGCAAAAATGATCTTTAGTTTATTAGTTAATGTTAATGGAATATGACTTGGCACATTTACCAAAATTGAAGAACTTGTTATGTAAGTTGGAATTAAGGATGCCTGTTGGTCATTGAACCAAATTTCGCGGGTATTTTGCAGATTGTCGCCCATAATAGCGATCAGCTGACCCTGACCGGCAGCAACCAAAAGTGAATCGGATGCAGCAGGTTTTGTAATTCTCACGTAATTAATGATTGGCATCCCATTATTCGAACCGGAATCATCTTTTGAACAAGAAGAATAAATGCCGGATATAGCAATTGCTATAAATATAAGTGGAATAAATTTAAATATATTTTTCATGTGACTATATTTTTTTGGATTTACTTATTATAATAATCAACCGCAGGCTTCTGTAAATTTGGCGCAGCTGCTAACTCAGCTGTTGGAATCGGCAGATAAAAATTACCTGTAGAAACAGTAATGGTTCTGTAATTATTATTGGCAGGAGTATACCAGGCTGTTTTTATGAATGTCCATTCAGATGATCCCGGAAATTTATCGGGATGAGCTGCAAACAGGCCCCTGTCCTGCGAATTAAGTATTGCAATTGCTTTATTTGGATTATAATAATACAAATTGCTCAAGTCGTACATGCACATCCCTTCCGCTGCGAACTCTATTGTTCTTTCATTAAAAAGAGCATCAAACTTTAGTGGAACAACAATAGCACCCAAACCTGCTCTTGTGCGTATTTTATTAAAATATGCCAATGCGGTAGCATCAGTGGTACTTTCTTTATCTCCTAATTCAGCTTCAGCATAAGTTAAATACATTTCTGCCAAACGGAGCATATAAGTGTCATTTGGATAATGCTGACTCGATGCCTGACCTCCCATATCGACAGCCTTTCCGCAGATGTATTTTTTAATTGAAACTGCACTTTGATCACTTGTATTATTGGGGTAAACTAATTTTTGAATGCTATCTTTACCACTTGTGGTAGTCACCCTTTGTGAGATTTCAGGATAGTAAGCGCCAGGCAGCATATAGGTAGCATGAAGCCTTTCATCCAAAGTCCTTCCTTTGATTGTATCGCCGGTTGTACCAACAGGATTAATACCTTCATATTTTTGAAGCATCCACCAGGTGGCGCTAATACTTCCACCCCAGCCATCTCCATTTGCTATGTCAGAACTATAGGCCAGGTAGGCAGGTGCTGAATTGCTTACTCCCCAAACATTCGAGTATACCCATTGCAATTCAAATAAAGATTCAGAATTATTATCATAAGGATATTTGAACAGGTTTTCATACTTAGGTAACAAACTCTTTCCACTTAGTTTTATCACTCTATCTGAATAATACTTCGCACTATCTAAAAATGTCTGGTTTCTGACTCCACCAACAGCCTCCACACCGGCACGGGTTAAATAAAAACGGGCAAGCATACCTTCAGCCGACCATTTATTAACCCGACCAACTGCGTATGGAACTTCTGGAAGATCATTCGCGCAAGCTCTCATTTCAGTGGTTAAAAATTTCCAGATACTCTTTACTGTATTTCTTGCAATCGTGGTATCATTCAGTAGCGCCTGATTATTTTCAATGATTGGAACTTCGCCCCAGCACATCACCAAATTTCTGTATGCGCAAGCCCTCATAAATCTTGCTTCTGAAATTGCTTCCTTTTTAATAGGTTCGGTAACTGCAGCAGAAGCATACCTGTTAATATTCTGTATTGCCATGTTTGATTGACCTATAACCGTGAAAAATGCATTCCAGCCTGCGAACATATCTGCATCGTCACCAGTTACGTTATAGCGAACATACCCTTGTTGTCCCCAGGGATTAAAGACTGTACCACCTCTGAAATCACCGATAGAATAGGAGGCTTTGTCATTATAATCAAACCAAACCCGATTATATAATAAAGATGTTGCCGCCATTACCTGATCGTTTGTTTTATAAAAATTTGCATCTGTGATGGCATCAACCGGAGGTCTGTTCAGAAAGTCCTTGGAACATCCTGTAAGGATCAGAATTGAAATGAATATTGCTATCCAATTATATTTTAAGTTCTTCATATTTTTTCGAATTATCAAAAGTTAACCGTAATATTAAATGTATAAACCGGAGTCAATGGATATCGACCATTATCTATACCAATGGCTTGATTATTGGAAGCTGCGTTATTTCCTACATAAGCACCCACTTCCGGATCGTAGCCAGAGTAATTAGTTAGAGTGAATAGATTTTGTGCACTGAACATTAATCTCAGATCTTTAATGAAATGTTGTTTCGATAGTAATAATGCTGGTATGTTGTATGCTAAAGAGATATTTTTAAGCTTTACATACGATCCATCTTCAACCCATCTGTCACTAAATCTGGTCCAATTACCATTGGTACCATAAGACATTCTTGGCAGACCTGTTCCGGCGTTTACTATCGATACAGTCTCATCAGTAGCAGTTGATAACTTCGCATAATTTCCAGCGCTTACTAATAAATTACGACCAATATTTATCTGACCTCCCGGATTTGAATCAATCATCTTCACATAGTTGTAAATATCATTGCCATAAGAATAAGTGAGAAGTACACTTAATTCAAAACCTTTGTATGTAAATGTATTGGTAAATCCCCCAAATAACTTTGGCCATGGATTACCGATAGATGTTAAGTCCTTTACGTCTATTTTACCATCATTATTCATATCCTTGTATTTAACATCTCCAACCCATACATTGGTTACATTTGTTGGAAGTCTTACTCCGTTATTATCAACCGGAACTGCACTATTATTTATTTCGTCAACTGACTGAAAGAGGCCTTCTGTTTTATAACCTAAAAATAGCCAAGGAGCCTGCCCAACAGAAGAGCGTTGCGTCCAGTTTCCCATCCACCATGAAGTACGGTCAATAAATGCTGCGTCGCTGTTGAATTTCAAAATTTTTGTTTTGAATCCTGAAATATTAAAATTCGATTCCCATTTGAAGTTTTTAGTATTGATATTCGTCGTAATTAAAGAGAAAGCCCAACCGTTGTTTTGCAATGATCCAAGATTCACTGTAGGAGCTCCCAGACCTCCGTTTGCCCTGGTACCCATATAACCTGGTAGCGCTGCTTGCATAAGTAGGTTGTCCGTAACTTTATGGTAATAATCGGCATCAATTTGAATTCTATTATTGAATAAACTGGCATTTATACCAATATTATTGGTTTTAGTTGACTCCCATTGTAAGGCAGGGTTCGCATAAATACTTGGTAAGAAACCTGTTCCCCATTGTGATGGAGCTGTGTTCATGGAAGAGTAGATTCCACTACCACCTTGATTTCCGGTAGTTCCTGTTTCCAGTCTTAATTTTAATTCATTCATAACAGGAAGGTGGTACCACGATTCTTTCGAAACTCTCCATGCTCCCGATATTGCAGGGAAGGTTCCCCACCTATGATCGGGACCGAAATTGGCTGAGCCATCGGATCTTACAGACGCTGAAATAAGATATTTATCGCCATTATTGTAATTGAATCTTCCAAGATAAGATTCCATAGCCCATGAATTATGCCCACCTGAAATTGTTGCAGTTGATTGATCTCCTGCGTTAACATCAATTACATTATTGGTAATGAAAGTCGTAATATTCGCACCATTCCCTTTGTATTTAGATTCTTGTGCTTCATGGCTGACCATCAAATCAAAGTTATGTTTCCCAATTTGTTTCACATATTGAAATAGTTCATTTAAATTGTAACCTGAACCTACGCCATTATAATCAGACATACTTGCAAGTTCCTTTTTAGCCCAACCAATTGAATAAGTTGGAGAATAATAGATTGAATTTTGGGTATTAATATTTCCATTCAGGCTGGTCCGGAAAGTAAGTCCCGGCAATATATCAATACCAATATTTAATCCTCCGTTAAACTGCCTTCTGAGATTATTGTTAGTTACTAAACTTGCAAGAGCGACCGGATTTACGGGAGTCCATTGATCCTCTGGTTTTGATAAATCTCCTCCGCCATAAGTCCCATCTAAATTTCGTACTGGTATTTGTGGAGGAAGCTGTAACGCATTGTTAATAACATCTTCCGAGCTCGAAGCAAGATTCTCCTTAGTTTGGCTGAAATTTGCATTCACTCCTATTTTAAGCCATTTTCTGGGCTCTGCGTCAAGGTTTAAACGAGTACCAAAACGATCAAAACCCGAGCCTACAGCTACACCCTCCTGGTTCAAATATTCGCCTGATACGTAATATGTTGTTTTATCAGTTCCTCCGCTTAAACTAATTTGATGTTTTTGCATGGCCGAATTTCTAAACAATTCGTTCTGCCAATCAGTTCCTTTGCCTAAAATTGAAGGATCTAAAAATTCTGCCGGAGTTGTTCCACCCAAAATTTGGTGCATTTCAACAACCATTTGTGCATATTGAGGTAAATCCATTACATCCATACGCGCAGGTGGTGCCTGTAGAGAATAACTATAATTGTATGTAATTTTGGCTTCGCCGGCTTTACCACGTTTAGTGGTAATCAGAATAACGCCATTTGTTGCACGAGAGCCATATAAAGCGGTAGCGGATGGTCCCTGTAAGACCTGAACATCAGCAACATCAGAAGGATTAAGTCCTGATAGTGGATTAGATGAACTGGTTGTACCATAAGAAACCTGCGATCCGGGTATCTGAACACCATCAATTACATAAAGTGGCTCCGTTGAGCCATTAATTGAACTTACTCCACGAACTGCAACCGAAATGCCTCCACCAGGCTGACCTGAATTCTGAGTGATATAAACCCCTGCTGCTCTACCTTGAATTGCTTGTTCTAAGGTTGTGTTTACAGTTTTTTCAATCTCTTTTGAAGTTACAGACGTTTGAGCAGTTGTAAGATTAGACCGTTTTGCAGTTCCATAACCCACAATTACAACCTCGTCGAGTCCCAATATTTTGGTTTTCAACTCAACATTTATTTCAGCCTGTTTCCCGATGACTATATCCTGGGTCGTAAAACCAAGAAATGAAAAGGTGAGAATTGTGTTTTCACCGGGGACTGTAATTGTATAACGCCCCTCCACATCCGTAACTGTCCCAACTGAAGTGTTTCCTTTAATTACTACATTTACCCCAGGTAAAGTTTCAGAATTGCTGAAATCAGTCACTTTACCAGTGATTTTTTTCTGAGCCCATGCACCCATGGACAGGAAGATCAATAAATAAAGAAGAAATTGTTTACTTTTCATGGATTTTAGTTAAATTGTTAATACTTTGTCCTTGGAAACCAGATGTTTTATTAGTCATTTGAATAAAATTTAAGTCATAAATTATTAATTAAGATTAATATAAGCGCAATAATAATAAGGTAGATGACTCCTTCAATTATCAAATAGGTTAGTTTTTGATTCTTCATGGAAAAGCGATAAAATTAAAGGCAGTTAGTTAATNCCTGTTAAAATATGTTTTCAAACGTAGTTTTTAAAACGGCNTTTCGTGTGTATGGTTTGTGTTTAAATGTAGCTTGTTTGTGACCGGTTGGGGTATCATTTGTTTCAGAAAAGGGGGTCAATTGTAAATAAGGGCATTTCTGAAGGTTGTAATCTCTCGCTAATTGATATCTTTAACATTAAATTACACACAGATAAAATCAAGCATCACCAAACTCAAACAAGTGTTTAATAGATTGAAAATGTGAAAAATCCAGAATCATTATTCATTTACAATATTCTGAAGGACTTTGTGCCAAAATGTTTTCGCTGGTGCAGTATGAAAATTGTATATGCCTTGTTTATAGGATTTCTCTTTATGAGTTACCAACTGTCCGGTCAGGAAAACCGGTACGTTTTTTCGCATTTGAACGTAAATAACGGATTGTCCCAAAACCTTATCAATTGTATTTACCGCGACTCGAAAGGATTTGTCTGGTTTGGAACAAATGCCGGGCTTAACCGGTTTGACGGTTCAAATTTTGAGACTTTTTCGAATAAGAATCCTATAAACGGTTCGATCGCAGATAATAACATTAATGCGATAACGGAAGATAAAAATGGGAATCTTTGGATTGGAACAGGACGCGGAGTTAGTATTCTTAACGGCAATACCTATGAATTTACAGATTTCAATTACGCATCTACGCTACCGAATCAATGTGGTGACATCTATTACATTAACTCAATATCATCGGATAAACAGGGTAATATATGGATCGGAACAAATAACGGTTTTTATTTTAATGATATTGCTGGTGGTTCCATACACCATATTTTAATCGACAGCCTGAACTGTAGCGCACCTCTGAATGGAATTACCTCCATTGTTCAGGATAAAAACGGTAAAATGTGGATGAGTTCTAAAAATGGATTTATCATAAGATATGATCCATTATCAAAAAAGAATGAAAAATTCAAAATTCCGGATAAATCCGGTGAACTTACCAATAGTGTCACCAGGTTATACATCGATCGCGATAATGATCTTTGGGTAGGAAATTTATTTGGTTTATATCTCTTTCATATAGATAAAGAAGTATGGGACAACCATTTTAAAGATAAATTGGTTCAGTCAGACGAGTTAAAAAGAATTGGTTCAATCTCTCAGAATATAGACGGGTTGATCTGGGTAGCAGCAGATGGAGGTGGAGCTTATATTTTCGATAAGAAACAATGGAAAATTTCCAATTTAAAATACCAACCATTTGATGATCAAAAACTATCCTCCAACGGACTTTCATATGTCCATTGCGACCGGGATGGAATTGTTTGGCTGGGAACAACTAAAAAAGGGGTCAACTTTTATAAAAAGAACATCAATAAATTCCGCATATACAAGAATTTAGCCGGCGACATCAACAGCCTCAGCAACAACGACGCAAATGCCATTATTGAAGATCATAAAGGGAATATATGGATAGGTACCGATGGAGGCGGCCTCAATTACCTGGACCGGAAAACCGAGAAAATCAGAAGGATTGAATCCAACATTTCATCGGGCAATGCGCTAAGCAGTAATATCATCGTTTCACTTTATAAGGATCATGCCGATAAGATATGGATCGGAACTTATTTTGGCGGTTTGAACAGGTATGATCCCTCCTCCGGAAAATTTACTGTTTACAAACATATATCCGATGACTCCACATCTATCGCTGATGACCGAATCTATGCAATAAGTGAAGACAAAATTAACAACCTGTGGGTTGGAACATTAGGCAGCGGACTAAGCCGACTTGACACCAAAACAAATAAATTCATCCAGCTTAATACACGCAATTCTTCCATTTGTGACAACTATATAACATCAATCTATCGCGATAAAAATAACCATTTATGGATATCAACCACTAACGGATTAACCTACTATAATAATGCCTCCCAGACCTTTAAATGCTTTAAAAACGACCGGAATAATAAAAATTCGATCAGCGACGACAATGTGATCAACTGTTTTGAGGATAGACGGGGATTTTTCTGGGTCTGCACAAAAAATGGGTTGAACCTTCTCGATCGGAGCAACAATTCGTTCAGACATTTTACAATCGAAGACGGATTGCCCTCCAATAGTGTGCATGGAATTGTAGAAGATGAATACAGTAATTTGTGGATAAGTTCGAAAAACGGGATATCGAAACTTGCGCTTAAAAATGTGCAAAGCATTAACAATTTTGAGTTTACATTTAGCAACTATAATATTACCGACGGACTTCAGGGTAAGGAGTTTAATCAGTCATCAGCCTTAAGAACCACCGACGGAGAGATCTTCTTCGGCGGTCCGGATGGACTGAATGCATTCTATCCCGATGAAATCAAAGAAGACACCACGATAGCTAAAATGATCTTCAGAGATTTTCGAATTTTCAATAAAAGCATCCCTTATGGACAGAAATACAATAACCGTATTCTACTCGATAAACCGATCTTTAATACCGATAAAATCGAATTAAAATACCAGGAAAATTCATTCACAATTGATTTTATCGCACTGAATTATTTCTTTCCGGAGCGGAATGTTTACGCTTACAAGTTAGAAGGATTCGACAATCAATGGATTACATCCGATGGAAATAAGAATTCGGCAACCTACACAAATCTCACCAATGGAACCTATGATTTCAGGGTGAAAGAGATGATTGGAAAATTTGAAGGAAAGGAAATCTCTCTTAAAATCATTGTGCTACCCCCTTTCTGGAAAAGCTGGATTGCTTACATCTTGTATGCAATTCTCATCTTTTCTACATTAATTTTTCTTCGGCACCTGATATTGGTCAGAGAAAGGATTAATAACCGGATTGAGCATGAAAGACTTGAAGCTCATCATATTCACGAAATAGATTCATTGAAAATTAAATTTTTTACAAATATTTCGCACGAATTTCGAACCCCTTTAACGTTGATCCTGGCTCCTGCCGAAAAACTGTTAATTGATCTGAAGGATAAACCGGAGGTGAAGTACCTGAAGCTTATCGAGCAAAATGCCAAACGGTTGCTTCAAATGGTAAATCAATTGCTTGATTTCAGAAAAATGGAGGTTCAGGGTTTCAGTTATAACCCATCATTCGGCGATATCGTTGCATTTTTAAATGAGGCAGTTTCTTCATT
>JGI24143J45723_1000700_pt1 | contig 16889 bp, 12 predicted proteins | sample BarGraIncu00432A_FD_45723 | JGI IMG/M metagenome (IMG submission 45723) | reverse complement strand
GAAAAAGTTAGTGCATATCATGTTCGGCGTACTCAAAACCGGGAAGCCGTTCGACCCGGCGTATTGCTAAAATCCTTGACTCCGACAACGGTATCTCCCCTACCCCTTCCTATTATCCCCATTCCTACTAACGTCAAATCCTAATGACGGCGGCCGGAAGACGGCATACTAATAAAAAAACCACTGTTTTGCAGCATCAGGACAGCCTAGTCTAGTCTTCATTCTTATCCTTCTTTAGCTTGCACGGTAGCTCCTGACCATCGCCGAGCCAAAGGTCCCCCCAATTTCCCTGACAGGCTGCACGGAGAGACAACAGGGGAACCAGCAAGCGCCCTGTTCTACCCGCGGAGGAAAAGCAGGGCGCCCTCAGCCATACATTGGTACCATGCCCTACTTCCCGTTGATCTTATCCTCGGACGACTTGCTGAACTTGAAGCGGACCGTCTTCTTTGCTGCGATGGTCAGCGGTGCACCGGTCGCCGGGTTGCGGCCTTCCCTCGCGGCAGACTCCTTCAGTTCGAAGGTACCGAATCCCTGAATGTTGGTCTTCTCTCCAGCTAGGGCACTGGCAAGGATCGCCTCAAAAGTGGCCGCGATTGCCTTGTCTGCCGCTACCTGTGTGATACCTGCCACTTCTGCCACCATCTTCAGCATTTCAGCTTTCGTCATCGGGCCATCTCCTCTTTTGTTTTCGGGTGAACTGCGCCCTAGTTGAATCTACCATCCAGTATAGTGCGACTAATTTGGGGTCTTACTCTCAATCCTAGTGTAGCCGCATTCGCGCACTTTGCCACGTTCCAGTGGAGATCCTGCACAGCATCCCAGGATTTTAGCGCTCTCGGACCGGGTGGCGTACCGATCGAAACGAGAGGAACCACTATCTGTCTCGAAAGCGGCCGTGATAACAGCCCCCGTATCTATTCTTCCACCAATCCGGTATGCTTGCGTAAAGCAGGTACTGGGTATGCCACTCATGTACGCTAGATATAAGGGGAAAGGATATGGGCATCGTTATTATTGTCGTGGTTGCATTTGTCGTGGCTGCGGTTGTCGTCCTAAATAACGGAACTGTGGACAAGGAATATAAGCGTCGTCAGTCTCACTGGGAAAAATACCAAGGGAAATAATCTCGGAGTTCTCCCGAGCGCCACTGTACCCTGCCTGCATATCTCGTCTATGGGGTGGGGTATAGAATGGAAATCGATAAACGACAAGTTTACGAACTTGAAAGCTCCCTCATGTAGATCGGGTGGTCCAGGGACTGGGACGAGAGCCTTTTTGAGTTTCTTTGGTCATACGATGGTGGCGAGAAAACTGATTTAATCCGAGCCGCGATCACAAACGTTTTAATGCTTAATTTTCGCTGGGGAATTGGCAGGAGAGGATTTCACTGCTACTTGATACCGGTGATGTGTAGGTTGGCTTCACCCCATTTATGCCGGGTTTGCTCCATTTATCGTACTTGATCTGGAGACTTAGGCCCGCCAAGGAGGTTGTATGAAGATAGGACGCGTAGTACTGACCTCACTTTGTCTACTGTTGTTTGGAAGTGCCACAATACCTGCCCAAGCTCAGAATGGCCCCCTTTCGCCTGCAGGTAAGTCATTTATCAAAGATGCTGCCAGTGCCGGTTTTGTAGAAGTTCAGTTAGGGCAGTTAGCGCAGTACAAAGGAAGTTCGCAGGAGGTTAAGGATTTCGGCGACCGCATGGTCCTCGACCACAACAACGCGGACGATTGACTGAAAACGATTGCGGCACAGGTGAACCTGAAACTCCCCTCTCAGGTGGAACGTAAACACATGCCGATGATGGCGATGTTGTCTGAGCTGTCGGGAAAAGAGTTTGATAAGAAATACATGCAGGCGATGGTAAAACACCACGCAAAAAATATTGCACGTTTCAAACAAGCCCTCAAGAGGGTGAAGGACCAGGATCTGAACTCCTGGGCCGTTCTCACATTGCCGATGCTCCAGGAGCACCTGCAACTGGCAAAAGAGGTTGCCCGGGAACTCGACCAGCGCTGAAATCTGAGGAACCTGTCCTAATCATGGATCTTTCAAAGAAGAAGACATGGGCCGGGCGGCAGCGAAACTATCCTGGTGGCTTGGCTGGATGGCTGAGAGTACACCGTGCAAACTGCATGTAATTTAGTGGTGATTCTAAAAAACTATCGTTATACTCCAGCTCATGAAAAAGCAAACCAAACCAAATACGGTTGATGAAGAACCTGTGACGGTAGCACTGGAAACAACACGCTCACAGCCAGAGCGTCCCCTTTTTCCCATTGTCGGCATCGGTGCCTCTGCGGGAGGGCTGGAGGCGCTGGAACTCTTTCTAAAAAACGTGCCTCAAAATAGCGGTTTAGCCTATGTAATCATACAGCACTTGGACCCGACCCACATAGGGATCATGCCCGAATTGCTCCAGCGCACGACCACGATGGAGGTATTCCAAGTCAGGGACCGGATGCGGGTTAAGCAAAACTGCGTCTACGTAATTCCTCCCAACAATGATATGTCCATACTGCACGGTATATTGCACCTGTTCGAGCCGGTGGCACCCCGTGGGCTACGTCTCCCTATCGATACTTTTCTCCGTTCACTGGCCGAGGACCGGCAGGAGGGTAGCATTGGTGTCATCCTCTCAGGTATGGGTTCCGACGGCACATTGGGACTGCGGGCCATCAAGGAAAAGGCTGGAGTGGCTCTTGTGCAGGAACCCACCTCTGCCAAGTTCGACAGTATGCCCAGAAGCGCCATTAATGCCGGACTGGCCGACATAGTAGCACCAGTGGAGGATCTACCAGGCAAGATCATCAACTATCTCCAGCGCACCCTCATCATCTCCAAAAACGAGCTACCAATAGAGGAGAAAGACCAAAGCGCGCTAGAGAAGGTTCTTATCTTGCTGCGGGACCGAGCTGGCCACGACTTCTCCATGTACAAGAAGAATACTGTCTACCGCCGCATCGAAAGACGTATGAGCATTCACCAGCTCGATAAAATCGCCTTCTACGTTCGTTTTCTGCAGGAAAACCCGCACGAGGTGGAACTGCTTTACAAGGAACTTTTGATCGGAGTGACCAACTTTTTTCGCGACCCCGCGGTATGGGATCAACTGCAAGGAGAGGTTATCCCGGCGCTTCTAGTGTCGCATCCGGGCGGGGGGATGCTGCGGGCCTGGTCGGCAGGCTGTTCAAGCGGCGAAGAGGCGTATTCTCTGGCCATTACCTTCAAAGAGACGCTGCAACAGATCAAGCAGACGGTAGATTTCACCCTACAGATCTTTGCTACCGACGTGAACCAGGATGCAATAGACAAGGCCCGCCAAGGGATATACCCTGTCAATATTGCATCTGATATGTCTCCCGAAATACTGCACCGGTATTTCACTAAGGACGGGGACAGCTACCGGGTCAGCAAAGATATACGAGGAATGGTGACATTCGCTACCCAGAACGTCACCATTGACCCACCTTTTACCAAGCTAGACATCCTCATCTGCCGAAACCTTTTGATTTATTTAACGCCGGAGATTCAGAAAAAGCTCATGCCGCTTTTTCACTACAGCATTGTTCCCGGCGGCGTCCTTTTCCTGGGGAGCTCGGAGTCCATTAGCGCCTTCACTCACCTATTTGAGCCGCTAGGCCTCAAGTCGAGACTCTTCCGTCGGCGCGAATCGGCCCAACCGACCGAACCGCTAACGTTTTCAACCTCGTTTTTCCCCGCCTGGACGGGAGTTCCAAAGGAGTTAGCAATGTCGGAACCTACTGCCAATCTCCAAGTGCTCGCCGACCAGGTGCTCCTTCAGCACTTTTCTCCGCCTGCAGTTCTGGTCAACCATCATGGTGATATCATCTATGTCAGCGGGCGAACCGGCAAATACCTTGAGCCGGCTGCCGGTAAAGCCAACTTGAACATTTTCGCCATGGCCCGTGAAGGGCTCCGTTTCGATTTGGGAAACGCCTTTCATAAGGCGATCAGGTTAAAAGAGGATTTAACCGTCAAGGGTCTCAAGGTTGGAACTAACGGTGGCACGCAGATTGTTGACATCACGCTCAAAATGATAAATGTGCCGGAGGCGCTGCGTGAGATGGTGATGGTCGTTTTTACCGATGTGGCAACACCCCCTAGAAAGAAAGCACCTGACCGCTCCAAAACCACCCCGGCCGAGAATGTAAGGTTTCTCGAACTGGAGCACGAAAACCAGGGGTTGCGCGAAGAACTTCAGACCACTCGTGAGGAAATGCAATCCTCGCACGAAGAGCTCACCTCCACCAACGAGGAACTGCAGTCCACTAACGAAGAGTTGCAATCCACCAACGAGGAACTGACTACATCCAGGGAGGAAATGCAGTCCTTAAACGAAGAGCTGCAAACTGTAAACGCTGAGCAGCAATCCAAAATGGATCAGTTTTCTTGGGTTAACAATGACATGAGGAACCTGCTTAACAGCACCGAAATAGTAACAGTGTTCCTGGACATCCGACTTAATATCCGACGCTTCACTACAGGGGCAGACAAACTCTTCAAGCTTATTCCCGGAGATGTGGGCCGACCTCTCTCGGACCTCGTGAACGACCTCCTATATCCCGAAATGACTGATGAAGCGCGTGAGGTGCTGCGGACCCTGGTCTTTTCAGAAAAGCAGGTCATCACCAATGATGGGCGGTGGTTTTTAGTGCGTATCATGCCCTACCGCACCATGGAAGATGTCATCGCCGGGGTAGTAATAACCTTTTCGGACATTACTGCGCCCAAGGCGTTGGAAGCGGAACTTCGCGAAGAAATTGCTAAACTTAAGAGCTTACTTGAGGCAAAAGGATAGACGCTCCCTTCAGTCGGTCGCATAGGACCACTTACATCCGATCTGTAGGTGCGAATCGTGGGATTCGCGCAAAAATGGCCAGTCCAGACCGGACCATAGGCGAGCGTGCCAAGTTGCCATTTGAGGTGACACTGCACATGTTACGTCATAGCTGTGGATTCCACCTGGCTGTCAATCAGAGGGTGCGACTCACGCCTGATTCAGGACTATCTCGGCCACTGCGACCCACGGCATACCGCACCTTACACCCGCACTGCGGCACTTCGCTTCAGTAGCCTCTGGAATTGAGAACTATGACTGATACCCCAAGGCCCAATTGGCAACCCATCAGCATGTTACCCACGATCGCCGGAATCGTCGACGGCGAACTGGCAGATGCCGAGGAGCACCACGCTACGCTCCTGCAGGTTCGGGATAAGCCATATGTGCTAGACGACGCGACGGTGGAGAGATCCATCAAGCTGCACACGGAACAACTGGATTTTACCTGGGTGTTTCGGGAGCAATTAGACCGTTGGCACCTAATGGATTTGACCACCCACGAGCGGGAGGAAATCGCTCGGCTTTCTTTTCAGCTTGAGCAATTGCGCATGGTCTTGACAAACATTCTGGCTCTTGCAGACGAACTCAAAGAGGGCACCATCGACAAGGATTTGGCCAAGAGCGATCTGGAGTTGGGAATTGAGGTGTTGTTACGGGGTAAGCTCTGAGCACATTCATGCGAAACTGCAATTGCAGCCTTAAAACGGTTTATAAATAATTGGCGCTTTTGACAGCTAAGTGCTCACTGGGCCATAATTAGTTGCCTACATTCATCTGTCCATGATATTTCTCTTCCTTGAGCATACCCGCCGCGTTCGGCGATGCCAACTAGCTTTCGTGATGTGCCGTCCATGCTACTCTTATCCCCTCGTCTTCCACAAAGGCGAAAACCCCACCTTCGGGGAAATAAGATTCAACCTCTTCAATTGAATCATAAATGCTGCCGTCAATACCGTTGATGCTGCCTTCATTTGCTGCGGCCTCTGCTTCGGAGGTGTATAGTTTTAATGTTTGTCTCTTTGCTGATTTCATCATTTATCCTTTGTAGGTCACAGTTAAATTTGTAGTACCCAATGATAGCAGAAAGAGAGCCCAGGACAAGTCAGCCGCATCCCTTATTTTGCAGAAGAAGGCATGTTTACTCGTTTCCAGAATCCAGCACTTCACGCACCTTGGCCGCCAGGGAATGCACCGTGAACGGCTTTTGAATAAAGTGGACTCCCTCGTCGATAGCTCCTTGGTTGGCAATGACGTCAGCGGTAAATCCCGACATAAACAGACACTTTAAGTTTGGATAGCGGGACAACAGATCTTTGGCCAGGTCCCGTCCATTCATCTCGGGCATGACCACATCGGTCAGGAGTAACGAAATCCGGCCGACGTTTTCCATCGCAAGGTCGATGGCCCTATCGGGGGAGTCTACCGCCAGCACAGTGTAGCCCTGTCGGGTGAGAATCATGGTGGCCACCTTCAAGATGGCCGGTTCGTCTTCCACCAGCAGGATAGTCTCGTGGCCGCGTCGAGCCGGTGCCTCTATGCCTTCCACCGGTGCCGGCTGGACATCTCCCAAGTGCCGGGGCAAAAAGATTGAGAAGATAGTCCCAAGGCCTTGCGAGCTCCGGACGTAGATGAATCCATTATTTTGCTTAATGGCGCCGTACACGGTGGCTAGGCCGAGGCCCGTCCCCTTGCCGGTGTCTTTGGTTGTGAAGAACGGCTCAAAAATGTGGTTCAGCGTCTCATTATCCATGCCGCAGCCGCTGTCGCTCACCGTAATCCGCACATATTCTCCGGGCACAATGCCCTGATAATCTGCTGAGTAATTCCCATCGATGACGCTATTACCGGTCTTTACGGTTATTTTACCGCTGCCCGCAAGGGCGTCACGAGCGTTAACACACAGATTGGCTAGAATCTGATCGAGTTGGGACGGGTCAACCTTGACCGGCCACACACTCTTCTCTGGCTGCCAATCGAGCGTGATGCCCTCACCAATGATTCGTTGCAGCATATTGAGCATACCGGCCACAGCTTCGTTCATGTTCACCGTCGTTGGTGTGATGGCCTGCTTGCGTGCAAAGGCCAATAGCTGGCGCGTAAGGTCGGCGGAACGTTCGGCCGCCTTTTGTATTTCCATCATGTTGACATACAGAGGTTGAGTCGGCTCAAGATCCATGAGGGCCAAATTTACGTGGCCAAGAATGACACCCAGCATGTTGTTGAAATCATGCGCCACACCGCCCGCCAGACGGCCCACCGAATCCATCTTCTGGACGTGCTGGAGTTGGTCTTCGAGTTTGGCCTTATCTGACTCAGCCTGTTTACGCTCGGAGATGTCCTGTAGCACCGCAACATAGTGAGTATTGTGCTCGCCTTCAGTGGCCAATGGAGAAATGGATGCCTCCACGCAAAAGAGTTCACCGCCTTTTTTCCTGTTTACAAATTCGCCATGCCACTTCAAGCCGCGGGTTATCGAACTCCAAAGCATCTCGAAGGTATCTAATGGTGTTGAGTTTGCCAGTAGAACCCGTAAGTGCTGTCCGGTAACTTCTTCTGCAGTGTATCCGGCAATCTTGCTGAACATGGGATTGACATACTCAATAGCACCTTTCGAGTTGGCAATAATGATCATGTTGGTACTTTGCTCGACAGCGAGAGAAAGCTTGCGGATGAAGTCGTTCTGCGCCTCAATTTGTCTACTCAACTTTACGTGGGCAATGCAATCGTCCATGGCCTCAAAGAGCATCGTAAGGTCGATCGGTTTCAGCACATATCGGTGGATGCCGATTCTGATGGCGTCCAACAAGTAGTTTGTATCACTTATAGCTGAGACAGCGATGATTTTCGCACTGGCATTCAATGCTCGGATTTCGACTGCCATCTGGATACCATCCATGACCGGCATGTTGATATCAGTGATGACTATGTCAGGCGCGTGCTCCTTGAAGAGTTCAACTCCTTTTCGGCCATTCTCTGCCAGGTAGATGACGCTATAGGGGAACTGCTTGCCAATTGTGCGAGCAAGAAACTCGTTGGCAGCCTTGTCATCCTCTACGACCAGTATGGAAAGAGTCCCTGCTAAACCCTGATGTGATTTCATTTTGAGCCTCGATCCTTAATACCTCGCCGTAGCCGGACTGGCGGACAGCTCATATTGTTCTCAATTGGCATGAAAGCCCCCTTCCCTGTCAGCGGCCCCTTTCGGGCCCAGTGAAGATTGAAACTCGCATCGTTCAAAATATTGAGTATAGACTGCACACACTCAACCGAGCAGTGTTTCCACATACCTAAACAGCTCTTTTACATCATAGGGCTTATAAAAAACCTTTGTGAATTTATCTATCACAAGATCGATATCCTGAGGATTAAGTGCGGTCAAGGCTATAATCGGAGTTGTATCACCTTGTAATTCCAATATTTCTGAGGCTGATGCTCCATTCAGGTTTGGCATTTTGAGATCTGTTATGATCACATCAAACTTTTCCTTAGCAGCAATGTTTAAAAGCTCGACACCATCTGTGGCGGAGACAACATCATAACCATATCTTGTGGCAATCAATGCCAGTAAATCTTTAATTTCAAGTTCATCTTCGGCAATAAGTATACGTTTAGGCATTATGAGCAGTTCTCCTCTGTTATTAACGAGCGACTGGTAGCCAGATATTGAAGACTGCTCCTGCATCGGATGAGTTAAGGGCGTTGATCTGACCTCCATGCCTACTGGTAATAGCGTGGCAGACGCTCAACCCCAAGCCTCGCCCCTTGTTGAAGTCCATTTCTTTGGTGGTGAAATATGGGTCGAAAATCTTAGGGAGATTCTCGGGTGGGATGCCTTCACCGGTGTCTCTAAAAGTGATGCAAACATAATCTCCTGGCGCAAGCAGCGAACCGGACTTCCGAGAGAGACTGCTGACGCGGACTGCAACTTCCAACTTCCCGCCCTGAGGCATAGCCTCGATGGCATTGACCGTCAGGTGAGAGAAAACCTGCTCCATCTGGGTTTTATCAAACGATACATGCGGGACATCAGGCGGCAAATCGAAGGTCGATGTGATGGAGGTTCTGCTAAGAGCAGCTTTGACACTGTATATGATTACCGGCGTCAATGGCCCTTTCTGTTTCAACTCGCTTTCCCTCCTGGCAAGGGTGCCAAGTCGCTTGCCAAGATTCCGTGCATCCTTCGATATGCTTTCGGCTTCTTTGAGATAGGTAAACGCCGGACTGCCCGGGTCGACGCGCTTTTTCGCAAGGGCCACATTGCCCAGGACAATTGTGAGCAGATTGCTGAAATCATGGGCCAACCCGCCCGCCAACACTCCGATTGCTTCCAGATGTTTAACCCGCTGGGCCTCGGCCTTCGACCGGTGAATAGCGACAGCGTGCGAGATGGCTGCCAATAGCTTGGACAGGTCCACCGGCTTGACAATGTACTGAGTCACACCGATATCGATGGCATCCAGTATGTCTTTACTCTCTCCTAAGGCGGTCATGAAGATGAACTGGACCTCAGGGGACTCGGCCCGAATTGCGCGAGCCATCTCCAGTCCAGTCATGACCGGCATCAGAATGTCACTCAGCACGATTTCCGGGGAGTGTCTACGATAGAGTTCAAGGCCCTGGTACCCGTTTTCTGCCACAATGCAGTTAAAGCCGTTCACCTTCAGCATTTTCGCCACCACCATCCTGGTGGCAGCATCATCTTCGACAAAGAGAACCGAGATAGCTCCGGGCATTTTATTCTTCATAAAACCTCGTGGCTGGATGCCTATGGGTTAGGTCGCCCCCCAAGTTCTTCTCCATGGAAGATTTTGAACAAATGGTTAGGGCAGGGTGAAATAAAACGTGGCACCTTTTTCCACTTCTGCCTCGGCCCAAATGTGGCCGCAGTGGCGCTGGATAATCCGTTGCGCCGTGGCGAGCCCTATGCCGAGGCCCTCGAATTCGGCGCCGTGCAGCCGCTGAAAAACTTCAAAAAGATTGTCTTTGTAAGCCATATCGAAGCCTGCGCCGTTATCTCTCACAAAGATGGCCTCCTGGCCCGCCAGTTGCGTCCTGCCGAACTCAATGCGAGCCGACACCCTCTTGGAGGTGTATTTCCAGGCATTGCCTAATAGGTTTTCTAGCAACTGCCTCATAAGAAGTTGATCGCCCGAAACTGTAACACTGTCCTCAACAGAGAGCTCCACGCATCGGTTCGGCTCGGTCTCTTGCAATACGCCGAGGACCGATGTTGCGAGTTCGCTCAGGTTCACGGGCTTCGGCCTGATTTCGGCTCGAATTACGCGAGACAGCTCAAGAAGGTGGTCGATGAGGCTCCCCATCCTGCTTGACGCCGCACCGATACGCGCCAGGTAGGCACGTGCCGGAACAGGCAAATCGCCCCCATAATCCTCAACCAACATGGCGCTGAAGCTGTTGATATGACGCAATGGTGCCCGCAGATCGTGGGAGACTGTATAACTGAAGGCCTCCAGATCTCGGACGGCGGCCTCCAACTCTGCAGTGCGTTCACGAACCCGCAGCTCCAACTGTTCATTTGCGAGTCTCAATTCGCTCTGATGCCGTTCTTCGCTGAGGTGAAGCTCCTCCTCGGATCTTTTGCGGTTCGAGAGATCGGCTTTTGAGGTGATGACCTTGTCTATAAGGGCAAAGAGCTTATTGAGGGAGAGAGGTTTCAGCAGGTAGTGGTCAATGCCGATCTCGATCGCCTCCAGCAGGTCCTTGGTATCCGTGTACGCAGTGACTGCTATAATGACGGCCTCCGGATTAAGCGACTTTATCTCCGCTGCCATGCAGATGCCATCCATAAAAGGCATGGCGATATCCGTTATTATGAGGTCCGGTGAGTCCTGCTTGAAATATTCCAAGCCGGTCCTGCCGTCAGCTGCAGTCAGGAAGGTGACATCGGGGAATCTCGATGCAACCGTTTTGACAAGCATTTTACGCGTAGCATCGTCATCTTCGACGATCAGCAGGCATATTTTACCCTCTGAAGAAGCCATATTGACCCTTAACGCTGGATTTGAATCCTTCCGGAAGTTTCAACCAGGTACCCGAACCGGCGATGTGTTGGTTCACCTATCAAATCAGTCAACTTACTCAGGCAAAGATCACTCGTATACTAAAGTGCGGGAAAAATCCATCATTTTCGAAAACCTATGTACCATTGTCAGCCAGGGAGAGATTTGCCGCATGAGTCTGTAGGATATTCGTCGTGGCTGACACAACTACTGGAGCGTTACCAGTGAGCGCCATATCGCGTCCCTGCTTGACAGAATCAATAATTTTACGAGAAATGAAGATTGAAAAACCTGCATAAACGCTCTTCTCATCGGCTTTCCTGATTGTAATCAGCCAATAAAGCCAGTAAAGTACTGCCCAGAATCGTCCTGAAACTCCCTGCGGCGAAGCTATGAATATTTTATCGCCGTCGTCAGCTCCGCCCGACGCCAGGTGCAACATCTGAAATAAACCCCAGATTCAAGTCATTTCAGCTGATTAGACACTCATGAGTGGTTAAACTGCTGGGCAGGATAAGGCGACGAAAAAACCGACGGAGCAAGAAGGGGAACAGGCCATGAAAAAAAATAAAGAATTGACTTCTGGCTGCTCCGAGTTGAGGACTCTTGCGCAAGAGCAGTTGCTCTTGCAAGCTAACCCGGCCGGTTTCCCCTTGAGGAACGATGATTCACAGAGACTCATCCACGAATTGCAAGTTCATCAGGTCGAACTGGAACTGCAAAATGAAGAACTCCTGAGGGCGAGAGCCGAGAGGGAAGAAATGGAGACTTTACTGGGGAGATACTCAGAGCTCTATGACTTCGCACCGGCGGGTTACTTCAATCTGGACCATGCAGGAGTTATCCGTGCGGTCAATCTCACCGGGGCGGAGTTCCTGGGGGTCGCACGCTCAATGGTGGTCAACCGGCGCCTGGACCTTTTCATCTCCGAGGAAACCCGACCGGTTTTTCATGACTTCCTCGACAAGGTATTCACCAGTGGGGTAAAGGAAACCTGCGAGCTCGTTTTCCTGAAAGAAAAGCACTCGCCGCTCTTTGTACAGTTTGAGGCACTGGTCTCCGAATCACATCAAGAGTGCCGTGCCGTGGCCGTTGACATTACTGAACGCACGCGGGCAGAAGCAGCGCTGAAAATATTAAATAAAGATCTTGAGAAGCGGGTTGCAGAGCGTACCGAGGAACTGGCAAGTACCATCGACAACCTGCGGGACGAGATCGTTGAGCGGGGCAAGGCTGAAGAACGCACCCGGCGCCTGAACCGTCTCTATGCGGTGCTATCCGGGACCAACCAGGCAATCGCACGCACCAAAGATCGCGATACCCTTTTCAAGGATTTTTGCCTGAACGCTGTGGGGGACGGCAGTTTTCTACTGGCCTGGATCGGCATGGTGGACGAGGCAAGCGGTGCATTGAGGATAGTGGCGGCAGATGGCGAAGTCAGCTTCTTGAGTGAAATCGAACTCAATGCCAACGAAGAACCTGCCATATGCAGTATGACCGAAATTTCCCTTCACGGCACTTGTTATATCTGCAACGACTTTCTGAATTCCCCGATTACCCGGCCCTGGCATCAAAAGGGCCGAGCTCACGGCATCCGCTCCTCAGCGAGCCTTGCCTTGAAACAGGAAGGGCGGGTGATCGGCGCCCTCTCCCTCTATGCTGGCAAAAAGGACTTTTTTGATCGGCAGCAGATCGACCTGCTCCAGCAGGTGGGAGCAGACATATCATTTGCCCTTGACAATATGTTGCTGGAAACCCGCCGCCAGGAAGCGGAGGAGGCCTTGCGCCTGGAGACTGCAGAGCGCCTGCAGGCAGTGGAAACCCTTCGCGAGCAGGAACGGATGCTTGTTCAACAGAGCCGACTGGCAGCCATGGGCGAAATGATCGGCAATATCGCCCATCAATGGCGCCAGCCCTTAAACTTGCTGGGTCTCACGGTCCAGCAATTACTGATGTTTTACGATCTGGACGAATTTGACAGGGCTTATCTGGCTGAAAGCGTAGGTAGTTCGATGGCACTCATCCAGCATATGTCCAAAACCATCGACGATTTCAGGAACTACTTCAAACCGGATAAAGATAAAGTCGAGTTCAAGGTGAAAAGAGCAGTTGCAGAGACCTTGTCACTTCTGAAAGGAAGCTTGCAAAGCCCCCTTATCAGTGTCGAATTCATAGCAAAGGATGATCCCATCATCCACGGTTACCCCAATGAATTCGCGCAGGTGCTCCTCAACATCGTGGTCAACGCCAAAGATGTTTTAACAGAAAGGGAAACCAGCGATCCAAAGGTGACGATCACGGTATCCAGCGAAAGCGGCTTTGCAGTGGTAACAGTTGCCGACAACGCCGGCGGCGTACCCGCAGAGATCGTGGATAAGATTTTCGACCCTTTTTTTACCACCAAGGGCCCCGGGGGAACGGGGATCGGTCTTTTCATGTCTAAAACCATCATCGAGAAGAACATGGGGGGGAAGCTTGCGGTGCGCAACGTCGCTCATGGCGCTGAATTCAGGATTGAGGTGTGCGAGGGGATTCAGTGTGCTCCTGTTCCCCCCCCGAATCCCGAACGTGTTTTTTGAGGGTTTCGCCTATCAGTTTTAAGGTTGCCTTGAAATCGATCGGTTTCGATATATAGGCATCCATGCCGGCGGCAATGCACCTATCCTCGTCCTCTTTAAGAGCATGCGCGGTCATGGCGACGATTGGGATATGCCCGCCACGGCTGCGCTCCTTCTCCCGTAGGGCTGAGGTAGCCTCGAAGCCGTTCATGCAAGGCATCTGCACGTCCATCAAAATAAGGTCGAATTCCCCGTTCTCCCACATCTCGACCGCTTTCAGCCCGTTCTCGGCGAAGTCTATTTCATAATTGGACCGCTGAAGCATGTTTCCTAATACCCGCCTGATTACTGGATCGTCCTCGGCAACGAGAAGGCGCGGCAGGATCGCCTCTTGAACGCGGGGGAATCCCCCTGCCGTCGCCTGTTTTCCCGATGCAGGGATGACATCGCCCTGCGAAACTCCCTCACCGAAAGGAATGGTACAGTAAAAGGTGCTCCCCTTCCCGGCTTCGCTCGTGAAACCGATGGTTCCCCCCATGCGTTCGACGACTTCCTTGCTAATTGCCAACCCCAGCCCTGTGCCGCCGTACACGCGGGAATGCGATTCGTCCACCTGGCTGAAGAAGCCAAAAAGGAGGTCCTTCTTGTCGTCGGGAATGCCGATACCGGTGTCTTCAACGGTGAAGCTTACTTCTCGCTTCCCGCCTGGTGCATAGCCGAGCGCCGCGACGCGTATCTCCACCTTACCTTTGGCGGTAAACTTGACCGCATTGCCGGCCAGATTGGTCAGTATCTGGTTGAGTCGTGTCTGATCGCCGAGCAAAGTCTCCGGTACATCGTTTGCCACCGAGACATTGAGATCGATCCCCTTACCCTTCGCGACCGGAAGCAGTATGTTGTATGTTTGTTCCACGCATTTCCTTACGGAGAACGGTTTTTCCTCGATAGAGAATTTACCTGCCTCGATTTTTGTCAGGTCGAGGATGTCGTTGAGTATGCGAACCAGGGAGCGGGCCGATGTGTGGGCAATGTCGATGAACTCCCGCTGTTCCGCCTCAAGGTGGCCGGAAAGTGCGAGATCGAGCATACCAAGGACGCCGGTCATCGGGGTGCGGAGCTCGTGGCTCATGTTAGCAAGGAACTGGCTCTTGACCCGGGTGGCTGCCTCGGCCAGCTCCTTTGCCCGCTGCAGTTCCTCCTCCTCGCGCTTGCGCTCGGTCACGTCGGTGAAGATGGCGGCGAATTCACCCGGCAGCGGGCTGTACGCGTAGACCGAGAGATACTGATGAGTCGCTTCGAAAAACTCCTCGAATTTAATCTCACCTCCCTCCAACGCGATCTTGCCGTAGACGCCGATATAATCAAACACGTAATTTTCGATATCCGGAAAGACTTCTTTAACCCTGCGCCCTTCGATGTCCGCCTTCTTGACCCCGGTGATCAGTTCGTAGGCATCGTTGACTTGCAGTATCCAGTAATCGACAGGCCGACCCTGCTCATCGGTAATGATCCGGCAGTGAGCCATGCCGTTTATCTTGTTGGCAAAAAGAGCCGAATACCGGCGTTCGCTCTCCCGCAGCGCCTCTTCGGCCCGCTTGGCCTCGGAGATGTCGTTGAATAGGATGGCGACTTTCCGACTTTGCGCCCCGCCTACCCGGTAGGCACTTACGTCGTACCAACGATTGAGCGCTTTCGCCTCATCCACAAAACGCGCCGGTTCACCCGTCAATGCGACTTTTCCGTATATTTCGTACCAATGCGCTTCATTCTCTGGTGCAAGCTCACGCATCAGCTTCCCCTGGACACTCCGCAAGCCGGTTTGCTCTTCGAAGGCGGGATTCATCTCTAGAAAGCGATAATCAATGGGGCAATCCTCCGCGTCGAACAGTACTTCGATGATGCAAAATCCCTCAATCAGAGTGTCGAACAGCGAACGATAGCGCTCTTCCGAGAGGCGCATAGCTTCCTCGGCCTGTTTGCGCTCGGCCGCTTCGCGCCGCAGTTTGTCGCTCGATTCCTCGGCCTTCCGGGTGGCAGCGATAGCGTCTTCCGTCACGCTGAGGGCAGCCCGGCGGGAGTTACGCAGAGAGTTGGTAGCGGCCTCCAGCTCGGCGGTGCGCTCGGCGATACGCGCTTCCAGAGTTTCGTTGGTGTGCCGGATTTCCTCAGTCTGTTCCGCCACGCGCTCGTGGGCCACACGCAACTGGCGGTTGGCCTCCTGGATTTCCTGGGCGCGCCGGAAGACTTCGACCTCCATTCCCTCTGCCCGGGTTAGCAGGGAGGCAGCCAATGCCCGCTGTTCGGTATCTTTTTGCCTCAATCGCACGAACTCCGTCACGTCCTCGACGCGGTGGATGAGGTAGGCAACCTCTCCGTTTTCATCGAGGACGGGCGTGTTCACGGGGCTCCAGTAGCGCTCCTCAAAACCACCTCCCTCTGCATCCGGTTGGGGGATGTCGTACTTCTGCACCGCCATCGTGTCCGGGATGCGCAACTCGATTGCCCGATCAAGCGACGCGGTAAGGTTGCGCATCCCCGTCGCCGCGGGGTCGTCGGGGTTATCAGGAAAGACTTCGAACAAGGCCCGGCCTATAATCCCGCTGCGCTGCGTCATGGTTGCAAGCAGGTAGGCGTCGGTCACCGCCAGGATGGTGAATCGCGGGCTGTCGGGTGCAAGCACCAGGAAGCATCCTGGGGCTTTTTCGAAGAGCTGCTGAAGATCAATGCTCATGGCTGCTCCTCATCAAAATCAAGCGGAAATCGCGGCGGCTGGCCGGATTGAACACAGAGTTCGTTCACCATTTGCTTCAGTTCGATCATGCGGAGCTCGCGCCCCTCCATGACGCTGTTAAGACGCGTCAATTCCACATTTTGGTCACGCAGTTCCTCTACATGGCGCTGGATCTCTTCCTCTGTCCGCCTGCGTTCAGTGATGTCCCTGATGACGCTGATCTGGGTACGTAGGCCGCCGATGGTCGCTCCCTGCGAGTTCACCTCCACCGGGAAGGTGCTGCCGTCCTTACGGCAGTGGACAGTCTCGAAAAGGAGGCCATGGCTGTCGGCCTCGAACATCTGAGCGTCGGTCGGCCCAGGGGACTCCGGCGCCCGCAACTCTTTAGCGGTCAGTCCCAGCAGTTCCTCATGATGGTAGCCGTAGGCATTTGAGGCGGCGTCATTGGCCTCCAGAATGCGCCCGTCCCCACGCCGGACGAACAGGATGACGTCCCGGCTGTGCCTGGCAAGAAGCTCATAGCGTCGCAGCACCTCTTGGGCATTTATGATGCCAGTGATTTCCTCGGCAAAGATTACGATCCCACCGATTGCGCCGGCAGCATCGTGCCATGGGCGGGTTTCCCAGCGAATCCACTGTACCGAGCCATCGGTCCGTTCAAAGCGGTCAGCCTCGGCCCGCAGCACCTCTCCGGCCAGCCCGCGGCGGTG
>JGI24143J45723_1000699_pt1 | contig 16904 bp, 17 predicted proteins | sample BarGraIncu00432A_FD_45723 | JGI IMG/M metagenome (IMG submission 45723) | reverse complement strand
AAGCGCTCAGCACTACAGTGTGAAATAGAAGGTGGCTCCTTTTTCACGATCCCCTTCAGCCCAGACCCGCCCGCCGTGACGATCGATGATCCTTTTTACCGTAGTAAGCCCTATGCCGTTGCCGGCAAACTTTTTTGAGTCGTGCAGGCGTTGGAACGGATGGAAAAGCCTTCCGGATTCCGACATGTCGAAGCCAATTCCGTTATCCCTGACAAAAAATGCCGTTCCATCGGTAGGTTCCAGTGCACCGAACTCGATGATGGCCGGCTCCTCGCGTGTCGTATATTTCCAGGCATTTCCCAGCAGCTTACGCAGGGCTATTTTCAGTAATTCGGCGTCTCCCGCAGTGCAGAGCTGCGGCTGGATGGCGAACACCGCCGCACGCTCCGGCGTGCTCCGACGCAGTTCCTCGGCAATATCTCCTGCAATCTGGCTCAGGTCAACAGTGCCGCGCTGCAACTCAACGTGCGACAACCGTGAAATTTGCATGAGCGCGTCTATCAGGTCGTTCATCTGCTGCGAAGACTCCAGTATCTGATTAAGGCAGTTGATCCCGTCTGAGTCTAACTCGCTCGCGCAGCGCAGCTTGATTTCCCGTGTGAAGCCGCTGATCCTTCTGAGCGGTGCACAGAGTTCGTGAGCGACAGAGTAGTTAAATTCCTCCAGTACCCTGTTAATTGAATCAAGCCTTGCATCCTGATCCAGGAGTAACTGCTCCAACAGCTCCAGTTGTTTGACCTGGGCGCAGGTTTCTTCACTTTGCCTGCCACCCACAAGCATTTTTCGGACGGTTTCCAGCGAGGAGCGTACCATCGCTATCAGGTTGGCGGTGCAGGAAGCCGTCGCTAAAAAAGTGTCAGTCATAAGCTCCTCCTTTTTCATTTCAGCTACAGATGCACCCGCTCGGCACTACACCAGTTGTGCCCAGCGCGAAAGCTTGCCAAATCTTCCCGTTTGGCTGTCACTGCCCTTGTGTTTCCCAGTTTTTGCAAGGAAACCCGCAAAGGGTATCCCTACTGGCCGGCACTACTGCAGGTGCCTTTTCGGAGAGCCACCCGCGAGGAGCGCGCGCAGTTGCCATTTCCCTACAAGTGTAGAATAAACGAGCGACATGTCTTGTGGAATGTTGCTTTGGATTTAGGGGATTATTGCTGCTTCGTTTAGTAGCACGCCGGAGCTAATCCTTTGTTGCGAAGGATCTTCTGTACCAGGAGGGGGTAAAGCCGGTGGCCTTTTTGAACCATTTGGTGAATTCGCTTTGGTCATAGAACCCGGTCCGGGTCGCCACACAGGAAACCGACAGTTCCCGGTTCTGGAGCAGCAAGGTTGCCTGACAGATGCGCCGGTTCATCATGAAGCGAATCGGGCTGATGCCGAGATGCTTTTTGAATTCACGGCTGAAGTGATATTTGCTGAGACCGGCCTGCTGGGCGACGCATTCCAAAGACAAAGGCTTGGTGAAGTTCATTTCCAGGTAATTAACTGCCTTACGAATCCGTTCCGGAAGAGTCTCCGGCAGAATCAACGGCAGCGGCGCACTCTGGTTTTTCTCGTCGCACGCGATCTGGCTACCCTGCAGACAGGGCGTTTCCCGCAGTAGTGAGGCAACCTTTTCCAGGCAGCTGAAGTTGAGCGCTTTTTTGATGCAGTCAAGAAGCCGGTCGGAGGTAATCGGCTTGGTGAGATAATCGAAGGCTCCCAGCTTGATACATTCGACTGCTGTGTCAATTTGATTTACTTCTGTGATGATGACTATCGCAGTCTGGGGTTTGCAGGAAGTGATCTGTTTCAGTAGCTGCATCCCGGCAGAGACGGGAAGGTCGAGCTGAAGGATTATGGCGGCAACCTCGTGCTCCTTTAAGTAGCTGATCATCTGGTTGCTTTCAACTTGAAGTAGGCGGTTGCTTATCCCATAGAGGGGCAGCAAGGAATCAACCGGCGACTGAGACGGGCAAGTCCCTGCGACGACAACCACGGGTAGTTTGCTGTAATCGCTGGTCATGTTTAAATCATCCTCTTGGGATGGAGGGAGGTTGCTTCGATGAGAGAGTGATAATGCAATTCCCCCACAGGTTACCAGTAGTCACCACACTGTCAAGGCGCTAGATTTAGGCTTTTGTTGAGAAAGGGAAGCGGGAATGCAAGGCGGGAAGCAGTTGGATCCTGATGGTCGGTCTGACATCTCGGGTGCGGGGAGGGGTGTGATGTGGCGGAGCGAAGGGTATGGGAAACAGTACAAAAAAAAAGCACCAAGGCAAAAAGCCCTGGTGCGTGTTTTTTAAGATGGTGGAGCTACGCAGGATCGAACTGCGGACCTCTTGAATGCCATTCAAGCGCTCTCCCAACTGAGCTACAGCCCCATCTAAGGAATCCTGTTTATAGCAGAGCGCCAGGTCAGTGTCAATATTTTTTTGCGCTTTTTATTATCGAATTTCGTCCTTGACCTGAATTCTGGCATCCGCTATACTCCGTCAATATTCAAGCCGGAGTGGTGAAATTGGTAGACGCACTGGACTCAAAATCCAGCGGGGCAACCCGTGCCGGTTCGATTCCGGCCTTCGGTACCATCGACAAAAATGAGAGGCTAGCCCAAAAGGCTAGCCTCTTTTTTTGTCCCTACGCAAAGTAATGTGAGGTTGCAGTTTACTGTTCACCATGGTTCCGCCGGAGGGGAGGGCGGAAGGAAGGTTTCGTTATGGCTAAGAAGGTATTGGAAATAGCCGGCATTTGAAGGATAATTATGGTACACGCAGGGAAGATGGGACTTTTTTCAGGTGGTGCACTGTGGACATCAAAAAACTCGTGTTTGGGATTTTGCTATCTACCGTAGTCGCAGCTCACAGCAATGTCGCACTTGCCACAGCGGCCCAACCCTCCTACAAAGCCACCGTTGTCATGGTGCCTTCGGGGAGCCTGTCGCCGCCAAGCATGGCTATCAAGCCAAGCGGACAGCTAATTGGGTGCCAGTCCGGCCCCGTTGTCAGCGTCCACACCAAAAACGACAGCGGGTTCACGTCCGTTCTCCTCGGCGGAAAGGCGATCATCGGCTTCCAAAACTTCTCCACTTCGACCGGGGATGCCCTGGCAGACACCGTATTCATCGAGTGCGGGAAGGAAATCTACCGGGTTGTCGTCACGTCTCAGGTTGCCCCAGTGGCAGGGATAAAACAGGAAAAGGTACCGCCCGCTCCGGAACAAACGGGCGAAATCGTGCTAAACCCCTCCGCCACGATCATCCTGGAGGCACAGAATACGGTCGCAAAGGAAAAAGACCCTGAAGCGGAAGGGGTCTATTCGGTGTCAATCAGCGCCACTGATCTCAACCTGTTCACCTGTGCGGTACAGGTCCCGCTTCACTGCGCCTGGCAGCAATTCCCTATGTCGATACCGGAACGGTAATTCCATCAGACACCAATCCGGATGTGGCCTATCTCAAGGTTAATGAAGCTGCCTTCGAGGGTGACGGGGAATACCGGAGCGCTCACAATCTGTGGGTCAACTGTGGCGGTATCGAAACCAAACTGCTCATTTCCCCAGGGAAGATCCCGGGCCAAGTCGTCGTCATCAAGTGACAGGCTCGCCGGCTGCCAACCGGACGGTTTCACGACAGGCAACTGATACATCGTAGCAAACACCATCCCCTCTTCGACATCGGAAATTACCGTCAGCATTTTCTCCGGGTGGCACAGGTACTTTGGCTCCGCCCAACATCAAGTCCAGCTCGAAATCCAATCTGATTGTTTATTTCTTTGATCTGTTTGGTGCCTTTTACGCGGCTATCGGTGCAGACTATGGTTTTCGTTTTTCCTTTGCATCCTTCGCGCCTTCGCGGTGAGGTTTTACACACGGACTGCGAAACAGCGCAAGAATATGAACGAATATTTATTTGACTTTATCGTGCGCCTGGTTTAATGTGCGGCACAAGATGCCGTTTTAACTATTATTTTTCGCTTTATATCAATGCTGGAGAGGACATGCCCCCGGTCACTCGCAATCGCAGCTTGATAATCGCGGCCTTCCTGATCGGCAACCTGTTTATCGGGGCTCTCGCCGGCTATTTTCTTTCTCAAAGCAGAAAACAATATGAACAGCATGCGGAGACCTTGGCCCAGAACATTGCCAAGGCCGTCGACCTGAGTTTGACCCACTCGTTTGAAAAAGCAGACCTCGCCCTGAGCGCCGTCGCCGACGCATTGGCGCAGCAAGGCGCCAGGAACCGCTTCACTGATGAAAAGATCGGGACTCTTCTGGCAACCTGCGAACACCGGATCCCCGACCTGGAAGCGCTGCGCGTCACTGACGCGGCAGGCCTGGTTATCCTCGGCAGGCTGCTGGACCGGCGAGCGCCGGCAAGTTACGCCGAACGTGACTTTTTCCCCTTGCTTCGCGATCACCCCGATGCCGGTCTGCAGATGACCAAGCCGATTGTGGGACGCACCTCTCATAAATGGGTCATCGCCCTGGTACGGCGCTACAACCTGACGGATGGCCGTTTCGGCGGGGTGGTGACCGCCACCATCACCCTCGACCACTTAAACGCGTTGTTGGCGCAATTCGATATTGGCTCCAAGGGCGGCATCACACTGCGGGACACGAATCTCGGCCAGGTCGCCCGCTATCCGAAGGGGCTCGGCGGACAGGTCGAAACGGTTGGCAATACGATCGTGTCGCCCGAACTGAAAAAACTCGTCGAGTCCGGAGTCTCCCGGGCCACCTACCACACCAGAACTCCCATTGACCATATTGATCGCACACTCACTTTCCACCGCCTGGCAATCGCGCCTCTGGTGGTCACGGTCGGGTTGGCCAGCACAGACTACCTGGCGCAGTGGCGCAACGAGGTCATCAAGGTCGGCGTACTCGCCGGAGGTTTTACCTTTTTTTCCCTCTGGGCTGCCATAACCATGCTGCGATCCCAGAAGAAAATAGCCTGTGAAGGTGCCAGGCTGGAGAAAGCCAACGAGCACCTCCGACAACTGATCACCGACTATAAACTCACCTCAGAGGCCCTTATTGAAAGCGATCGCCGCTATTCGGCCCTCTTCGCCAACAAGATTAGCGCGATTGCTCACTGCAAAATCATTACCGATGAGAACGGTCAGCCGGTCGATTACCGTATCCTGCAAATCAACCAGGCCTACGAGCGGATCATTGGCGTCAATAAAGCCGATATCGAAGGGCGCACCGTCAGGGAAGTCTTCCCTGGTGTCGAGGATTTCTCGTTTGATTACATCAAAATCTTAGGCAAAATTGCGCTTGAAGGGGGCGAGGCTAGTTATGAGACCTTTCTGGAACCGACCCGGCAGTATCTCTCGATCTACACCTACAGTCCGAGCCCCGGTGAATTTACCACGATATTCACTGATATAACCGACCGCAAGCGGGCGGATGCGGCACTGCGCCATAGCGAGCGAGCGTTAACTGAAGCGCAGCGAGTGGCGCATATCGGAAACTGGCACTGGGACGCCAGCGCTGACGAAATCTGGTGGTCCGATGAGCTGTATCGGATCTATGAAAAGGCTCCGGGGTCAGCGCTCCCTTCCTTTGAGGAAGCACTGAAAAATTACACCCCTGAAAGTGCCGCACAATTGGCGGTCGTGGTGCAAAAGCTCTGGCAGACTGGAGAGCCCTACATAATCGATTTGGAGCGCAGGGCCAGTACCGGGCCGAGAAGATGGGTTCAGACCAGAGGCGAGGCGGTACTTAATGCAAGCGGCCAGATCGAGGGTATCCGGGGTACGGCCCAGGACATTACCGTCCTCAAGGGAGCCGAAGCGTCACTCAAGATGTATGCCCAGCGCCTTGTTGTATTGGAAGAGGACCTGAGGAAAAAGATCTCCAGGGAGCTGCACGACGACGTCGGCCAGGAGCTCACCGCACTCGGTCTCAACCTGGCGCATCTTGACAGAAATCTGCCGGACGAATCCAGGGAAGAGCTTCAGGCGCCTCTGGATGATTCGCGCATGCTGACCAAAGAAATCAGCCGCAGCGTCAGGAATCTGATGGCTGAACTGAGACCTACGCAATTAGACGAATATGGCCTGGCCTCTGCCATTCGCTCCTATGGGGACCAGTTTTTGCAGCGGACCGGCATTCCCGTGGTAATTCAGGTCGCTCCCCAATTCCCGAGACTTAATCCAAAGACGGAAGTAGGTCTCTTCCGCATCGTTCAGGAAGCACTCAACAATATTTCAAAGCACGCATTTGCTTCCAGGGTGACGGTTTCCCTAGAGGGCGACAGCGCCTTTGCCCGCCTCAGCATAACCGATGACGGCAAGGGTTTCGTTCCCCAGGGGGGCGTGCCCAATTTGGCAGGGTCAGGATGGGGCCTCACCATCATGAGGGAGCGTGCAGAACTGGCCGGTGGCAAGCTCCGGCTCGATTCCATCCCAGGTGAGGGGACCTCGATTACCGTTGAGATCAAGGAGTGTCATTCAATTATCTGAAGGTATGTTTCACTTGGCCCCGCCGCTCCATCGCACGCACCCACCTTGTTTCGGGGTTTTGGTCAGATCACCGCAGGCTCCCGAATGGCAGGCCGTTTCCCGGTCCAGGCAAGCATTGGGCGTTTCTTTCAGCACTTGCCAGTTCTCTGCAGATGAATTGTCTGTTCTCCTCTCCCGAACCCTCCCCGGGATTCGCACTCCTCCAGAATTTTCAGCAGCCGATTCGTGCCGTCAAATACTGCGGTTACTGCCAAACCTGACAGTTTCTCGCCGCGGGCTGCCTCGCCCTACGGCCACCTTTCTTCGATTTTGTCATGTATTACCTGGTCTTGGCCCGCTCAGCCAGATAAACTGCTCTGGGCACGTTAGTAGCAACTATCTGCTGAGCCGGCGTGTGCGGGCACGGGTTTAGCCTTGCGTGCTCCCCTTGTTACCGGACGGAGCCAGTCGGTCGACGCTGAGTCGTCTTGAGCCCCTCACTAAGTGGTAAGCCGAGGTCAGGTAATGAAAAAACAGAGTAGCCCGCCGCCCGAGAAAGCCGCACCGCGCAGGCGAAACGGGAAAGTTCCGCATACGGCAGATGCGTCTGCTCCGGAAGCGGAGGGCCTGCAGAGAGTCCTTCAGGAACTGCAACTGCACCAGATCGAGTTGGAGGAGCAGAACTTGGAGCTGTCGCGCACCCGCCTGGAGTTCGAGCTCTCCCGGAACAAGTACGCCGAACTCTACGAACTGGCACCGGTCGGGTTTTTCACCTTTGACACCCGCGGGGTGGTCCGGGAGGTCAATATCACCGGCGCGCGGCTGCTGGGGACCCAAAGGCGGGCGCTGATCGATACACCCTTTAGCTGTTTCCTTGCCGATGGCGAGGGGAGAAAGCTTTTCATCAAGTATCTGGGGACCGTTTTGCTGGGGCAGAGCGCTCAGAGATGTGAATTGAAACTGGCCCTTAAGGACGGTACGATCATCTATGGACAAATGCAGAGCGTTTCGGTTAAGGCCAGTAAGGGCAAGGAGAGTTATATCCTTTGCTCTATCATCGACCGCACCGCAGGAAAGCGCCTGGAAAGGGAAATCCAGGATGCCAGGGAATATGCCGAGAATATCGTCGAGACCATGCGCGCGCCGCTGCTGGTGCTCAGCTCCGAGCTGAAGATCCTCACCGCCAACGGAAGTTTTTACTCCACCTTCAACGTGACCCCAGGGGAGACCATCGGGCACTTCATCTACGACCTCGGCGACGGGCAATGGGACATCCCCGGGCTTCGGGTGCTCTTCGAGGAGATCCTTCCCAAAAAAACCGTATTCAACGACTATGAAGTGGAACATGACTTCCTCGGCATCGGCCGCAAAATAATCCTTCTCAACGCACGGCAGATCTTTCGGGAAAAAGTCGGCTCACACATCATTCTCCTCGGCATGGAAGACATCACGGAGCGCAGGCGCGCCGAAGCCAGGCTGAGCGAAAAAAGCCGGGAGATCGAGGAGCTCAACGGTTCTCTCGAGATCCGAATAGTCAAGTCCGTTGAGGAACTGCGTCAGAAGGACAGGATGCTGATACTGCATGACCGCCTGGGTATTATGGGTGAGATGATCGAGAATATGGCGCACCAGTGGAGCGAGCCGCTGAACTCGCTGGGACTGGTGGTTCAGCAGATACCGCTTTACTATGACTCGGGCGAGTTTAGGGATTTCTTCCGGGAAAATGCGGAAAAAGCCATGGGGCTGATCCAGGGCATGTCGAAAACGGTCGAGGAATTCCGGGGTTTCTTCCGGCCTGACAAGAAAATTACTCCTTTCAGGGTAAATAAGCTGATTGGACATACGCTCTACCTCGTCGAAAAGTGTTTCAAGGAGCAGAAGGTCACTATCGATTTCCAGTGTGAAGGGGACCCGATGGCGAACGGTTATCCCAATGAGTATTCCGAGGTTCTCCTCAATATCCTGATGAACGCGCGTGACGTACTGGTCGCGCATAACGTCCCCGATGCGCTGATTTCGCTGCGCTCCCTTGCGGAGGGAGGGCGCTCCGTCGTAACGGTAACCGACAACGCCGGCGGCATCGCCGACCAGGTCATGGCCCACATCTTCGACCCGTACTTTACCACCAAGGGGCCGGAGAAGGGGACGGGGATCGGCTTGTTCATGGCTAAGTGCATCATTGAGAAAAATTTCGCGGGGAGCCTCACGGTATGCAATACCGGCGCAGGTGCGCAGTTTAGGATCATGGTCTGAAGAGGCACCCCTTCGTGCGGTGACCCAAGAGGAGAGAGCTATGAAAATCGGTATCGTGGGAAGCGGCTTCGTGGGCGCGACGGCGGCCTACGCCATGGTGATGGCCGGGATTGGGCGGGAAATCGTGCTGGTGGACCAGGACGAGGCACGCAGCAGAGCCGAAGCTCAGGACCTGCAGCACGCCGTACCCTTTGCCCGACCGCTCCTGGTATCCTCGGGCAGTTACGGCGACTTGTTGGGGAGCCGCGTCGTCATTCTCGCCGCCGGCGTCAACCAGAAACCGGGAGAAACCCGGCTCGACCTGCTGCAGCGAAATGCCGCGGTTTTTAGCGAAGTCGTGCCGCAGGTGCTCGCCAGCGCGCCAGATGCCGTGCTGGTGGTTGCCACCAATCCGGTGGATGCCATGACCCATCTCGCCGCGCGCTACGCCAAGGATCACGGCGTCCCGCCCGGCCGCGTGCTCGGTTCCGGCACCATGCTCGACACCGCACGCTTCCGCACCCTCTTAGGGAGCCATCTCGGAGTGGACCCGCAACACGTCCACGGCTATGTGCTGGGCGAGCACGGCGATTCCGAGGTGCTCACCTGGTCGGTGGTGACAATAGGCGGGATTCCACTGGAAGACTTCTGCCGCATGCGCGGCGTGCAGTTCGGCGCCGCGGAACGCGAGGAAATCGACCAGCAGGTGCGCCGTGCCGGCTATTTGATCATTGCGGGGAAGGGGGCGACCTACTACGGGATCGGCAGCGCCCTGGCACGCATTGTCGAGGTCATCTTAAACGACCAGCGTGCCATCCTCACGGTGAGCAGTTCCATTCCCGAAGCCTGGGGGGGAGCCAACGTTTCCATTTCTCTTCCTCATCTGGTAGGCGGCACCGGGGTCCTGGCGAGCTTTCCGCCGGTTTTAAGTTATGCCGAGGAGGAGTCGCTCCACGCCAGCGCCGCTTTGATACAGATGGCCATCGAGGAGCTGGATCAGCCGGTTAAAAAATAGGGGGCATTGCCAATCTGGCTCACAAGGTGGGAAACCTCATGCAAATCGATCCATCCCGGCATACCAAGGCAGACAACTATAAGGTGCTTACCAATCTGGTGGTGCCGCGTCCCATCGCCTGGATCACCAGTCTGAGCCCGCGCGGTGTCGTCAATCTAGCACCCTTCAGCTTCTTCAACGCGGTAGGAAGCGATCCACTCTATATCGTTGTCAGCATCGGTCTTCGCGATAGCGGCGCAATGAAAGACACGGCGCGGAACATCCAGGCTAGCGGAGAGTTCGTGGTGAATCTGGTGACGGAAGATCTGCTTGCCGCCATGAATATCTCGGCTGCGGAATTCCCGGCGGATGAAAGCGAATTGGTCGCCGCCGAACTGCACGCCGCCCCCTCGGTATGCCTTGCGACGCCGCGTCTGGCCGCAGCACAGGCGAGCTTGGAGTGCAGGCTTTACCAGTCCCACCCCCTTGGGGGGAATACGCTGTACGTCGGCGAGGTCGTCATGTTTCATGTCGCCGATCACCTGGTCGGACCGCGGCTGCACATCGACAACTTTGCGCCGATCGGGCGGCTAGGTTCACCTATGATCTATTGCCGCACGACGGACCGCTTTGAAGTAGAGCCCGTGGTCTATGACCCCGCCGGGCATTCTTTTATCTGATTGGCAAAACCCTGGTACATTCTCCCGCATTCCCACCCTGTTCATCCCCTTGAAGGCGCCACTGTTAAGTTTAGGGCCTGGTGATGTCTGGTCCCCCCTGTGGGTACAGGGGGGAAGGCTCGCGTAGCTTGATTGTAAAGTCTTTGTCGTTAGGTTTCCTGCTGGCCGGCGCGCTGCACGCGTTGCGCCGGGTCCTGCCGGTAGTAGTCGCTGAGCAGGCGGTAAAGGTCAGGGGAGTGATTTTGCAGGGCGAGCGGACGGTCGAAAAACTCTTCGGTGGCGACGGCGAAAAACTCTGCCTCGTTGGTTGCGCCGTAGGCGTCAAGAAAGGTTTTGTGCCCCTGTTCTGCGAGGCGCCGCAGCCGCTGGAACTCGCGGGAACAGACCTCGACCCACTGCGCGAGCTGGTCGCTGTCGGTCAGGGGAGGGGTGCCGTCGGCGGCTCCGTCGAGCATGTCGAGCTTATGGGCGAACTCGTGATAAACCACGTTATGTCCCTGCTCGGGGTGGCGCGCCCCGTGGAGCACCGCGTCCCAGACCAGGATTACCGGACCCTGGGTAAAGGCCTGGCCCAGCAGTGGAACCGGGGCGTCGACCGGAGTATCTACGCGCTCGAAGACACCCGGGTGGTGCTCGGGCGGAACCACTGCGGACGGATAAACCAGGATCGATTCCACATTATGGTAATAGTCGTGCTGGAGCCCCAACTGTAAAAGGCAGGCCTGTGCCGCGATGGTGACGCGGATCTCGTCGGTCAGTTCAAGCCCGCCGCACCCCTCCCACTGTTTCTCCTCCAGTAAGACCTGGATCATCGACTGCAACTCGGAACGTTCGACCTCGTCGAGCACCCAGTAGTGGACCACGTTCCTGCGAACAATCGTTTCCCACTCAGCAGGAAACGGGTGTTTGCGCGCCTCTTCACGCCTGTGATCGCGAAACCAGTGCAACATGCGGTGTCTCCTTTTTTCAATTTTGTAAGGCTTGTGTGCCTTAGGGAGAGTGCCTTTGCATTCAGAGGGACAAAATAACATCCTCTACCAATCTCAGGGACTCCCAATGTTGCAGTCGTTGTTGTTACTTAGATATTACATACAGCTACGTATTTGCTATAACTGTACTAGTGTGCCCAATCTAATGCATAGCTCGGTAGCTTATTGCAGTCAAGTCAGTTATCTATAGCGATGGCTACTGCCATAAACCCCAAAAGAGGTATGTTTAGAGCATATGGGGTGCTACTGTTACCATAATGGATTAAATTTATTTGCAATGTTAATCATATCAGTACTTTATGAAATACAGAACGTGTGGCACGCAATATGCTATTAACCCTATAGCTTACAACATAACTCAGGAGGATATACCAAATGAAAAAAGTTTTATCCACAATTGTTGCTGCTCTTGTTGCCGTTTCTTTCGCCGGTATCGTTTCTGCTTCAGAAGTGAAGACTGACATCAAAACCGAAACCACCACCACGAACCCTGCTGGCGAAGTGAAGGTCGAGAAGAAAGAAATCAAGAAAACCGTCAAGAAGCATCACAAAAAACACCACAAAGCAAAAAAAGCAGCGACCGAAGCAGCTCCGGCAGCAACTGCAGCTCCCGTCGAAGCACCGGCTGCCAAGTAACTGATACCAGGTTACTGATTGCTGACCCACTGTTTTAAAAAGCCGCGTCCTTGGACGCGGCTTTTTTTATGCTACCCTTGCGCCGCTGGCCAACACGACTGCGAGGTGCTGGTTGTTACGAGTGTGCAGCATTCGGTTCTGCTACTTCTCCAATACTTTTTCAACCTGGCCGATCTTGTTCTGGACTTTGCCGGCCACCTTCTCACCGAGACCTTCGCCTTCCAGTTTCGGGTTGTCGCTCAGTTGCCCGGCTACTTCTTTTACTTTCCCTTTCAATTCGTGAAACGTCCCTTGAGCTTGGTCCTTCGTACTGGCTTTCATGGTGTTTCTCCTTTAAAATGCTACGTTGACTGCAAAATGTTCTGTCGTGCTGTGTCCCGGTGCTGCCATCTTAACTTTGCAGCACCGGATATCGAGGGTACTGCTCTTTCTACTTTACAACTAACATGCCAGAAAAGCTAAGGGGAAGGCCTGGAGGTAACTGGCTGATTGTACAGCGGAAAATGTGCAACGGGGATCTGTGCTAATCGGGAACTGCCACCGTAACCCGTCATGCTTGGCGCAACTGTCGTATTTGACGGAAGCCCAACGAGTCCCTTGCTCTCTCGGCTTTTTCCCGGCGCTCGATCAGCCGCTTGCACTCGCACTGCCCGATGTCCTTTTTGATAGCCGCTGTCAGAGTTCCTTTGTTTTTCCGGGCAGAGTTTGGTTGAGGAGAAAGTTTACTTCCGCATGGTGACAGCTGCAGCTCAGCTCAAACCAGATCTGATTTTTCAATAGGGAGCTTTTATGGCTAAGGGTAAAGAGATCAGACGTGAATTCATCCGGGAACTGGTAAAACGGGCCTTGGCGGAAAAAAGCCCGGGTCAGGCGAGCGGGGAACCCGGGGCGGCGACCTTGACCAGCCGACGCTCACTAAAGGGTAGCGGTGAGCCTACTCAGGAATCGCTGGAGAAACTCTCGGCTTACCTCGGGGTGTCGGTGGCGTGGTTGCGGGGTAATTTCATTACCAGTCATGGGAGGATTGAATTCGATATAGGCGAGCCGACTGCTCTTTGTGCCTCCTGCGGCGGGGTGCTGCACGCCAGTCCTGAGGGGTTTCTGCAAGTCTTTTCCGACGGTAGCGAGATTGAGGGCGACGGCATATTGCGGATTTGGCCCTGCGCTAACTGCTGTAAAGGACCATCCCTAAAAGTGGAGAGTTTCCCCGGCGAGTGATGGAATCTTCTCAGGTGAGGTAAAGCTGGAAAGTGCTGCTGGATTTGTCAGAAGGGAAACTGTTAAATCCCCCTTCGAAAAGGGGGATTTTTTAGGCAGTGCAGTTACAGTACCCTGCGCCCTTGAATGATGCGCACCAGGAACATGATAACGGCAATAACGAGCAGAATGTGGATCAGACCCCCCATGGTGTATGAGGTAACCATTCCTAACAGCCAGAGCACTATCAGGATTACGCAAATTGTCCAGAGCATAATAACCTCCCTATTGTAGCGGCGACGCTCAAGTCGGCAGCTACGTCCTTTTGAAAAGCCTGTATAGTCTGGAAATAGCGATCAAGCCCGCCGAAGCGGGCTCGATTGCACCCGGAGTGCCCGAGGTGAGGAAGCTATTTAACCACCAGGTCGTTTTTTACTGTCCCGACATTCTCAACAGACCGGGCGACTTCACCTGCTTTGATCACCTTGTCGCTCGAGTCGACAAAACCGCTCAACTGGACCATCCCGTTATAGGTTTTGACGTTGATGTCCAAGGTTTTCAGCGAGCTTTCGTTGAAGATGGCAGCTTTTACCTTGGTCGTGATTACCGAGTCATCGACGTACTGACCGGTGCTCTCGTGTTTATTCGTGGCGGCGCAGCCAAATGATGCTGCTAAGAGTGCGACGCAGACAACTGATCTCAATATGCGCTGAATTTTAACCATGATGTTCGCTCCTTTTTAGCGTGCTTTAGTCCGAATCTATCAAAAGCCACGGTTGCAGGGCACTGGTTGATTATTTCTTCCCGCTATACAGTTCCGCATTGATTGCGTCCAGTGCGGCCAGTAACGGCACGAGGGAGGCCTTCAGGGCTTCTCGGTCCTGGATGGTTTTGGTGGCTACGGGAGCTATGGTGCGCTGCCCTTGGGTAGTCAGGTCGTTAGACAAGTAGAGCTGGATTTCCTTCAGGTCGGTGAGGTATGCGTGGTAAGCACCTTTGATTCCCATGCCTGCCTCAGGCACCTGAGCGTAGACTGCTGCCAGGTGGCTGCGACGCTCGTCGCTCAATTCACGGATCTGGGGGTTGGAGTAAGTGTCACCCTGTTTTTCCCACTCGCTGAAATAGTCTCTGCTGTGCGCCTTCATTTCATCCATGCGCTTGATGGTGCGTTTCCCCTCGCTGTCGAGCTTGGAGAGATTCTTCGAATAGGCCTCGAAAGGTTTCTTCAGGTCGGGTGCTCCTGCCAGCATAAGATTGTCGAGGGAGGTCCCGGTCACGTCGATCTGCACGATCAGCTTCCTGATTTCTTTGTCCTCGCTCTGCATCGAGTTGGAGGCTTTCTCGGAGCGAGACATTCCGGTGGTGGCGCAGCCGCCGAGGAAGGTGGTCGAACCGAGCAGTAACAGGGTGCAGCAGGCGAGTGAGTAGTTTCTGAATTTCATGATGATCTCCTTTTCAAGTGCCCCTTCAGCGGGGGGAATGTGGCTGTCTACAAAGCCTGGTGAATGCCTGTAGTCGAAATTCTTACGATAACAGATACATTACAACTAACGTGCCAGAGAAGCCGTTTTGAGAATGAGCGCACAACCCTCTGATTGTGCGAGGTAAAGTGAAAGTGAGGGGAGCCGGTGCGACGGAAACCGTCAGGAAGAGGCCGTCATCCGCAACATAACTGCCATATCTGGCGGGCTGGGTGCCAGAAACTCCCTCCCCTTCAAGTGGAGGGTCGGAGTGAGGATGGGGTAAGGGCAGATACGTGAACTTCGGAAGATTTGCACCAATCAGGAAAAAAGAAAACCCGCAAGGGGTATCCCTACCAATGTAGGAGGCCCCCTCGCGGGTTTCTGGTTCAACCTTGCCTTTTACTGCTTGGCCCCGTGGGCCTTTGGTCCGGGCGCCGAGTGCGACCTGACACGCTGGGTATATGGTAAGGCTACAGTGACGGTTCTCCGATGATCAGCACCCTCGGGCCGTTTTTAACGGTACGGAAATTCCCTTTATCGCCAAGGGTCGGGACGGCCCAAAGGTAGAGACTTTGGGCAGCAGCGAGGAAGGGCTTTTCCAACGGGTGGTAGTTAGCCTTGTTCACTTTCTTGTCGTAGGCGTTGTAGTAGTCATACTGCATCTGCTCGTCGTAGAGGCCAATGCATCCGTGTGAGGCGGGGTAGCCGGGAACGTCGCGTCCGTGGATCCAGTAGGAGTCCCAGTCGGGGCTTTTCTTGTCGACAAAGTAGCGCAGCCCGAAGTGCATGGGGTAGGGGCGTCCGATTTCTTCCATCTGGTAGCTTTTTGAACTGTGACGGGCATCGGCGGCGTCAATCCTGAAATTGCCGTTGGGCACCCGGTGCCCCTTGACGCCGACTGCGGCCGGGAACGATTGCACCAGCTTGCCGTACTCGTAGGCACCAAGGAAGGTCTCTGATTGATCCACCAGGATGAATTTGGCCTCCGACTTGGCGTTCGGGTAGCTTTGCGGCAGCGGGGAGAAATTCTTGATCTCTTCCATCCGCTTGGGCACCTTGATGGAAACGCCTCCGATGAAGTGGCGCCGGTCCATCCGGTTGAAGCGCAGCACGTCCGGCCAGTTGGCGCCGAATAGAGCGCTCGGGGTGTCGGTCCACTTAAGTAGCAGGCAGCTGGACTCTATGTGCGTGTCGCTGGGATAATGGACATCGCAAAGCGATTTGATTTTATCTTCGGCTCTAGTCGCCGTGGAGAAGGCGAGTAAAGCCAGGAGGACGGCTCCCGCGTGCAGGTACGTTTTCATGTGACCCTCGAAAGTGTGTAGGTTATTGAATGTCCAGTCATAAACAGTGGTCAGGGAAGCATAACGATACCTTCTGTAGCACACACAGATGTAGGGTTAACCGTGTAGACGAGTAAATCGGCAGGGGCATCCTCCCACGCGCGAATTCCCGACAGAAATGGCGCTCCTGCAAGAGCTTTTAGTATGTCGGAATACGTTTCGAAAGGCTGTGCTATTCTTCTTCTCCCAATTCCAGTTCTGCGTCCTCAACGGAGATCATCTCCACCTCGAAGAAGTAATCGGGACCGGCTTCCGTGCGCTCGCCGGGGGGCGTGCTGGATTCTTCCGCAACCGCCAGGTACACATCGTCATCCCCACCTTCACTGGGGCCGAAATCGTACTCCAGTTCCGGGATCCTGGACGCTCCTGCCGGGAAATGCGAATCTGTCGGGGCTTCGTCCTCGTTAAAAGGAAACTCCTCTATTTCGGCACCGGAGATCCTGATGGTGCGGCAGTCGCCCGGTTCCATGCCAAGGACCCCCGTTTCGAGGGAGGGGAGCGTGTTGCCCTGACCGATTACGAATTCCAGGGGATCCCGGACCGCTATGTCGCTGATGGTTCCATCTTCAAGCTTGCAGATGAAGCTGATTGTTACTCTTTTTCCTTCTTCGGCTACCATGAACAGTCTCCTTTTATGATTTTTATTGGGGTTACTCTTGCCCGGGACATTGGTGTGTTTTGTTCACTCACGCCTGCCCCTCGCCCGGAGGGCGAGAGGATTCAGGAATGGGTCGCGTGCAGTGCCGGATAGGTAGAACGTTCCAGCTCAGTGATGCTCTCCAGCGCCACCATGGCCACCGGCACCAGCGCCCCCACGGCCGCCACCGCCGCCACCGCCTCCGCGTGGCAGGGAAGGCATGGGACGGGAAGCAGGGGCGGGATGGTACGAAGGTCCGCCCGCGTGGCCGCCTGCACCGCCACCCCGATGCTCGCCTCCGCCACGAT
>JGI24143J45723_1000692_pt1 | contig 17021 bp, 11 predicted proteins | sample BarGraIncu00432A_FD_45723 | JGI IMG/M metagenome (IMG submission 45723) | reverse complement strand
TCAGTTGATCGCTGTCGACCGATTAAGACAAAGCAGATAATGCCAACCACGATGAACCCAATCCCGCCGATGATACCCGTGGCCATAGGTCCGATAAAAGGACTTGTCGCGCCAATGGTGAAAAAGGCTGTAATCCCGACGAAGCCGTTGAGGGAGCCATGGGCCATGGCCGCCGGTAAAACACTTTTTGTTTTGATGGCGAGGTAGGAGAAAAAAGAACCGATGAACAGACAGAAAGCGATCATAGCTAAAATCCCGGTCCAGGGAAAAAATGGATAGCCGGTTCCGTAATTATGACCCATCGCGATAATCGGGGCATGCCATAAACCCCAGATTGCACCGGAGATCAGAATCGCTGTGCGGGCCGAGAATCGTTCCATCAATTTCGGCAGGAGATAGCCTCGCCAGCCGATTTCTTCGCCTAGTGTCGTGATAATGTTGAGAATAGGGCCTAAAAGCATTCCGGCGGCAAACTGGGCAATAAAGATAGTGGTCATCATGGAGGCGGTGGCATCGAACCCTTTGGACTTATAGAGCTCGGTCAAATTGCTCATGGTCGGATCGAAGTTGGCCGGGAAAATCAGATAATAGCATACTGCGCCCAGTATTATGAGCAGGGAAGGGCCAAACCATCCCATCAGATAAAACCGAATGTGATCCTTAAAATGAGGCTTTAATCCAAACTCTTTAAATCCTTCTTTGGTAATGAGTCGGGTAAGGATAACGGAAATAGCGGGAATGAGCATCACGCCGGCCAGGATCAGGGTCAGATAAGGATTGGAATACCCGCCATTTGCCATTAAGGTGAACTCTACGCTCCAAGTCAAGACAAATACAATTCCCAGAAAAATACCTAATCGTTTCATTATTTACCTCCTAAATTTTCTTTTAATTTATTGACAATATTTTTATATTTGGGATCGTCAGCCAAACTGGCAAACACCGGATTTGAAAGGACACTTTGGATTATACTTTCCTTGATGACTTTTTCACTACGTGGAGCGGAAACGCCCAATTCAAAATCTTCAAACCAATTTTCAATGGCATCAAAGTAGTCATCGCCGTGTAAGGAATAGGGGAAAAAGTCAGATACACATACATCGGCGTAACGCTGGAGCATATCGAGCGCTTTTTTTGTTTGATTATTCAGACAGTAGACATGAGCTGCAACATAATAGACTTGCGCCATGGTATTGGGATGAAGGGAATCCAGGTTATAGAGCTCAGCGGTTCCCAGGGTGCGGCGCAGCGTTTCATCCACTTTTTCCGGATGATCGGCATTCAACATCATATCGGACTGTGCTTCTGCCACTAGGAAGAGCAAATGCTGATACATGCTGATCTGCACGACTTCTTTGGCTTTTTTTGTATTTCCCAGCATCTGATAAGATTGGGCGATCATCTCTGTATCCTGTGGAATTGGACGGAGATCTTCGCCAAAAAGATCCAGTACCAGCTGGGGCTTTTGCGTCATGAGATAACAGGTGGCCTCAATAGTAACAGCTTCTTTGTTGATCCATACATCATCGCTTTCCGTTTTCACTCGTTGGCAGAGATCAAGTAATTCCTGAATGATCGCTTCCTGCAATTTTTTGTCAGGAGTCAGCATATGATGATTGAGAAGCAGTATTGCCATCTGAAGAAGCAGCGGAAAGCAGGCGTAATATTTTTTTATAATAAATCGGCATTCCGCAATCACTTCAACAAAGGGCTGTTCGGCAAATTTTGAAGCAAGCTCGTGATAAAGGGTTTTGATGTCTTCTTTGGTCATTTGTGGTGAATAACCGATGAGGTCGTCAACGCTGATGTTAAAATAAGCGGCAAGCTGTGGCAGATAGGTAATATCTGGATAGCTTTGGCCGGTTTCCCATTTTGAAACCGATGCTTTGGTCACGCCGATATAGACGGCCAGTTCTTCCTGGGTAATTCCTTTGGCTCTTCGTTTTGAAATTAGTGTTTTTGCAATATTTATTTCGTTCATTTCATCACCTCTAGGATTATTATACGGAGTTGTGAATAAAATGGCAATGGGCACATAGTTGATTTTAGTTGAATAAATCAACCATTAGGATACAATTGTTTTTCTATATGGTGTTCTTTTTAATTGGTAACTTAGTATGTTACAAGTGAATTTTTCAATGCTTTTTCAAAACGAAATGTTTACGATTCCCATATAGGGTATGGTCCTAAAGTTAATACTTTACTTGCTGCAGGTTCTAGAAGAATAGACTCTAGTTCTTCTGGAGGCATGGGTTTGTAGAAATAAAACCCCTGGACTTCATCACACTGTTGTTTGTTCAAAAAATCCAGTTGTGATTTATTTTCCACACCTTCTGCAATTACGTTGATGTCGAGATTTTTGGCAAGCTGAATGATGATCTTGGCAATGGCCTCATCTTTCGTGTTTTGTGCAAGGCCGCGAACAAATTCGGCATCCATTTTGATGCGGTCGATGGGAAGAACTTTCAGGCGATTAAGAGAAGAATACTCGACACCAAAATCATCAATGGCAATGGTGATGCCCAGACTTTTCAGATCATTCATTACCTGATTCACATTAAAATTTCCTTTGAGGGCTACGCTTTCGGTAATCTCTAATTCAAGAATTTCCGGTTTGATCCCTGTTTCAGTGATGATCCGTTTCATTGTGCCCACAAGATTGTTATTGCGGAACTGTTCTCCGGAAAGGTTCACGGCCATACGAAGGGGAGAAATTCCCAGGGCTTTCCACGCCATGCTTTGTCGGCAGGCAGTCAGAAGCGCCCAATCGCCAATCGAGCCGATCAATCCCGTATGTTGTTCAGCCAGAGGAATAAATGTTGCGGGGGAAATCGTTCCGAGTTCAGGATGATGCCAGCGGATCAAGGCTTCAACTCCGATGATTTTATTTGTTTTAAGGCTTATCTGAGGTTGATAGTACAATACCAGTTCATTACGTTCCAATGCCCGGTACAGACAATTGGTTAGCTTCATTTTTGTTAAGATATCTTCTTTTAAGATGGTTGTACATAGGGTATATTTATTTTTGCCCTGGTCCTTGGATGTATACATCGCCAGATCGGCATTTTTTATAAGTGTGTCCGGGTCTTCTCCATCAATGGGATACAGTGCAACCCCGGCACTGGCGGTGATAAAAAATTCCTGGTTTCCTATTTTCAGGGGCTTCTTAAAGGAATCCATAATAATATTTGTAATGTGATGAATGTTATTGGAAGCTGCAATATTGGGAAGCATAATTAGATATTCATCGCCGCCGAATCGGCAAACAGTGTCATATTTGCGGATACATTTAATCAGTCTCTGGGCAACTTTTTTTAAAAGCTCATCACCGGCATCGTGACCCATGGTATCATTCACTGATTTAAATGAATCCAAATCCAATAGGACTACGCCGATAAAAGTTTCAGTGCGACTGGCTAAACTAATCTCTGATCTTAAGCGGTCATTAAAAAGTGTTCGATTGGGAAGACCTGTCAAACTATCATAAAAGGCCATGTATTTGATTTCTTTTTCGGCGGTTATTTTCGCCAGGGTGTCTGCCAGTATGTTAGAAATGATTTGGAGCATCTCCGGATAGTCTCCAATCCATTCCTGCTCATTTTTGACAGCATCGAATCCTAAGAAACCGATTAAATGTTCATTGTTCCTTATTGGAATTGATAGATAAGACTGGACCTGATACTTTTTAAAAAGTTTTTTTTCAATGTACGCTTCTAGAGGCAAGTCTTCAAGGGTGGTAATAACCACCATCGAGTTTTGCATAATTTTGGAAATCCACCAGGGAATGGTATTTGTATGAAGTATCTGGGTTTTGTCAATGTCGGTTACAATACCGTCTTTGCACCATTCGTGGGTGCAAGTGACGGTTTTCATATCGGGAGAAAAAATAAACAGATTTGCACGATTTATGTGATACTGAGTGCCGCATAATTCCAGAAGATGCATGATTTTTTGATGATAATTTATTTCGTTGGTGGTAATAAAGTCAGTGGAAATATCGGAAATCATTTTTTGAAATCGGACCTGCTTGTCATTTTCATCCAGTCGGTTAATAAAAACTTTATTGACATAAACGGCTATGAGTAGAAAAAAGAGAGTGAGAATGATTCTGGCGAAATGGTCGGATGCATTTACTGAAACCATAGCTACCGGTTCTTTGAACCACACCCATACCAGAGTAAGGATCAACGCTGATCCCACTACAATAATATATCGATAATTGCGAAAAGGAATTAAAAGGATCAAAAACAGAAATGGTATTGCCCATACCGTGATTCCTGCATAATCAATATATTTTAGGATAATGAGCGGTATGGTTAAAGTTAGAATAGAAACCAAGATGATGTTTTGACTCTTGTCTTTTATTTTCAAATGATAAATCATTTGAACGGCCAATCCCAACACCGCTAAAAAAATACTGTATAGTAGGCTGAATTCGAAATCAGTTTGAAGCATGAAATAGCTGATAGCAAAATTGAGACTTCCACCAAGTAAATAGCACAGGGAAAGATAGTCAAAAATATTTTTACGGTTGGTGCTGTTTAGAATACTGCCTTGCTGGGCTGGGACTGTTGAAGCTTTGGGTTTCATGAGATCATAATATCGAACGGAGTAAAAAATAGCGGCGATGGGAATGATGATGATCACTGGTGCTATTTGGGGTACTGCACCAGTAAGATTAGTGGTAAATATAATATCGGTGGCAGACCCCAGAATTAATGCCGTTGCAAAGGATAGAAAGAGCAGGCGTGCTGATTTTTTGGCTTTTATATCACTTTTTAAACCCCAGTAGATAGTGAGCCCAATACTGACTAGAGTAAAGGTCATATAATATAAGTTGAAAAACAAGCTCCAAGTGCTGTTGTCGGTTGTGTTGATCCATCCGTAAATGGTATAATCCAAATGATAATGGTTGATGGCTATCGGTTTATAGAGGGTGAAAATGAAAATATTGATTAGTGCCGGAAAATAAATTAATGGAGTTAGCCATTGTTTCTTCAGCCACTTTGTCTGATCGGTGAGGATGATGATAAAATGCAGTAAAAAGCTGAACATGGAACCCCAGCCAATGGCGGAAATTCGACGCCAGAGCAAAGCAGTGTTATAGTCTGGGGCTGAAGTGGAGATGGAAAAAGAAAATGACCAAATTGACAGGGTTATGCATATGGCAAAAAAAACGTATTTCCGATTGGCCTGAGCATCATTGTTTAACATATAAAAACCAAAGAAAATATAGATCATAAAAGAAAAATATAATATTAAGGAAAGAAATATGGGTAAGGTAATCATTGTTTACCTCCATTATTTATTTTGTGACATCACCATATAATAATTTATTCCCTGAAAATCGAAAATTAATTATTTTTTTAATTTTATTATTTGGATTAAGACAATGACTGAAAAATGGCAAAAAATTGGAAGGTGATTGCGGGGTAGTTTTGAACATGAACAAAGCCCCCGGCTGCTGGATAAAAGTTGCCGGAGGTGATAAATTACTCGAGAAATTATGATGCTGATGTGGTAGGTTTGGAATTACAATAATTTTCTTTATTATTAAGATCGAATTGAATAAAAATGTAAAGTATATTGTTTACATTAATACAAACAAAAAAGGGACCCCAAGTTGAGATCCTTTTTTTGTTAGAGTTAATCAGTTATTTATATTTTTCCACCATTTCCAGTACTTCCCAGAGGGATTTTCCGGATGCTTGAGCGATCTTTTTTACGTCTTCATATTCAGGCGTTTCTCGGTGAATATCGCCATGTTCAGATATTTTCATAGTAATCTCGCCTAAAGGGGTATTGATGGTTTTGAAATAACGATGCATACAAATGCGTTCCACAGGATATTTGCGGAGACCAAGGGTTGAGGTTTCCCGGAGAATGATGTTCTCAATGCCGGAAAGATTTGATTCTTCGCATAATACGGTCAGATGAATGCCAGGACGGTTTTTCTTCATGTAAACCGGTGTATAGAAAGCATCTAATGCTTGGCTTTTCAGTAGTATTTCAAGTACATATCCAGCCATTTCCCCGGTCATGTCATCGACATTGGTTTCCACCACTATGATTTGGTTTGGTTCGCTTTTTCGACCTTGAATAATACGCAAGGCGTTTAGAATACCAAAATCTTTTCCGCCAAATCCATAGCCGGTTTTTTCCAGAATAAAACTGGGGGTCGTGGGGGTATAGGTTCCCAATTCGGCCAAAATGGCAACACCGGTTGGGGTTGCGGATTCACCATCGATGCATTTTGAATAGATTTCAAAGTTAGAATTACAGAGAATTTCAGCTGTAGCCGGAGCGGGTACCGGTAGAAGTCCATGAGCGCATCGCACCCATCCGGATCCGACATTTATTTTTGAACCATAGATGATATCTGGTTTTAGAGCATGGAAGCAGATTGAGGCTCCCACAATGTCTATAATGGAATCCAGGGCACCCACTTCGTGAAAATGAACCCGTTCCACTGGAACATTATGTACTTTTGCCTCGGCAACAGCGACCCGCATAAAAATTGCCAGCGCTGTTTTTTTTACTTCATCTGAAAGAGATGAGTTTGAAATGATGTGTTTGATATCTTCAAAATGTCGGTGGTGATGACCATCTTCATTTAAAATAACATGACAGCGTGTGCCTGAAATACCCTTTTTCATGGTGGCTTCGGCTTCAATTTTAAAACCGTCGATATTTAGTTTATTTAATTCATTTTCCAAGAAAACCGGGTCGATTCCCAGATCAATGAAAGCGCCTAAAACCATATCACCACTGATGCCGGAAAAACAATCAAAATATAAAACCTTCATTGAACAAAATCTCCTTTATTGGGCCGCGCCCTGATGTATACAATTACAATTTATTGATTTTTGATGCCATACAAGCGGCACCGAAACCATTATCAATATTAACCACGCCAATACCGCTGGCGCAGGAGGTCAGCATTCCCAATAAGGCCGCGATGCCGCCGAAGTTGGCCCCGTAACCGATACTGGTGGGAACAGCGACAATCGGTTTGTCACAGAGTCCGCCAACAACGGAGGCCAAAGCACCTTCCATTCCGGCGACGACAATAATTGTTTTGGCATGATTTATAATGGATACATTATCTAAAAGCCGATGGATGCCGGCAACACCCACATCATAAAGGCGTTTAACCTGATTTCCCATAACGGTAGCGGTGATGGCGGCTTCTTCGGCAACGGGAATATCAGCTGTACCAGCAGTGACAACGAGAATGTATCCTTCAGTTGTTTTGTATTCCTCACGCTTGACGACGACTGAGCGGGCTTCTTCATAATAGATGGCATCGGAAGTGATTGATTTTATGGCATCGAAAACATCACGATCTGCTCTTGAAGCTAGGATGTTTCCGGTGGAGCGCTTCAGCATATTTTCGACAATTCCCTTGATCTGAGCCAGGGTCTTTCCCGGACTGTAAATTACTTCAGGATAGCCATTCCGAAGCTCACGGTGGTGATCTACTTTGGCATAGGATAAGTCTTCATAAGGGAGCGTCTTAAGCAGGTCGAGTGCGGTGTCGATATTGCAATCCTGATTTTTAACATCTTCCAATAATTTTGTTAATTGATCTACATTCATAATTATCTCCATAACTGCTGTTGATTCAGCTCAATATTTTAATCTCAAAAATTTTAAATACTAACTGATTGATTGAATATAATCTGTCATTTCTTTTAGAGTTAAGCGACTGCGTAGGATTTCCGGGTTAATTGTTTTTCCATCGATCCTTTCTAACTGGCTAACCAGATCAATGAGCCCTAAAGAATCTCCGCCGAGATCAAATATAAAATGACTGTCAGGGGAAATATTTGAGAGAGGAACCTTTAATATTCTCGACCAATATTCTGCCATTTTTCGACAGTCGCCTTCTAATGTGAGGTCTGATGGTTTCGTTAGAACAATAGCTATATCCTGATACTCACCATTTTCCCATGCGACTGACAGGGAAAGGCGATTGATCTTGCCGGATGGGGTTTGAGGGATAGAATCAATAAGGACTCCCCACTGAATGGGAATGTTCCAGGAAGTCGATATGGACCGACTGGCTGAGACCAGGGTATCTGGATTTATTGCATTACTGAAAAGAATCAGGCAATTCGATTGATTATCCTTATCCTTCCCTTGAACCAGGATAAGATTGATGGCTTTAGACAGAGTCTGTTTTCCTGTTTTTTCCAGGTCGGAAACCAGATAATTTTCGCTATTTATGATAATAATATCTTTGTAGCGGCCAAAAACAGTTAACCAGCCATTCCGGAAGAATCCAAGATCGCCGGTATTGAACCAACCTTCATCATCGATTGAAGAGATTCCCTCATTGTTTTCGGTATAATAACCTTTCATGACATTGGTTCCCCGGATATGGATAAGACCAAGATATTCAGAATCAAGGACATTTCCAGAAAGATCCTTAATGACGACCTCATTGCATTCATCTAAAACGCCGACAGCCACACGGCTGATTGTATCCTCATCCGGATCACAGAAGAATAGCTTCTCTCCAATGGCAATCCCGCTGCCAAGAAAATGATCCACTTGAAATTCAGCGCCATAAGGGGTATAGGCAACCCCCATGGTGGTTTCGCTGAGTCCGTAAGCGGGCTTTAAGGTATTCTTTGTCCATCCCAAAGGTGCAGCTTGGGATTCAAAGGCTGTGAGAGAAAGGGGATTGACATCTTCACCACCGCAAAAACAAATATAAACAGAGGATAGATCAATATTATTATTTGCTTTTATTCCGACTTTTAATAACAGCTCAAGTCCAAAAAGCGCAGCACCGGTAACCGTGGCGGAAAAGGTGGAAAGTTTTTCCAACCAGAGGTTTGGGTTTTGAATAAACTGGATCGGACTCATTAGGTACTGCGAAAAATTATTGACGATGGGAACCAGGTGATAGCCAACAAAACCAAAGCAATGGGAAAGGGGAAGCCAGCTTAAATAACGTTCCGGTATGTTTTTACGGACGATAATACTGCTTGCAATCCCACCTTCATAAAGGTTTTTATAGGACAGTACGGCACCTTTCGGATTGGATGAGGTGCCGGAAGTCAATTGTATCATACCCGGGTCATTATCCTTAACGGGAGTAATAACACCTGGGGAAGATCCGATCAAGGCCCGGTACATATGCATCGTATTCTCAAAGAGAGTTGTGATTCCCTCAAAATCGCTGATAATATATGGCGATTCCAGGGATCCCAGTATACTATGAAGAGCCTTCCTGGATTTTTCGTCTTGGGCAATGGGCAGAATGGAGGGCACCATACCGCCCAGAATACCGGCCCAAAACGAGGTAATTTGGGCTCGGATGCTTTTTAGCTGGAAGACTAGAAGATCTCCTTTTTTAAGCCCTTGAGCCTGGTATCCGCCAAGTACTTTCATGGCATTTTCAAAAAGAGTGGCATAGGTTTCGGTTAATTCCAGACCATCTGCTTCAAGATAGGTGATGGTTTCATTACTGGTCTTTAGTTGAATAAAAGAATCTTGAATATTCATCGGAGCCTCTCCTTATATTGGCACAAGTGATGGAGCTATTTGGCTAAGTTTTTGATTAAATCATAGTGTAACCGCCGTCAACGGAGATGGTTTGACCAATAATATAGTCACTGCCTGGTGAGCAAAGGAAGGAAATAATACCAAACAAATCTGCTTCAGTTCCCAGTCGACCGGCAGGGGTGTTCTTGGTTGCTTCAGTTAGTGCATACTGAGGAAAATTGGATTTAGCCATATCGGTTTCGACGATTCCCGGGGCAATCGCGTTTACCTGAATGTTAAGTCGGGCAGCTTCTCTTGCCAGAGCTTTTGTAAAGGCAATAACACCGCCTTTGGCAGCTGAATAATGGGTGAAACCCAAACCGCCGATCCGTCCGGCGACGGAAGCAATATTGATAATCTTGCCATGCTTCTGTTTTTCTAAAATTTTGTAAACAGCATGAGTTGCAATGAATGTGCCATCGAGATCAATCGTCATGACTGCTCTCCAATCCGCTAATGTCATGGTACTAAAGGTTTTAACCGGGAAAACACCGGCATTATTAATGAGAACATCAATCTTGCCATATCTTTCCATTACAGCATCAACCATTTTTTTTACATCTTCTTCACGGGAAATATCGCATTGAACGGCAAGGGAGTCGGTTGGAAGTTTGTCTGCAGCCGCTTGCGCGGTTTCGATGTATCGGCCAATAATAACGATCTTAGCACCTTCGTTACTGAGATATTTGGCAATTGAATAACCGATTCCTCTGGAGGAGCCAGTGATGATAATCACTTTATCTTGATGTAGTCCAGACATGATGTTAACCTTCGATTTCGCCGATGATCTGACCGACCAGAATGCGGTCGCCTTCTTCGGCTAGAAAGGATGTGATTTTACCATCCGCAGGGGATTCCACATAGATTGAAATCTTGTCTGTCGCAGCTTCGGCAATATTGTCACCTTTCTTTACAGTATCTCCCACAGCAACTAACCACTGTCTTAAATTAATCTCTTCAGCGCCTTCAGCAAATTCGGGCATAATAATTTCGTATTTCATTTTAATTCTCCTTAAAATTCATTATTTTGTCAATTGTTTGTTTGGTTGTTTGAGTTCCAAACATGGCATCAAATGCCAGAATGAATTGATCCCGTACCTCGGTAAGAGAGGGGGGGATTATCCCGCATGCTTTCATTGAGGTCACACCCTTATCTTCAATGCCGCATGGGATAATGGTTGAAAAATGTTTGAGATTCGGATTAACATTAATCGACATGCCATGAAGGGTGACACCGTGAGAGATGGCAATCCCAAGTGCCGATATTTTGCAATCTTCTGCAGTATTCGGGTCTTTTACCCAGACGCCGCTGCGGCCTTTTATTCGTTTTCCCTGTAAACCATAGTTCCCTAAAAGGTTAATGACCACCTGCTCCAGGCAACGTACATAATGATGGGCACCCTTGATATATCGTTCAAAGTGAAGAATCGGAGAGACTATCAATTGTCCATTGCCGTGATAGGATATATCTCCACCACGGCTTACGGAAGTAAGTTCGATACCCATAGAAGCTAATTCTTTCGGTGTGTATAAAAGGTTTTTTTCGTGACTGCCACGTCCCAGTGTGATGATGGGATCATTTTCCTGAAAAAGCAGGGTATCCGTCCAGGAATCGTCCACACATTTTTGATGAATCTTCTCCTGGAGGTTAAAGGCCTTTTCATAAGAAATTAATCCAAGATCAATCCAACTCAAGTCCTTTTTCATTATGAATCCTCCAGATGATACTGTTTTAATTTGCGATAAAGGGTACTGCGTGAGATACCCAGATATTCAGCTGCTTTTTTCCGTTCTGGGAAAAGCACCAATGCCTTTTTTATGGTACAAAGCTCAAGATCTTTCAAATCCACATTGGTATCATCAATCGTGGGCGATACAAGGTTGGTTGCTGTTAATTCTTCATTGATATTTGGCAGATAATTAGAAATAAAGTAGTCATCGATTCGATTGGTTTCGGTAAAATTCACTGCCTGTTCAATGGCATTTTTAAATTGTCTTATATTTCCCGGCCATTCATACTCCTGCATCGTTGCAATGGTTGAAGGGTGCAAGGGTTCAATGAATTTTCCACAGATCGCAGTGATTTCATTAAGAAAAAAGTTTGCTAAAACAGGGATATCTTTTTTTCGCTTGCGAAGAGGTGGAATATCAATCTGTAAAACGTTGAGTCGATAGTAAAGATCTTGTCGAAACTTTCCCTTTTTTACTTCTTCAGCAAGATTTTTATTAGTGGCAGCGATGATTCGCACATCAATCGGAATATCCTGTGAACCGCCTATCCGCTGAATATAACGTTCCTGTAAAACACGGAGAAGAACGGTTTGGGTGGCAAGTGGCATTTCTCCTATTTCATCTAAAAAGATGGTTCCATCTTTTGCCAATTCAAATTTGCCTATTTTACCATGCTTGCTTGCACCAGTAAAAGAACCCTCTTCGTAGCCAAAAAGAACACTTTCAATAAGAGATTCAGGAATTCCGGCGCAATTGATTGCGATGAAAGGTTTGTCCGACTGATTGGCATTATGAATGGCCTGAGCAAACATTTCTTTTCCGGTACCGCTTTCTCCTTGTAATAATACAGTGGAGGTACCTTTGGCGGCTATTTGAGAAAGATGAATGGATCGCAGAAGTTCGGAGCTTTCACCGATAATATCATCAAATGTAAACCGTGTTCCCTTTCTTTTGCTTTTTTCCGAAATAATCGATTTTATTTCTCCATCTTTGAGGGTTGCAACAGCACCAACGACTGTACCGTTATCACGTAGTATTAATTTACTGTTGACAAGGCAATTGATTTTTTTGCTTTTAGTCACGATATGCTTTTCTTTTTCTTCAAATTGAGATGATTGATGGCCATTGCGTTCTAAAATGGTTTCACCATCCATAATATCCAAAATATTTTTTCCATAAGATTCGAAAGTAGTTGTTTTAAGAATTTTAGCGCCATGAGAATTGATACCGATAATCTTTCCTTTTACATCCACCGCAACAACACCATCGGACATGGAGTCGATCAGAGTACTAAGGTAATGATTTGTTAAATCAACCTGACGATTAGATTCTGCAACGCAAAGTTGTCGCGATATTGCCTTAGCACTTGCGACAACCATACCCAGTGTATGGGGATAGGCCATCTCTTTAGGACCAGACATATCAAGAATACCGAGCAATTTACCTTTTTCATCTAGAATCGGAGCAGCGGAACAAGTTAAGTCATGGTAGCATTGATAATAATGCTCCGCACCGATAACCTGTATTGGCTGAAGCAGATCAATAGCTAAACCGGTTGCATTTGTTCCTGCCATGGCTTCATTCCAGATACTGCCTCGCACCAGATTTTTAGTGAACGCTTCTTCAACAATCGATTGATCGCAAATTAGTTCAAGAATGACTCCGCTTGGATCAGTCAGAGTGGTTGAAAAGCCCGACTTATTTACAAATTCCTGTAATTCTACCATAAAAGGAATACTGACATCTAAAAGTATCTTATTCTGTTCCAAGCGTTTTTGAAAATTCTCTTCACTCACAGTTGGGGTTCGATTCAATGCCCGAGGATCAATTCCTGCTTTTTGACAGCGTATCCATGAATCAACAATGGGTTTTCGAATATAGTTTCCGATGATTCCATCAGTTACAAAATCATTCCAGGTTTTTTTTATCATATCAGTATCTGAATGAATTTTCAAAGCGTTCACACTCCTTTTAGTTTGATGAATAAGGTGATTTTAAAGAAGATGATTGCATGAATTCAAACAGACATTGTATACACCAGGGGATATTCCCCTGGCATATACAAATGAAATTATTTCCCTGCCGCCAATTTTTGAAGATCAGTATTAAGTTGAGCAAAAATATAAACTGGAGCACAGCCTGGATAATAAGTTACTGTTTTTGCAAGAGCTGCACCTTCTCGAACTTTATCAGCTGATGGGAAATATTCCCAGCAGTCACCACAGATAAATACATTTTTGTTTTTACAGAATTCTGGATCGAAATCGGGAACACCACCGGCGATAACAACGACTTCACCGTGCTTTCCCAGAAACTTTTTCATGTCAATACCACTGATTGCAAAAGAATCCAAAGCGCCACGAACATTTACATGACAACCAGGACAAGTTTGCTGCATGGCACAGGTTAAACCGGCATACATGCCAATAGGATCGCCGCCTGGACGGTTAAAGTGTTTCATAACGGATTCAATGGAGTTGCCAACAACTTCAATTTTATTTAAATCTATTTCACCCTGACCTTCAGTACCGGCACAACGAATAGCTGGAATTTCCATCGGTTCAAAGCCCATAATCGAACAGGCAACAGAATCCACAGCAACGGTATCGGCTCCGGCAACAATCAGGTTCATTTCAATCGGTGTTCCGGCATGTGGACCCTGGCCTTCCATACCAATTACAGCGTCAACGATGACAAGATCAGCATGTCGAACTCGATACAAGTCAGCCATTTTCTGCCCTAATTCAATACGATGAGCCCCTTGTTGTTGAGCATCTGGATGACAGTTCGGGATAATCCCATTCCAGTTTTTAAGTCCAAGGGTGACGGTCCCAGCCAAATGTACTTTCATTTTTGGAAGGTTAATGACAACATCCGCATCTAGGAAAGGCTTGAAAACAGTAGCATGTTTAAATACTTTAGCGTCTTTTATTTCTACCGGAACGACATCTGTTTCGTCAAAATAAATGACTTCATCAGCGCCACCGAGTTTAGCCGCTTCTTCCATCTTAGAATCTTTAAAGGCTGGTTTAGCACGACCAACATGCATTCCCAGTGAAGGATTATCGCCAATAATGACTTTCCCTGCTTTGGAGTTTTCTTTCACATAAGAAACAACAGCTTCGATGGTTCTTGGATCAACAACAGCAAAACTTTCAGGTGGAGCCTGAAAGGCGAGGTTTGGTTTGATCAATACGGTGTCGCCTTCTTTAATGATGGTATCAAGGGAACCAATGGATAATTTAATTGCTTCAGCAACAGCAGTTTTTATTTTTTTGATGTCTTCTTCATAACGAACAAATTTGCCGCCCATGAATTCGGTATTGCCTTTAGGTTGTTCAACCTTTACAACGGATACGACTGGTTTACTCATGATAATCTCCTTTTTGGTACATTTACCATATATTTATCCAAATGCATGGATATATATAAGATAAGCAATTATCATGCCAAAAAACGAAAACTGTAAAATGGCATTAAAACAGCATTTTTAGTAGTGAAAATGCTAAGCAGACTGCGCCATGTGTCAAAAAGAGACGTGATAGTGTGCTATTATAAGACGTGACACACCATATGTGTTTCAAAATGAGATTATTCTTGATTACATTATAATCGAATTATGGGGTATTCTACCAGAGTTATTTTTGATATAATACTACAAAAGAGATTGCAAAAAAATCTTATCAAGCAAAAGGAGGGAAAAATGCGTAAAATTTTAATTCTAAATGGCAGTCATAAAAGTGATAAAAGCTTTACTATGAAAATAACTGAGAGTTTTTTGTCAGGTCTATCTGAAAATACAGAAGATTTTGAAATTGAAACAGTTCATTTAGCAGATCAAAATATTAGTGCCTGTACAGGATGCTTTTTCTGTTGGAGAACAACACCAGGTCAGTGTGTTATTCAAGATGATATGACTGAGCTCATAACCAAATATGAAGAGGCTGATATCATTATTTGGACGACCCCCCTTTATCATTGCGGGATTTCAAGTATTATGAAAAAATTTATGGAACGGACTACGCCATTATTATTACCGTTCATAGATCCAGAAGGTGGCGGTGCTTATGGACGTCCTTTTCGGAATCCTGAAATAATGAAGAATAAAAAGCATGTTTTAATCAGTACGTGTGGTTTGCCGACAACAAAAAACAATTATGAAGGTGTAGTAGCACAATTCAATAATTTGTTTGGTGAAGATAAATGGGAAAAAATACTATGTATTGAGGGTGAATTGCTTGGCATATCACAACTTGATAATCTTACGGTTCATTATCTTGATTTAGTCCGGATTGCAGGAAAAGAATACAGTGAGCATTTGAGAATTCCAGATAACATTCGAGAAGGTCTCTCAAAACCTTTTATTGAAATTCCCACCTATTTAAAAACAGCTAATCTGAGTTGGGGGGTTGATGATATCCGGATGAGAGATTTAGATGGTGGACTGATCGCCTGGAGTTATATGAGACAGGTTCAGGCTTCATTTAACCCGAAAGTGCGCCCGGGTCTTGATGCTATTTTGCAAATCGACTTCACGGATTTAAAAGAACGATATCAATTGATCGTAAAAAATGATGAATGTACATTGCTTAAAAATGATTTTAAGGACGAAACAGCCTCGATCAATCTAAATTTATCAACACTGGAACGAATATTTGAGGGAAAAATTGATGCGGCACAAGCTCTAATCGAGAAAAAATATTCAGTTGTGGGAGACATGAATTTGTTAAATGCTTTTTTTGATGGTTTATTTGGGAGTGTTGCACTTAATCCGGAAAGGAAAAAGAAGGTTGTTCCCATTAGTTTTAAAAACACACCTTATTGGTTTTTCCTAACTGTGGTTCCATGGATAGTCAGTTTGCTGTTTTTAGATTATAGTGCTTTATTCGGTATTGTCATTCCGCTGGTGATTTGTGGTATCTTATGTACCATAAAAAGAGGTGCTGATTTGGTCTATTTCGAAAAAGGGACACTTTTGTTGTTTTCACTATTCACATTGATTTTCATGACTTTCGGAAAAAATTTCGATGGCAATACTTTTGCAATTATTGAATATTTTAGTCTTGCTTTAATCTGGTTGGTTTCACTATTGAAGACAATTCCGTTATCTGCAGATTATTTGCACTTTTTTAATGGAAGAAATGCATTGAGAAATGCATTGTTTCTAAAAACAAACCGGATTTTAACTTTAGTCTGGTCTGGAATTTTCGTGGTTCAGGGCGGCATCACAATTTGGCTTAACACGACGTTTATGACATATTTAGCGGCAATTTTCCCACTTGCTTTACTGGTTCCGGGTGTTTTCTTTACCATGTGGTTTATCGAATGGTATCCAGAACAGAGTGCAAAACCGGAATAACAATCAAAATATAATTAGGAGAAATAAAAAATGTTGACACTCGATAAAATCTATCATGCATCTTTTACTTTAAAAAAATATATACGTCCCACAGATTTAATTTACGCGCCAAAAATCTGTCCGGACAGTGAGATCTATCTGAAAACGGAAAATTTGCAAATTACCGGATCTTTCAAAGTTCGTGGGGCATGTTATAAAATTTCACAGCTTACCCAAGAAGAAAGATCCAAAGGGGTCATCGCCTGTTCCGCGGGAAATCATGCCCAGGGTGTTGCTATGGCGGCCGCCATCAATAATATCAAAGCGCTGATATGTCTGCCGGATGGAGCGCCTATTTCGAAGGTTGAAGCAACAAAGTCTTATGGTGCTGAGGTAT
>JGI24143J45723_1000685_pt1 | contig 17098 bp, 15 predicted proteins | sample BarGraIncu00432A_FD_45723 | JGI IMG/M metagenome (IMG submission 45723) | reverse complement strand
CAGATGGCTGAGCCGCGCTGGGTGATCAGCATGGGTTCGTGTGCCAACGGCGGTGGCTATTACCACTATAGTTATTCGGTGGTACGTGGCTGCGACCGGATTGTGCCGGTGGATGTGTATGTGCCCGGTTGCCCGCCGACCGCTGAAGCCCTTATCTACGGCATCATGCAGTTGCAGCAAAAGATTCGCCGTACACAAACCATTGCGCGTGCCTGAAGGACTTGGGATGACTGTTTTTGCTGTAAACCCTGAGACTCTAAAAAACACCATTGCTGCTGCGCTTGGCGACAAGATCAAGCACATCGGTGTTGCATTGGGTGAGGTGACGGTAGTGGTGGGTGCTGCCGACTATCTGGATGTTGCCAAAGTTTTGCATGATGCACCAGACTGCTGCTTTGAGCAATTGATGGATTTGTGCGGTGTGGATTACTCCGAGTACAAAAGTGGCGGTCGTGAGGGTTCGCGCTATTGCGTGGTATTGCACTTACTGTCGGTCAGTCTGAATCAGCGTGTCCGCCTGAAAGTATTTGCGCCGGATGACGATTTTCCGGTAATGGCCTCGGTGACTGAGCTCTGGAATTCGGCCAACTGGTTCGAGCGCGAAGCGTTTGATCTGTTTGGTATTGTGTTTGAAGGGCACAGCGATTTACGCCGCATTCTGACGGACTACGGCTTCATCGGTCACCCGTTCCGCAAGGACTTCCCTTTGAGTGGTCATGTCGAAATGCGCTATGACGCCGAGAGCAAGCGCGTCGTGTACCAGCCTGTCACGATTGAGCCACGCGAAATCACACCGCGCATCATCCGCGAAGACAACTATGGAGGCCTGCACTAGGCGGTTTGTGTCATGGCTGAAATAAAAAACTACACACTTAACTTTGGACCGCAGCACCCGGCCGCTCACGGCGTTCTGCGCTTGGTGCTCGAACTGGACGGTGAGGTGGTTCAACGCGCCGATCCGCATATCGGTCTGCTGCATCGGGCTACCGAAAAATTGGCTGAAAGCAAGACTTTCATCCAGTCGCTGCCCTACATGGACCGGCTTGATTACGTGTCCATGATGTGCAACGAGCACGCCTACTGTCTGGCCATCGAAAAACTGCTGGGTATTGAAGTGCCCGTGCGTGCCCAGTACATCCGCGTGATGTTTGCCGAAATTACCCGCCTGCTCAATCATTTGATGTGGCTGGGTTCTCATGGCAATGATTGCGGCAGTTCAACAATTCTGATTTACACGTTTCGCGAGCGCGAGGACTTGTTTGACATGTACGAGGCAGTCAGTGGCGCCCGCATGCACGCGGCGTATTTCCGTCCGGGTGGGGTGTACCGGGATCTGCCCGACACCATGCCCCAGTACAAGGCCAACAAGATTCGCAACGCCAAGGGTATTGCGCAACTCAATAGCAACCGTCAGGGTTCCCTGCTGGACTTCATTGATGATTTCACCCAGCGGTTCCCGACCTATCTGGGGGAATACCACACGCTCCTCACAGAAAACCGCATCTGGAAGCAGCGCACGGTGGGCATTGGCGTGGTAACGGCCGAGCGGGCGCTGAACATGGGCTTTACCGGTGCCATGCTGCGAGGCTCAGGTGTTGCATGGGATTTGCGCAAGAAGCAGCCCTACGATGTGTACGATCGCATGGATTTTGATATTCCTGTCGGCAAAACTGGCGATTGTTACGATCGCTATCTGGTTCGCATGGAAGAGATGAAGCAGTCCAATCGCATCATCAAGCAATGTGTGGACTGGTTGCGCGTCAACCCCGGCCCGGTGATCACGGATAACCACAAAGTGGCCGCTCCCGATCGCGAATCCATGAAATCCAATATGGAAGAGCTGATCCATCATTTCAAGTTGTTCACGGAAGGCTTTCATGTGCCCGAAGGCGAGGCCTATGCAGCAGTGGAACACCCCAAGGGTGAGTTTGGCATCTACCTCGTGAGTGATGGCGCCAACAAGCCCTACCGGCTGAAGATTCGTCCGCCAGGTTTCGCGCATTTGGCTGGGCTGAATGAGTTGGCAAGCGGGCACATGATTGCGGACGTAGTGGCCGTGATCGGGACTATGGATATTGTGTTTGGAGAGATTGACCGATGATCGCAGAAGCTGTTTCTCAAGCGATGTCCGATGCAACCAAGGCACGCTTTGCCAAGGAAGTCGCGAAATACCCGGCGGATCAAAAGCAGTCCGCAGTCATGGCGTGTCTGGCTATCGTCCAGCAGGAAGCCGGTTTCGTGAGTAGTGAGAGCGAAAAAATTGTGGCCGACTATCTGGGTATGGCGCCAATCGCGGTTCACGAGGTCACCACCTTCTACAACATGTACAACCAGCAGCCCGTTGGCAAGTACAAGCTCAATGTCTGTACTAATTTGCCATGTCAGTTACGTGAAGGCGGACGGGCGCTCAAGCATCTTGAGCAAAAGCTGGGTATCCGCATGGGTGAGACAACGCCGGACGGCATGTTCACCCTGCAACAAAGTGAATGTCTTGGCGCCTGTGCAGATTCCCCCGTGCTGCTGGTGAATGACCGGACGATGTGCAGTTTCATGAGCAATGACAAGATAGACCAGCTGGTAGATGGCCTGCGCGTGGCGGAGGATAAATGATGATGGTCGAAAAAATTCTCGCCCAGTTTCAGGCCACAGGCGTACAGACCTGTTTTCATGATCGGCACATCAACCCGCAGATATACGCAGGATTGGATGGCAGCAATTGGCGTTTGAAGGACTATGAAGCGCGTGGTGGATACCAGGCGTTGCGCAAGATTCTTGGCAAAGATGGCGCTGAAGCCGCAAGCGACACCGGTGTCGCAGGTTTGACGCAAGATCAGGTGATTGCAATTGTCAAAGAGTCTTCCTTGCGCGGTCGTGGGGGAGCAGGTTTTCCGACGGGGCTCAAGTGGAGCTTTATGCCACGCCAGTTTCCGGGCCAGAAGTACCTGGTATGCAATTCCGATGAGGGAGAGCCAGGCACCTGTAAAGATCGCGACATTCTGCAGTTCAACCCCCACATCGTCATCGAGGGCATGATTATTGCCGCGTATGCCATGGGCATCACGGTAGGCTACAACTACATTCATGGCGAAATCTTCACGAGCTATGACCGCTTTGAAGAGGCGCTGGAAGAGGCGCGAGCCGCCGGCCTGCTGGGTAACAATATTCTCGGCAGCAACTTCACTTTTCAGTTGCATGCGGCACACGGCTTTGGCGCCTATATTTGCGGCGAAGAAACTGCGCTGCTGGAGTCCCTTGAAGGCAAGAAGGGCCAGCCCAGATTCAAACCTCCGTTTCCGGCCAGTTTTGGTCTGTACGGAAAACCGACCACCATCAATAATACGGAAACCTTTGCTGCCGTGCCGTGGATCATCCGTAACGGTGGGCTGGCGTATCTGGCATGTGGCAAGCCGAACAATGGCGGCACCAAAATCTACTCCGTCAGCGGCGATGTGGAGTTGCCGGGTAATTATGAAATTCCGATGGGCACGCCGTTCTCCAAATTGCTTGAACTCGCGGGTGGCGTGCGCAGTGGTCGTCAGCTTAAAGCCGTGATTCCAGGCGGTTCGTCGTCGCCGATTTTGCCGGCCAGCATCATGATGGACTGCACGATGGATTACGATTCCATCGCCAAAGCGGGTTCGATGCTGGGTTCGGGTGCTGTGATCGTGCTGGACGACAGCCGTTGCATGGTCAAGAGCCTGCAGCGCTTGAGTTACTTTTACATGCACGAATCGTGTGGCCAGTGCACACCGTGTCGCGAGGGAACCGGTTGGTTGTCGCGCTTGGTCGACCGTATCGAAAATGGTCAGGGTCGACCCACCGACATGGACTTGCTGAATTCGGTCGCTGAAGACATTCAGGGTCGAACCATTTGTGCCTTGGGAGATGCCGCCGCGATGCCGGTGCGGGCCATGCTCAAGCATTTCCGCCATGAATTTGAATACCACGTAGAGCACAAGACCTGTATGGTCCCGGCCTACGTTTGAGCGAGTCCCAAGATGATTGAAATCGAACTCGACGGCAAGAAGGTAGACGTTGTTGAAGGCAGCATGATCATGCATGCCGCCGACAAAGCGGGCACCTATATTCCGCATTTTTGCTATCACAAGAAGCTCAGCATCGCGGCCAGCTGCCGCATGTGCCTGGTGGATGTAGAGAAAATGCCCAAACCCATGCCCGCCTGCGCCACGCCGGTGACGCAGGGCATGATTGTCCGCACCAAGAGCGAGAAAGCGATCAAGGCGCAAAAATCAGTCATGGAATTCCTGCTGATCAATCATCCGTTGGATTGCCCCATTTGTGATCAGGGTGGTGAGTGCCAGTTGCAGGATCTGGCAGTTGGTTACGGCGCTTCTTCTTCCCGCTACGAGGAAGAAAAACGTGTTGTGGCAGTCAAGGATGTCGGGCCCCTGATTTCGATGCAGGAAATGAGCCGCTGCATTCACTGCACACGTTGCGTTCGTTTTGGCCAGGAAGTGGCCGGCGTGATGGAGTTGGGCATGTCACATCGCGGTGAGCACGCCGAGATCGAAACCTTTGTTGGTCACTCGGTTGACTCGGAGCTCTCGGGCAACATGATCGACATCTGCCCAGTTGGCGCATTGACAAGCAAACCGTTTCGCTACAGCGCCCGCACGTGGGAGTTGTCGCGTCGCAAGTCCATCAGCCCACACGACTCGACCGGTGCCAATTTGATTGTGCAGGTCAAGAACAACAAGGTCATGCGTGTGGTACCCCTCGAAAACGAGGCTGTCAACGAGTGCTGGATTGCTGATCGCGACCGCTTTTCCTATGAAGCATTGAACAGTGACGAACGCCTGACAAGCCCCATGCTCAAGCAGGGCGGTGTGTGGGTGTCTGTTGATTGGCAGACTGCACTGGAGTACGTTGCCAATGGTTTGAAGCAAATCAAGTCAGATCATGGCGCTGAGAGCATTGGTGCGCTGGTCAGCCCGCACAGCACTCTCGAGGAACTGTCGCTCGCCGGCGCTTTGATGCGCGGTCTGGGCAGTCAGAACATTGATTACCGTTTGCGCAACGCTGAATTCATGGCCATCGAGGGTGTTCGTTATCTGGGTACTTCCATTGCGTCCTTGTCCGAGCTCCAGCGTGTGTTGGTGGTCGGCTCCAGCCTGCGCAAGGATCATCCCTTGTTTGCACAGAGAATCAGGCAGGCGACCCGCAAGGGTTGTGCAGTAAATGCTATTCAATCTATCGCAGAAGACTGGGCCATGCCCGTTGCCAACACCCTGCTGTGTGACGCCAGTAACTGGGCGCAGGCGTTGGCCGACGTTGCTGCAGCGGTGGCCGCCGACAAAGGTGTTGCGTCGCCCGCGACGGGTACCGCCAGCGAGTCGGCCAAAGCCATCGCCAAGTCTTTGCTGAGCGGTGAGCGCAAGGCTATTTTGTTGGGCAATGCGGCTGCGCATCATGCCAAAGCCTCAAGTCTGTTGGCACTCGCCAACTGGATTGGCGAGCAAACGGGTGCGACAGTGGGTTATCTTACGGAAGCTGCCAACACCGTGGGCGCACAGCTCGCGGGTGCCGTGCCAGGGCCGAGTGGTCTGAATGCAGGGCAGATGCTCGGCGGCGAGCTTAAAGCGGTCCTGCTGTTGAACAACGAGCCTGAATTTGATTCGGCTTTGGGTGCATCGGCCACGACCGGTCTTTCGCAAGCCCAGATGGTTGTGACGCTCAGTCCGTTCAAGTCGAATATGGCCTTTAGTGATGTGCTGCTGCCCATTGCACCGTTCACAGAAACTTCGGGCACTTTCGTCAATGCCGAGGGTCGTGTGCAAAGTTTCCATGCCGTGGTCAAACCCCTGGGCGAAACCCGCCCGGCGTGGAAGGTTTTACGTGTGTTGGCCAACTTGCTGGGTGTGCCGGGTTTTGATTTCGACTCCTCAGAAGAGGTTCTCAACCAAGTGTCTGGCCTGCCGCCGACGGACAGGACGCATTTGACTACCGAGCTGTTGAACAATACGACGAGAGCTGCCGTTGACCTCACACCTGCGGCTGTTGTGCCGGTGGTGGCGAGCATCTATGCACTGGATGGTACGGTGCGCCGTGCTGCGAGCCTGCAGCGCACGGCGGACGCCAAACGGACTGAAATGGCGCAGGAGGTGACAGCATGATTGACGCCATTTTTGCTTTTGGCCAGGGTCTGTTCGACGCACCCTGGTGGTCGGCCATTGGCTGGCCTGTGATCTGGGCCCTGATCAAGATTGTGGTGGTGGTACTGCCCCTGATGGGCGCTGTTGCCTACCTCACCCTGTGGGAACGGAAGTTTTTGGGTTGGATGCAGGTTCGGATCGGTCCCAATCGGGTCGGTCCCTTGGGCTTGCTGCAGCCGATTGCCGACGCTTTGAAGTTGCTGGGCAAAGAAATCTTGTTGCCGACGGCTGCCAGCAAGGGGCTGTTCTTCATCGGCCCCATTTTGACCATCATGCCAGCGATGGCGGCTTGGGTAGTCATCCCGTTTGGCCCGGATATTGCATTGGCTAACATCAATGCGGGTCTGTTGTTTGTGATGGCCATTACATCGATGGAAGTCTATGGCGTGGTGATTTCAGGCTGGGCGTCAAACTCCAAATACTCCTTTCTGGGGGCCATGCGAGCCTCGGCTCAGATGGTGAGCTATGAAATTGCCATGGGCTTTTGTCTGGTAGTCGTTCTCATGGTGTCGGCCAGCATGAACATGACTGACATTGTCACCGGGCAGGGCAAGGGTTATTTCGCGCACATGGGACTCAACTTCCTCTCCTGGAACTGGTTGCCGCTGCTGCCAATTTTTGTGGTTTACGTCATTTCCGGTCTGGCCGAAACCAATCGTCACCCTTTTGACGTGGTGGAAGGCGAAGCCGAAATTGTGGCCGGACACATGGTTGAGTATTCAGGTATGTCGTATGCCATGTTCTACTTGGCCGAGTACGCGAACATGTGGCTGGTGTCTATTCTGGCGGCTGTCATGTTCCTGGGCGGATGGTTGTCGCCTATTGACAGTATCCTGTTCAACTGGATTCCCGGTTGGATCTGGCTGGGGCTGAAGACCTGTGCGGTGGTCAGCCTGTTTATCTGGGTGCGTGCAACCTTTCCGCGCTTCCGCTATGACCAGATCATGCGTTTGGGCTGGAAGATTTTCATACCGGTGACACTGGTATGGCTGGTTGTCGTCGGCGCCTGGATGCAGACTTCCTTCAATATCTGGAATTAACAGGAGTTGATGATGTCCACAATTACTTCAGCCCCTGCGCCATCCATTTTTTCCCTCAAGGACTTTCTCTCCAGTTTCTTGTTGCTAGAGTTGCTCAAGGGTCTTGCCTTGACGGGGCGTTACGCTTTCCGGCGCAAAGTGACGATTCAGTTTCCAGAGGAAAAAACACCTCTGTCGCCAAGATTTCGTGGCCTGCACGCGTTGCGCCGCTATGAGAACGGCGAGGAACGTTGCATTGCCTGCAAACTGTGTGAAGCGGTGTGCCCTGCCATGGCCATCACGATCGAGTCCGAGGTGCGGGCTGATGGTTCGCGCCGCACCAGTCGCTATGACATTGACCTGACCAAGTGCATTTTCTGCGGCTTTTGTGAGGAAAGCTGTCCGGTCGATTCGATTGTTGAAACCCATATTCTGGAATACCACGGTGAAAAACGCGGTGATCTGTACTTCACCAAAGAAATGCTGCTGGCTGTTGGCGATCGTTACGAGAACGAAATTGCAGCCAGCAAGGCGGCGGACGCCAAGTACCGCTGACCCGCTGCAAGAAAGAAATTACACCTATGGATGTCAAGACTGCTTTGTTCTACGTATTTTCTGCGGTGCTGTTGTTCGCCGCATTTCGGGTGATTACGGCCCGCAACCCGGTTCACGCCGTGTTATTCCTCGTGCTTGCGTTTTTCCAGGCCGCCATGGTCTGGATGCTGCTCAAGGCTGAGTTCCTCTCCATCGCACTGGTGCTGGTGTATGTGGGGGCGGTGATGGTGCTGTTCCTGTTCGTGGTGATGATGCTGGACATCAACGTCGACAGCGTCCGCCAGGGCTTCTGGAAGCATTTTCCGCTGGCAGCTGTGGTGGGTGTGCTGATTGCGCTGGAGATGGCGGCGGTCTTGATGGGTGGATTTCGGGGCGCCGAAGAACCCCATGCGGCTGCCGTTGTCGGCCAGGTGACTGTGGAGTTATCCAATAGCCGCGAATTGGGCAAGCTTTTGTATACCCAATACCTCTATCCGCTAGAAATTGCGGCGGCGATTCTGCTGGTCGCCATGATTGCGGCCATCGCCCTGACGCTGCGTCAACGCAAGGACAGCAAGTATGTGAGCCCGACCGACCAGGTGCGGGTGAAGGCAAAAGACCGGATGACTGTGCTCAAGATGGCGGCTACCCAGGTGGCGGTCATTGACGAGGCAGCTACGACGACTGCGGAGAATAAAGTATGACGGTGACATTGGGACATTTTCTTGCGCTCGGCGCCATGCTGTTTGCGCTGTCGGTGATCGGTATTTTCCTTAACCGCAAGAACCTGATCGTGTTGCTGATGGCCATCGAGTTGATGCTGCTGGCCGTCAATACCAATTTTGTGGCTTTCTCCTACTATCTTGGCGACATGCACGGACAAATTTTCGTGTTTTTCATTCTGACCGTCGCTGCCGCCGAATCGGCAATCGGCCTGGCCATTTTGGTGCTGCTGTTCCGCAACAAGTCCAGCATCAACGTGGACGAACTCAATACGCTCAAGGGTTAAAAAGATGAGTCAAACCCTTTCTGCTTCAACGCTTCTGGTGGTGCCGATGGCACCGCTGGTCGGGGCTATTCTGGCCGGTATTCTTGGTACCAAGTTCGGCGGCAACTGGATCGGTCGCCGCATGTCGCACTCACTCACCATCCTGGGTGTGCTGCTGTCATTCATCCTGTCCGCCATGACGCTCAAGAGCGTGGCGCTTGATGGTGCGCGCTTCAATGAGACCCTCTACACCTGGATGGTGGTGGGCGGCCTCAAGATGGAGATTGGTTTCCTCGTCGATGGCCTCACCGCGATGATGATGTGTGTGGTGACTTTCGTGTCCTTGATGGTTCATATTTACACCATTGGCTACATGGAAGAAGACGAAGGCTACAACCGTTTCTTTTCCTACATCTCGCTCTTCACTTTTTCCATGTTGATGCTGGTGATGAGCAACAACATGCTGCAGCTGTTCTTTGGCTGGGAGGCGGTGGGCCTGGTGTCGTATTTGCTGATCGGCTTCTGGTTCAACAAGCCGACCGCCATTTTTGCGAACATGAAAGCCTTCCTGGTCAACCGTGTGGGCGACTTCGGTTTCATTCTTGGTATCGGACTGATCGTTGCTTTTTCGGGCACACTCAATTACACCGAAGCCTTTGCCAAAGCAGCTGATCTGGCGAAGCTGAGCTTCCCGGGTACCGACTGGATGCTCGTCACGGTCATCTGCATCTGTTTGTTTATTGGCGCCATGGGTAAATCGGCCCAGTTCCCGCTGCACGTCTGGTTGCCGGATTCGATGGAAGGTCCAACTCCGATCTCGGCGTTGATCCATGCGGCCACCATGGTGACCGCCGGTATTTTCATGGTGGCGCGCATGTCACCCCTGTTTGAACTCAGCGACACGGCCCTGAATTTTGTTCTCGTGATCGGTGCCATCACGGCCTTGTTCATGGGCTTTTTGGGCATCATCCAGAACGACATCAAGCGCGTGGTGGCCTACTCCACGCTGTCCCAGTTGGGTTACATGACGGTGGCACTTGGTGCTTCGGCCTATTCTGTGGCGGTATTCCACTTGATGACGCATGCGTTCTTCAAGGCGCTGTTGTTTCTTGCGGCCGGTTCGGTGATCATGGGGGTACACCACAACCAGGACATCCGCTGGATGGGCGGTCTTCGCAAGTACATGCCCATCACCTGGATTACTTCCTTGCTGGGATCCCTTGCGCTCATCGGAACGCCGCTGTTTGCAGGCTTCTATTCCAAGGACAGCATTATTGAAGCGGTGCGCGAAAGCCATTTGCCCGGCGCTGGCTTTGCATCGTTTGCGGTACTGGCAGGTGTGTTTATCACGGCGTTTTATTCCTTCCGGCTGTATTTCCTGGTGTTCCATGGCAAGGAACGTTTCGACCAAAACCCGGATGCGCATCATGACGATCACCATGGTCACCACAACGAGCAGCATGATCCGCATGAGTCTCCCTGGGTGGTGACGGTGCCGCTGATCCTGCTTGCGATTCCTTCGGTCGTGATTGGCTTCATGACCATACAGCCGATGCTGTTCGGAGATTTTTTCAAGGACGCCATCTTCATCAATGGGGAAAAACACGCTGCCATGGAAGAACTGGCCAAGGCGTTCCATGGACCGGCGCAAATGGCCTGGCATGCATTGACGACGCTGCCGTTCTGGCTCGCGCTGGCAGGCGTGGCGACCTCGTATTACATGTACATGGTCAATCCAGCCTTGCCTGCGGCCATCAAGACCCGTGTCCAGCCGATCTACACCCTGCTTGAGAACAAGTACTACATGGACTGGTTTAACGAAAACGTTCTGGCTCGTGGGGCCAGGGCCTTGGGTACAGGCTTGTGGAAGTGGGGCGACCAGACCTTGATTGATGGCGCGCTGGTTAATGGTTCCTGGAAAGCGGTGGCTTGGGTATCCGGTGTGGTGCGTCGGGTGCAGTCGGGTTATCTGTACCACTACGCGCTGGCCATGATCGTGGGTGTTTTTGTGTTGATGACGTATTTCGTCTGGCTCAAGTAGGAGAAGAAGAAAAATGGGTTTATTGAGCCTGGCTATTTGGACACCGATTGTTTTTGGTGTCGTGCTGCTGGCACTGGGTCGTGATGATCAAGCGCGTACCGTGCGCTGGGTCGCGCTCATCGGCGCCGTTGCCAGCTTTCTTGTCACTTTGCCGCTGTATGCCGGCTTCAAACTTGGCACGGCTGCCATGCAGTTTGTCGAGAAGGCCCCGTGGATTGAGCGCTTCAATGTCAACTACCACCTCGGTGTGGATGGCATTTCGCTCTGGTTTATCCTGCTGACCGCCTTCATCAATGTGGTGGTGGTGATTGCCGGCTGGGAAGTCATTACCCGCCGCGTCAACCAGTACATGGGTGCCTTCCTCATTCTGAGCGGTTTGATGATTGGCGTCTTCTGTGCGCTGGATGGCATGTTGTTTTACGTGTTTTTTGAGGCGACGCTGATCCCGATGTACCTGATCATTGGCATCTGGGGCGGACCGAACAAAATTTACGCGGCGTTCAAGTTTTTCCTTTACACATTGCTCGGCTCACTTTTGATGCTGATTGCACTGATCTTTCTGTATGTCAAGTCGGGTGGCAGTTTCGATCTGGCCTTGTGGCACCAACTGCCGCTGGGTAGCACCACGCAAACATTGCTGTTCTTTGCTTTCCTGGCTGCCTTCGCCGTGAAGGTGCCCATGTGGCCGGTGCACACCTGGTTGCCGGATGTGCACGTTGAGGCTCCTTCCGGGGGGTCGGCAGTGCTGGCGGCCATCATGCTGAAACTTGGTGCCTATGGTTTCCTGCGTTTTTCCTTGCCTATTACCCCGGATGCCGCGCGGGAGTGGGCTTGGTTGATGATCGCCTTGTCCTTGATTGCCGTCATCTACGTCGGTCTGGTGGCGATGGTGCAAAAGGACATGAAAAAGCTGGTGGCTTATTCGTCCGTTGCGCACATGGGTTTTGTGACCCTTGGTTTCTTCATCTTCAATGACCTGGGGGTGTCAGGGGGTCTGGTGCAAATGATCGGGCACGGCTTCGTGTCAGCGGCCATGTTCCTGTCGATTGGCGTGTTGTATGACCGCGTTCATTCACGCGAGATCGCCAGTTATGGTGGCGTGGTCAACACCATGCCCAAGTTCACGGCGTTTGCCCTGCTGTTTGCCATGGCCAATTGCGGCTTGCCGGGTACCGCCGGTTTCGTGGGCGAATGGATGGTGATTCTGGGTGCCGTCAAAGCCAATTTCTGGCTCGGTTTTGGCGCCGCCAGTGCGCTGATTTTTGGCGCCGCCTATACCTTGTGGATGTTCAAGCGCGTCTACCTGGGCCCGGTTGCCAATCAGCACGTCAAGGCCCTGGTTGACATCAACAGCCGTGAGTTTGTGATGTTGACCCTGCTGGCCATTGCGGTGTTGTTCATGGGCGTTTATCCGAAGCCGTTTACCGACGTGATGGACACGTCCGTAGCAGCGTTGCTCAAGCACGTTGCACTGTCCAAGCTGAATTGATCAGTCTGAATTGACCTAATTGAATTAAGAGATGGAACATGATCGATAAACTCAGTTGGATCTCGGTTTACCCCGAAATCATCCTGCTCATCATGGCCTGCGTCATCGCGCTGGCCGATCTCGGTGTGAAGAGTCCACGCCGCACAACGACCTATTTGCTGACCCTGCTGACCTTGGCGGTTGTGGCGGCCCTGCAGGCCACCTACGCCAGCGGTGGGGCCACGCTGTACGGCTTTGGCAACATGGTGGTCAGCGACCAGATGGGCAATTGGCTCAAGTGCTTTGCCACCCTGGCGGTGATGGTCACCCTGGTGTATGGCCGGCCCTATGCCGCCGACCGCGACATGTTGCGCGGTGGTGAGATGTTCTCTTTGAGTATGTTTGCGCTGCTGGGCATGTTCGTCATGATTTCCGGCAACAATTTCCTCGTGATCTACATGGGGCTTGAATTGCTCACACTGTCCAGCTACGCGCTGGTGGCCTTGCGGCGTGACAATGCAACGGCTACCGAAGCGGCGATGAAGTACTTTGTGCTGGGCGCATTGGCCTCGGGTTTCCTGCTGTACGGCATGTCGATGATGTACGGCGCCACCGGTTCGCTCGATGTGAATGCTGTGTTCAAAGCCATTAATTCAGGGCAGATCAAACATCAGGTGCTGGTGTTCGGTTTGGTGTTTATTGTCTCGGGTCTCGCTTTCAAACTCGGTGTGGTGCCGTTCCACATGTGGATCCCTGATGTGTACCAGGGGGCCCCCACCGCGGTGACCCTGCTCATCGGCGGCGCGCCCAAGCTGGCGGCCTTCGCCATCTTCATTCGCTTGCTGGTGGAGGGCATGTTGCCACTGGCGATCGACTGGCAGCAGATGTTGATGGTGCTGTCGATTGGTTCGCTGCTCATNGGTAATCTGGCGGCCATTGCNCAGACCAATCTCAAGCGCATGCTGGCNTACTCNACCATTTCGCAAATGGGTTTTGTGCTGCTGGGCCTGATGTCGGGCGTGGTCAATGGCAANATNCATTCGGCCGCCAATGCCTACAGTTCGTCCATGTTCTATGTCATCACCTATGTTTTGACTACGCTGGCAAGTTTTGGGGTCATCCTGTTGCTGGCACGTGATGGCTTTGAGAGTGAAGAGATCTCTGATTTCGCCGGTCTGAACGAGCGCAGTCCCCTGTACGCTGCCGTGATGGCGGTCTGTCTTTTCTCGCTGGCCGGCATTCCGCCCATGGTGGGCTTTTACGCCAAGCTCTCGGTGTTGCAGGCGCTGATTGCTTCGGGTCAGGCCATCCATATCGGGCTGGCGGTGTTCGCCGTGATGATGTCGCTGATTGGTGCGTTCTACTACCTGCGCGTCGTCAAGGTCATGTACTTTGACAAGCCGATCACGGCCAGCACGGTATCGGCACCACTTGACGTTCGTGCCGTGCTGTCGGTTAACGGCGCACTGGTACTGATTCTGGGTCTGGTGCCGGGCGGCCTGATGACTTTGTGCGCCAACGCGATAGTGCAGATGCTGGGCACCTGATCGCTTTGCCCTGCTGCTGGAAAAGCGGACGGGCCAGTTCATGCTGCAGCGCTGGTAGTTTTTCACCACCCTTATGGATGATCGTCATCTGATCGAGGAACAACTCTCCAGTGCAGAGTTGTTCAAGGGTCACTTCCTGCACGCTTTTCGCGATACGGTGAAACTGCCGGACGGTGCGACCGCAAGCCGTGAATATGTCGTCCATCCCGGGGCCGTCATGATTATTCCGCTGCTTGAAGATGCCTCCGGCGAGGTGCGGCTCGTACTGGAGCGCCAGTTCCGCTATCCCGTCGGGCAGGTGATGATTGAGTTTCCGGCCGGCAAGCTTGATCCCGGCGAAGACCTCCAGCTCTGCGCCCAGCGTGAGTTGCAGGAAGAAACCGGCTACACCGCATCTGAGTGGGCGCGGGCAGGGGTTCTGCATCCAGTCATTTCCTACTCCACTGAGTTCATTGACATCTGGTTTGCCCGTGGCTTGACGCCGGGCGCCCGTCAACTCGACCACGGTGAGTTTCTGGATGTGTTCACNGCCAGCCCGACCGAGTTGCTGCAATGGTGCCGTGAGGGCCGGGTGACGGATGCCAAAACCNTGACGGCGGCNCTCTGGTTGCAAAACGTTTTGTCGGGCGCCTGGCAATTGAATTGGCAACAAGCTGCCACGCCAGNCNGCGCTGGATAATGGCGCCATGAAAGTTCTGGATCTTCAGTGTGGCCACCAGCATGTGTTTGAAGGCTGGTTTGCGTCCGAAGATGATTTTTTGGGCCAACGCGAGCGCGGCCTGGTCGAATGTCCGGTGTGCGGCGATGCGTCGATCACCAAGATGTTGAGCGCGCCGCGCCTCAATTTGGGCAGTGCTCATGCCGGGGTGACGCCCACGCAGGAAGTCGTCGCCACTGCCGGGACCGAGCAGACCCTGCAGGCCGCCTGGATGGCAGTAGCGCGCCGCATTGTGGCCACGACCGACGATGTGGGGAACAAGTTTGCCGAGGAAGCGCGCAAGATCCATTACGGTGAGACCAAGGAGCGCGGCATCCGCGGTCAAGCCACGCGTGCCGAGACCGAGTCCCTCATCGAGGAAGGCATCGCCGTGATGCCCTTGCCGCTGCCCGAAGCCCTCAAGGGACAGTTGCAGTGAGCGGCAGCAAACAGTTTTAAGGGTAGAGGCCGCGCAACTCGCGCGCATGCAAAATCCGCTGGCACGCCACAATGAAGGCGGCGGTGCGCAGGCTTACCTTGTGGTCCTGTGCCACTTCCCAGATGCCCGCAAAGGCCTCTTTCATGATGCGCACCAGACGGGCGTTGATCTCGTCTTCGCTCCAGAAGAAGCTGGAAAAGTCCTGCACCCATTCAAAATAGCTCACCGTCACGCCGCCTGCGTTGGCGATCACGTCGGGCAGCACCAGCACATTGCGATCGTGCAGGATGTCGTCTGCGGCGGGCGTGGTCGGTCCGTTGGCCCCTTCAATCACCATGCGGGCCTTGATGCGGCCGGCGTTGAGCTCGGTAATCTGCTGCTCCAGCGCGGCCGGAATCAGGATGTCACAGTCCACATCCCAAAACTGGTCGTTGGGCAATACCTCGGACTGGGCAAAACCGGCCACGGTGCCGATTGCCGCCACGTGGGCCAGCAGTGCNGGCACGTCCAGGCCCGCNTCCCGGTAAATGGTGCCGCCATGGTCCTGNACNGCCACCACCCGGGCGCCCGCTTGCGCAAACAGCCGAGCNGCGACGCCGCCGACATTGCCAAAACCCTGCACCGCCACACGTGCGGTGGCAATGTCCAGACCGATGTGNCGGGCGGCTTCCAGGCCGACGGTAAACACACCGCGACCGGTGGCATCGCGTCGCCCCAAGGAGCCGCCCAGGACGACCGGTTTGCCGGTGACCACGCCGGTGGCGGTGGCGCCTTCGTTCATGGAATAGGTGTCCATCATCCAGGCCATGATCTGCTCATTGGTGTTCACATCCGGCGCCGGAATATCTTTGGTCGGGCCGATGATGATGCCGATCTCGCTGGTGTAGCGGCGCGTCATGCGCTCCAGCTCGCCGAGCGACAGTGTTTTGGGGTCGACCCGAATGCCCCCCTTGGCGCCCCCAAAGGGCACGTTCACCGCCGCGTTCTTGATCGACATCCAGGCCGACAGGGCCATCACTTCCGACAGCGTCACGTCCTGGTGAAAACGCACACCGCCCTTGCCGGGCCCGCGCGAGGTGTTGTGCTGCACCCGGTAGCCTTCAAAGTGCGCCACCGTGCCGTTGTCCAGCTGGATCGGTACATCCACAATCAGTGCCCGTTTGGGCCGCCGGAGGGTTTCCTCCCAGCGTGCCAGATGACCCAGATAGGGCACGACACGGTCGACCTGTTGCAGGTAAATACCCCAGGGGCCGAGATTGTCGGCCTGCAGGTAGGAGGGGAGCGCAGCCGGGGGCGCGGTCACCGAAGAGGCGCCAGGGAAGACGGCGGTGGGTGAGCTGGACAGGTGTGACATGCGTAAATACCTTATGGGGTGAGTCAAGCCCGGACTGTAGTGCGCGCCCCTGCCTCTGTCTAAGGCCGAGTTTTTAGGTATCTATGCAAAAAATTAATAACCAGGCAGATCCCGGCTTTTGCCGGGATGGCAACGATCAGGCGTTGAATTGCAAGGCTGCCAGGCCGGCATAAACGCCGCCGCGTGCCACCAGCTCGGCGTGCGTCCCTTGTTCCACCAGCTGGCCGTGATCCAGCACCACGATGAGGTCAGCCTTTTGTACCGTGGCCAGACGGTGCGCAATCACCAGCGTGGTGCGGTCGCGCATGGCGGACTCCAGCGCCGCCTGCACCATGCGTTCGCTCTCGGCGTCCAGCGCGCTGGTGGCTTCGTCCAGCAGCAGCAGCGGTGGGTTCTTCAGCATGGCGCGGGCAATCGCGATGCGCTGGCGCTGGCCGCCGCTCAGGCGCACGCCGCGTTCGCCCAGGAAGGTGTCATAGCCTTCCGGCAGCGCGCGGATGAATTCGTCGGCAAAGGCCGCCTGCGCTGCGGCCTTGACCTCCTCGTCGCTGGCATCGGGTTTGCCGTAGCGAATGTTCTCCAGCGCACTGCTGGAGAAGATCACCGCGTCTTGCGGCACGATGCCGATGCGCTGGCGCAGGTCGTGCAAAGCCAGCTCGCGGGTGGCCACGCCGTCCAGCACGATGCGGCCCGAAGCCGGGTCGTAAAAGCGCAGCAGCAACTGAAACACCGTGCTCTTGCCCGCGCCGCTCGGCCCCACGATGGCCACGGTCTGGCCCGGTTTCACTTCCAGTGAAAAATCAGTCAGCGCGGCCTGGTTGGGGCGCGACGGATAGTG